>Ga0187893_10001791_pt1 | contig 49613 bp, 28 predicted proteins | sample MA1701074metaG_FD_139574 | JGI IMG/M metagenome (GOLD analysis project Ga0187893, IMG submission 139574) | White microbial mat communities from a basaltic lava cave in the Kipuka Kanohina Cave System on the Island of Hawaii, USA - MA170107-4 metaG ... | reverse complement strand
GAGGATGTCCGCCAGCGTCTGCTCGCGCGGCCCGACGGCGAGCGGCGACTGACCAATCTGCTTCATCTGAGTGAACTGCTGCATCGGACTGAACTGGAGCGCCGGCTGGCCCCCGCTGGCCTGGTGCGATGGCTGGCGGACCAGATTCACGAGGACGACAAGCCGGGCGAGGAGCGGCAGCTTCGCCTGGAACGCGACGACAACGCCGTGCGCCTCGTGACCATCCACAAGAGCAAGGGCCTCGAGTATCCCATCGTCTTCTGCCCCTTCGCGTGGCGACATTCAGATGTCGATGCGCGTCCGGGAAAGAAAAGCCACGAGAAGGAAGTTTGCTTTCACGAATCTGAGCCGCCGCGCCATTTCGTTCGCGATCTCGGCTCCAACGACTTTGAGCAAAACAAGACGAGAACGATGGTCGAAAACCTCGCCGAAAACGTGCGCCTGCTCTACGTCGCCTTGACTCGGGCCAAGCATCGCTGCTGCGTGGCCTGGGGCGGATTCAATCGGGCCGAATCCTCCGCCCTGGCGTGGTTGTTGCATCAGCCGTCAGGCCTCAACGACGCGTTGCCTGTTCAACGGTTGGGGCACTTCCCGGCGCTCACGGACGCCGCTTTGCGCGCCGACTTGGAGCAACTCGCTCTCGCTTCTGTCGGTGCTGACGGGGAACCAGCGATCGAAGTCATCGATCTGCCGCCAGGTGGGGCCGCTCGTTTTCAACCGCCCGCTGTGTCCATGGATTTGCTGCGCCCGCGCTCCTTCACCGGAGAGATTCGCCGCGACTGGCGCGTGGCCAGCTTTTCGGGCCTCGCCGCGAACCGGCTTTCAGAGCAGCCGGACCATGACGCTGTTCGCGCCACGAGTCTCCCGCCAGACGAACCGGCGACTGGCATCTACGCGTTTCCCGCCGGCACCAAGGCGGGCACGTGCCTGCACGAAATTTTCGAAGCGCTGGATTTTACCAATGACGATCCGGATGTTCGGCGCGCGCTGATTGCGGAGAAGCTGCGCGTTCACGGCTATCCGCCGGACGAGTGGCGCGATATCGTGGCCGGGACGGTGGAACGCGCCTTGTCTGTGCCGCTGGAGAGCGGACGCGGCGTCTTCACTCTGTCGCGAATCCCGTCCACCGCGCGGATCAACGAACTCGAATTTTGCTTTCCAATCAAAGGACTTTCGCCAGCCACATTTCAAGACGCGTTCCGTGCGCAAGGTTCGCCCGGCGAACTGGCCGGGCGCTGGTTGCGCCTGCTTCAATTCTCGTCCACGAACGGCTTCGTGAAGGGCTACATCGATCTGGTGTTCCAGTTTGAGGGCCGGTTTTATTTGCTGGACTGGAAGTCGAACCGGCTGGGGCATCGGATCGAAGACTACGGCCCGCCAGCCATGCAGCGGGCGATGGCCGAGGAACTCTACCCGTTGCAATACCTGCTCTACACGGTGGCGTTGCACCGCCATCTCCAGTTGCGCCTGCCGGGCTACGATTACGAGAAACATTTCGGCGGGGTCTTCTATCTGTTCCTCCGCGGCCTCGATCCGGCGCGCCCGGAGTTGGGCGTGTTCCGCGAACGGCCGGCGGTGGGATTGGTTTCCAAGCTCGCAGAATTGCTGTCACCGGAACGGAAGGAGAGGTTGGTGTGAATCAATACGTCCGCCCTCACCCCAACCCTCTCCCCCAGGAGAGGGAGCGCGAAGGAAGCGCTTGGTTGTTCGATGATCCTGTCCGCGTTCTCAGCTTGGTAATTGCAGCCAGAAAGGTCGTTGCGGTATCGAACGCTGCGAAACGCCTTGGTTCTGTAAGAAACCACTCATCGCGCCCCCTCTCCTGGGGGGAGAGGGTTGGGGTGAGGGCGGACCAAAACATCGAGTGAAACAGGCTGCCTTAAAAAAACGGAGTTCGTCGTCGCGAAACCCACTCGCGAGCGAGACGCCGTTTCTTTCCGGCATCGGGCCAATCGATGCCACCCTGGACCGCCTGCTGCAAAGCGAAGAGTTCACCGACATCGACCGGCCTTTCGCGCGGTTCATGGAACGGTTGAGCGGCGCGCCGAACAGTGAGGTGACGATGGCGGCGGCGTTGGCGAGCCGAAGCCAGCGACGGGGCAGCATCTGCCTCGATTTGCGAACGGTGGCTGGAACCGTTTTTCCCGAAGCGTCCACGCCAGCCAACGTTCGCCAGCGGCTTCCGTCGTTAGAGACATGGTTGGATGCGCTGCGGAAAGCGTCCGTTGTAGGCCGGCCCGGCGAGTTCAGGCCACTCGTGCTCGACCAGTGTGGGCGCCTTTACCTGCATCGCTACCGGCAATACGAATTCAATCTCGCGAAGGGGATCCTGCGTCGCGCAGAACAGGAGACGGAAGGAATCAACGGACCGCTCTTGCAGGAAGGCTTGGACCGGCTCTTCCCGGCGGCTTTGCTTTCCGGCGAAATGGACTGGCAGCGCGTCGCCGCAGCCACGGCGGTGAAAAGGAATCTCTGCGTGATCTCCGGCGGACCTGGCACGGGCAAGACGCACACCGTCATCGGGCTGCTCGTGCTGTTACTGGAGCAATCGGGCAATCGACCGCTGCGCATCGCGCTGGCCGCGCCCACGGGCAAGGCGGCGGCGCGCTTGCAGGAGTCGCTCAAGAAATGGAAGCCCACGCTGCCGTGCAATGACGCCATCAAGGCGCGCCTGCCGGAGGAATCGTTCACCCTGCATCGGTTGCTCGGAGGGTTGCCCGACTCGGCGCAGTTCAAACACAACGCGGAGAACCCGCTGCCGTTCGATGTCGTGGTGGTGGACGAAGCCAGCATGGTCGATCTCGCGTTGATGGCGAAACTCTTCGCCGCCACGCCGCCCTCGGCGCGGCTGGTCCTGCTCGGCGACAAGGACCAACTCGCGTCCGTCGAAGCTGGCGCGGTGTTGGGGGATATCTGCGCCGGAGTGCGTCCGTCCCCGGGCGCAGCAACTCTCGATTCTTCGTTTGCGCCAAGTAACTCCAGTGTGGATCGACATCCTCACCTTGCTGCGCCCGGAGACGGACGCACTCCGGCGCCGTTGTCCGCGTGCATCGTGGAATTGCGGAAGAATTACCGCTTCGGCTCGGACAATGGGATTCTTGCCTTGAGCCAGGCGATCAACGATGGCGACGCAGAAAGGACGCTCGGCTTGTTGAATTTGCGTCCTGCTTTGGAAACAACGCAGCCCGGCGAAGCTGGAGGCGTTACCGCCGCGGCTCTGCCCTCTCCGGCGCAGTTGAAGGAACGGCTCCGCGCGAAAACGCTCGAAGGCCTCGGCAAGCTGGTGCGCGCCCGCGAACCGTTCGCGGCGCTGCAAGCGTTAAACCAGTTCCGCATCCTCTGCGCGGTGCGGCGGGGACCATTCGGTGTTGAGACCGTGAACCGGCTCGTCGAAGAGATCCTTTCGGAAGCTGGGCTTCTTTCGACACGCGAGCGTTGGTATGCAGGCCGGCCCCTTCTGGTGACCCGGAATGATTACAATTTGAAACTCTTCAACGGCGACGTGGGCATCATCCTGCCGGACGAAGCCACTGGCGAACCGTGCGCGTGGTTCCTCGGCCCGGACGATTCACTGCGCGGCCTCCCACCCATTCGCCTGCCGGAGCATGAGACCGTTTTCGCGATGACCGTTCATAAGAGCCAGGGCGGCGAGTTCGAGGAAGTGCTCTTCATCCTGCCCGACCGCGCCAGCCCGCTGCTCACGCGCGAACTGGTCTACACAGGGGTCACCCGCGCCAGCCACCGAGTGGAGTTGTGGTTCAATGAGACTGTCCTTCGCGTGGCAGTGGCTTGCAGGGTTGAGCGAGCCTCGGGCTTGAGAGAAGCGATCCGGGGCGCAGAAGAAGGACAGCAGGTGGGGCGCTGAAGGCATGAGCAACGCCTCCGCTCCCAAGCCGCGCATCTGGCGAAACTGCCCGGTCTGCGGGACTGAACGGGGGGAACCGTCGTTTACGAAAGGCTTGCTGCGAGTCGTGCGCTGCTCGCGTTGCGGGATGATGTTCGCCAATCCAGTTGCGGTGGAGTTAGTGGAGGGCGCCTTTTATGACCGGCTGGCGGCGCCGTACTACTTGTCACCCGACAAACTGGAGAGCGACTTCGCGCCGGTTCGGTTCGCGCGCGAACTGCGGCTGTTCCGCCGATTCTGTGACAAAGGCGCAGTGCTGGATGTCGGTTGCTCCACCGGCGCGTTCCTGCATCAACTCGCGCATCGCTTCCCGGGAGACTATGCGACGCTGGGGGCCGACGTGGCTGGGCCGTCCCTCGACTACGCGGAGGGCCGCGGCGTGCCGGTTCTGCGAACGCCGTTTCTCGAACACGACTTTCACGGACAACAGTTCGACGCCGTGACATTCTGGGCAGTGCTGGAACATCTGGCGGAGCCGCGAAAGTTCCTGGCCAAAGCCGCCGCCTTGTTGAAGCCGGGCGGTCATTGCTTCGTGCTTGTGCCGAACCTGAACTCACTCGCCATGCGCTGCCTCGGCGCGCGCTACCGTTATATCATGGATGAGCATTTGAATTACTTCACCGCCGGAACGCTGCGGCGTTTGGCTGCGCAGGAACGCGGCTTTATCATCGTTAGGATCAAGTCCACGCATTTCAATCCCGTGGTCATCTGGCAGGACTGGCGCGGCGGCGAGGAGCGTGTGCCCGACGCCGAACGCGGGCGGCTCCTTAAGCGCACGACGGCGTGGAAGCAAAACCCGCGGCTTGCGCCGTTGAAATGGATTTACGCTGGAGTTGAACGTGTCCTCGGACGGCTCCACCTCGCGGACAACCTCGTGGTGGTGTTGCGCCGGCGAGGTTCGGAGTCCCGGCTTTAGTCTAGCCGGCGTGGCGTCGTTCCGGCTAAAGCCGGGACTCCAGGCTCCGACCGTCGGCTGCCCCTCCGCCGTCGATGAAAGTACGGGCAGATCCGCGCGGGTTTTGGCTTTCACGAGCGCTGGCTTCCCGATTGACTCCCGCCCATGCATGGAAGCCCAAGCCACCCGCCCACCCCGCCGCTCACCGCTGCCGAGGCGCTCAAGGACGAGTTCATCCTGCTTCACGGCCCTTTGCCTGAATACCACGCGTGGTTGAGCCAACTTCCCGCCGAACCGCAGCTCTGGCTGCTGCGCAAAGATCATTTCAAGAACCCCAAGCCACTCATCGAAGATTTGCTGGCGGCAACCACTCCGCTGACTCGTTTTCTCAAGGAACATCTCAGCGCCGAAACCGTGCGGACCCTCGAAGCCTGCCAGCGCTCGCCGCTCATCTGCGATGCGTTCCTCGAATCGCTCGCGGACGATCTCAATCGCGTCATTGCCGGCAGTCAGCCGCTCTATCAGGAGGAGCGGTTTGCCGGCATCAAGTTGACGCCCGAAATCATTTCGTTCGCGAAGTCCGCTCCAACTGGCCAGCGCCTGGCTATCTTCAACCGTCTGCTGCTCGAAGAGGCCTTCCCCGCCGCCATCGCCAAAGTATGGGACACCCTGGCCGGCGTGAACGCGCTGCTGCACCGCCGGGGCCGCACCGCGCTCTGCCTGTCCGGCGGCGGCATCCGCAGCGCGACCTTCGGACTCGGCGTGCTGCAAGGCCTGGCGAAGCGCGACCTGCTCGGCGAGTTCGACTATCTCTCGACGGTTTCCGGCGGCGGCTACATCGGAAGCTGGCTCAGTTCGTGGATTCATCACACCGGCTCTTCGCAACAGGTTTTTGCCGCGCTGAAAAACCAGCCCATCTCATCGCCCACCGAGCCGGAGCCGAAACCACTCGAACATCTCCGGCGTTTCAGCAACTACCTCACGCCAAAACTCGGTTCGCTTTCCGCTGACACCTGGACGCTCGTCGGAACCTACCTCCGCAACCTGGCCCTGAATTGGATCGTCTTCCTGCCGCTGATCGTCGCGGTGCTGGCCGTGCCGCGTCTCGGTGTGGCGCTGCTGCGCCTGCCCGCCGAGCCCTGGGCCTTGACGGCGCTGATGGCCGCGGGCGTCGTGTTCGGCGCGATCGGCATCGCCTACGGAGCGGTGCAAAGGCCGACGCTGGCCTGCCGACTGCGCGAGCGCAGCCGTTTTTGGGCAAGTCGCGCCGATCAAATGAGCTTCCTGTCTTATTGCTTCCTGCCGCTGTGGCTGGCCGCCGTTTGCTTCACGACATTCTGGGCATGGCTGCCGGGCGTGATCTTTGAATTGCAGCCGTGGTGGTGTTTTGCGGCCGCTGGCGCGTTTCTGCATCTCTGTGGCTGGCTTCTGAGCGCCGTTGTGCTGCGGCGCGCGAGCCTCGCCGAAATCGCCGCGGTGCTGCTGACGGGCGCCGTCGGCGGGCTGATGCTTTGGCTGCCCGCGCGCGAAGCCTTCACCAATCTTCTCGAAGCGCCCGATCTGGAACTCTATGTCTGCTTTGCCGTGCCGGTGTTTCTGTTCGTCTTCCTGCTCACCGCCACACTCTTTATCGGCCTGGCCAGCAAGCGGACGGGCGACGCCGACCGGGAATGGTGGGCGCGCATGGGCGCGTGGTTTTTGCTGGGCATCGTGGGCTGGAGCGCCTTCTCGTCGCTGGCGCTCTTCGGGCCGCTGGGGCTGATGGCGCTTCCACCGCTCTGGAACGCGCTGGGCGGATTGCCTGGGCTGTTCATCGTACTGGCAGGATACAGCAACACCACGCCGCCCAACCAGGAAGAGTCCGCCCAACTCGATTGGAAGGGCCGGCTGATGAATTGGGGCATGGCCTTGGCTGCGCCGCTCTTCATCGTGTTCGCCATCGCCCTCCTCTCGCTCGGCATCACCGCTCTGCTGACACTGTGGCCGGACTTGAAAGGCTTCGCGCATCTCCCGCTCGTCCACCACACTCCCGTGTGGCTTTCGTCGGCGCTGATCGTCGGCGCGGGCTTGTTCGGCCTGCTCATGTCGCGGCTGATCAGCATCAACAAATTCTCCCTTCACTCCGTCTATCGGAACCGGCTCATCCGGGCCTATCTCGGCGCGTCGAATCCCAGGCGCGATCCGAATCCCTTCACCGGCTTTGATCCCCGGGACAACCTCCGCCTCTCCCAACTCGCCGGGCAGCGCCCGTTGCACATCGTCAACATGGCGCTCAACCTCGTCTCCGACGACAACCTCGCCTGGCAGCAACGCAAAGCCGAAACCTGTACCGCCAGCGCGCTGCACATCGGCAACTACCGCCTTGGCTACCGGCGCGCGGGCGAGTACGCACTTAACGAAAAACAGCAGGGTCTCTCCCTCGGCACCGCCATCACCATCTCCGGCGCCGCCGCCAGCCCGAACCAGGGCTATCATTCCTCGCCGACCATCGCGGTGCTGATGACTCTCTTCAACGTTCGTCTTGGGGCCTGGCTTGGCAATCCCGGTTCCGCTGGCAATGCTGTCTTCCACAACTCCTCCCCCGGCAACGCCGCTCTGCATGTCGCCCGGGAAGCCTTTGGCCTCACCGACAACGACAGCCCCTATGTTTATCTCTCCGATGGCGGACACTTCGAGAACCTCGGCCTCTACGAAATGGTTCTGCGCCGCTGCCACCTCATCGTGGTGAGCGACGCCGGCTGCGATACGAAGTGCTGCCTGGAAGATCTCGGCAACGCCATCCGCAAAATCCGTATCGACCTCGGCGTGCCCATTGACATGGAACGTTTCGACATCCATGCGCGCCAGCCCACGCCCATCGGGCGTCACTGCGCCATCGGCGAAATCCGTTACGACAAGGTGGACGGGTCCCAGGCACGACGCGGCCTGCTCATCTACATCAAACCCGCCATCACCGGCGACGAACCTCGCGACGTCTTCAACTACGCCCAGACCAGCCCGGCCTTCCCCCACGAATCCACCGGCGACCAATGGTTCAGTGAATCCCAATTCGAGAGCTACCGCATGTTGGGCCTCCACACCGTCGTCGAAATGTGCCAGGACTGGGCGCGCACCCGCGAGCACTACAGCCAAACCCCGCCTCTCGCGGTGTTCGCCCGCCAGACCTACAAGTATCTTGAAATCCCCTTCCCACCCGGACTCGAACAACGCCTCTACCCTCGCGCGGACAACAACGAATCCGCCGCCCCTGACCGCGGCTCGACCCCCGAAGCCCCCGCGCCCGCTTCCGCCGACGCATCCAGCGACGAGCGAAAGTCATTCTGAACCCGAGAACTGACTTAGCGCAGGGCGCCATTCCTGGCAGCCGCTTGATAAGGTAGCCGCCGACGTGTTATCTCGGCGGCTGCGCAGGCCAGCGGCTATTTAACGGGCAGCTAAGCTAAGCTAAGTTCAGCTTTGGTTTCGCTTCCGTTTGTGCTCATCATACGGATGTTGAATACGTCGCCCCATCATGCCCCGCGGGCGCTTCGGCCTTCCGCCGACGACAGCCTGCCCACGCGGGCAAGCCTTTTGGGCCGGCTGCGCGATCTGGCGGACAGCGACAGTTGGCGCGCGTTCTTCGAAACTTACTGGCGTCTTATCTACAACGTCGCGCGCAAGTCCGGGTTGTCTGACCCCGAGGCGCAAGATGTGGTGCAGGAGACCGTCATCGCCGTGGCGCGGAAAATGCCGGAGTTTCGCTATGATCCCGCCAAAGGCTCCTTCAAGCAATGGCTGTTGTTGATCACGCGGCGGCGGATCCAGGATCATCTGCGGCGGCTTTATCGCTCGGCGCCGGGGTCTGGCGGCGGGCCAATGGAATTGTCTGGAGGAGTTGAGAATATGCCCGGGCCTGAACTGGCCCCCGACGCGCAGATTGACACGGCGTGGGAACACGAGTGGCGGGAGAACCTTTTCCACGCGGCGCTGGCCAGGGTGCGGCAACGGACCAACCCGAAGCACTATCAGGTCTTTGACTATTGCGTGCTGCAAAATGTGCCCGCGCGGGAGGTAGCCCGGATGCTAGGGTTAAACGCCGCGCAGGTCTATCTGGCCAAGCATCGAACGAGCGCGACGGTGAAGCGAACGGTCAAGGAACTCGAAGCTGAACTGGCGGGAGCAACCGCGGTAACTCCCTCCTGAAAGGGTCGGCTGGTGGCGTCGGTTTCCGGGATTGATGGAAACGGCAGTGAAAGATTTTCGTTCTTCATACGAACTTAACTGAATAATGCCTGAATCGCCCGAACCGCTGCGGTCGATCGCCGTGGCTGGCCCGGATTCCAAGTCCGGCGAGGTGATGCGCGCGTCCCTGGAGCGAACGCTGACGGACCCAACTCTGGAAGATGCGGAAGCGGCGCCTCCGCTGGTGCCCGATCACACGCTGCTCCGCCGTATCGGCACGGGGGCCTACGGCGACGTCTGGCTGGCGCACAGTGCGCTCGGCACGTTGCGCGCGGTGAAGGTGGTCTATCGCGCCCGGTTCAGGGAGGACCGTCCTTATGAGCGCGAGTTCCACGGCATTCTGAAGTACGAGCCTGTCTCCCGCACTCACGAGGGTTTAGTGCAGGTCTTGCACGCCGGGCGGGACGATGCGCGCGGATGCTTTTATTATGTGATGGAACTGGCAGATGATGTCGAGCAGGGAGGAAAGCGGGAAAGTGGGAAAGTGGGAGACGCCGCTACCCCGTCAGTCTCTTCAGCCCACCTGCCCACTTTCTCAACTGCGAATTATATCCCTCGCACCCTGCGCTCCGACCTGGCCCGCCAGCAGCGCCTCCCGCCGGCGGACGCCGCGCAATTGGTGCTTCGTCTCGCGGGCGCGCTCGGGCACCTGCACGCGCACGGACTGGTCCATCGCGACATCAAGCCGAGCAACGTGATCTTCGTCGGCGGCCAGCCCAAGCTGGCGGACATCGGGTTGGTCACGGACGTCGGCAGTTCGCACAGTTTCGTCGGCACGGAAGGATTCATTCCGCCGGAAGGGCCGGGCACGCCGCAAGCCGATCTCTACGGCCTGGGCAAGCTGCTTTACGAACTGGCGACCGGGCGCGACCGGATGGATTTCCCCCAACTGCCGCCGGGCGTGACGCGTCTGCCTGACGGCGAGGCATTGCTGGAGTTGAACGAAGTGATGGCGCGCGCCTGCGCGCCGGAACCGCGTCACCGCTACGCCAGCGCCACTGAGTTGCAAGCTGAACTGAACTTGTTCCTCGCCGGTCGCAGTCTGCGCCGTGCCCGTCATGTCGAACGGAACTTGGAGCGCTTGAAAAAGTTCGCCGTGGCGGCCTGTGTCTTCCTGGTCCTGGGCGCCGGGGCGCTTTGGTTTGCGGGCAACGAAGCGCGTCACGCGCGGGAACGGGAGCGCGCGGCCAATGACCGGGCGCGGGCCGAGGCGATCAGCCGCGAGAAAGAAACGGTGCTGCGCCAGCGCGCCGAGGCCGCGGAGCACAAAACGGAGCAACAACTTCACACCGCCCTGCTCGAACAGGCCCGCGCGACAGTGCGCAGTGGTGAGCTGGGGCATCGTATCCGCGCCCTCGACGCGCTGCGCCGGGCGGCGGCCATCTCCAACACCGTCGAACTGCGGCGCGAAGTCTTCGCCGCGCTGGCGCTGCCGGATTTGCGTTTCGAGCGGGAACTGCCCACCGAGCCAGGCTTCACCCTTCTGGCGTTGGACCCAACCTTCGAGCGCTGCGCCGTTGGCTACGGGAATAGGTCCATCGAGCTGCGCGGGGTGTCCGACTTCCGGCTCCTCGCGACGCTGCCCGCGAGCACCAACCTTCCGACGCACGATGCGGTGTGGAGCGCCGACGGCCGTTTCCTGGCTGTAAAGCGGGATTATATCACCAGCGGGGCCCGGGCGGACTGGGAAATCTGGGACGCAGCGGGGGCCCGACGAGTCCTTCTCGTGCGCGCCGTACCGTGGGGGGCAGTTTCGTTTCATCCGCACCTGCCACGGCTGATGACGGGAGGCTCGCGAGGCCGGCTCGCGGTTTGGGATTTGGAGAACGGCCGGGAAGCCGGAGGTTTTCAACTCGCCGGGGAACCGATGCATCTTAAGTTCTCGCCGGGCGGCGAACGATTCGCCGCCAGCTATCCACTGGCCGCGGGCTGGATCGTCTCGATACATGAGGCGACGAACGGCGCGCCTCTGGCTTCACACGCCTTCACGGATTACGTGCGGAAGCACGCCTGGCATCCGGACGGGCGCTGGCTGGCCACCGCGGACACCGTCGGCACCATTCACCGGATGGAGGCGGACACCGGCGAGACGCGCGTCGTGGGCCGGCACAAAGCCGAGGCGGTGACGACGGTGTTCAGTCCGGACGGCGATTACCTGATAACCGGCGGATGGGAACGGGAGTTGATCTGCTGGGATGCGCGCACGATGCGGCGAGCGTTCACCATCGGGCTGGAAAGCTATCAGGTAGAAATGCGCGCGGATGGGCGCGCGTGCGCGTTACGGACCGGGCAGGGAGTGCAACTGCACGCGTTTGAGCGGCCGGCGGCTCACCGCGAGTTTGGCGAGGATTTGGGCGCGCGTCCGCGCCACGTGGCCTTTTCGCCCGATGGCCGCTGGCTGGCGGCCACGGCGGAGAAGCGAATGGGCGTGTGGGATCTGGCCGGCAACGGACCGGCCGCCCTCGTGGAAGAGGGCCGCGACGCTCGTCCGTTCTTCACGCCGGACGGACGCGAACTATTCGGCAGCCGCAGCATCACGCGCGACAGTGATGGCTTCCGTTGGCGGCTGACGCCCGCGACCAACGGCGCCACGGCGCCACGGCTGGATCGGCTGCCGCTCCGTAAACCCGATGATTTCTCGTTTCTTTGCCTGCATTCCAACTTCGTCGTGCTGGCCGGCGCCAAAGGCTCGCAAGTGCTCGCGCCGGAGGAACTCGAAACGGGCAAGGATCGCTGGGAGCGCACTTCTCCCGGCATCAACGAAGTGTCGCCGGTCGGACGGTGGCTGGGGATCTATCGGGCGTTCACGCCGTCGCTCTACGTTTACCGACTGCCCGGATTGGAGCGCGTCGCCAAGCTCAATCATCCGGCCGCCATCGGCGGCGTCGCATTCTCTCCGCAGGGGGATGAACTGGCGATTTCGTCCCGATGGGGCGTGGAATTCTGGAGCATGCAATCCTGGGAGCGATCACGCGCGCTGACCAACTTCATCCGCGTCCACTACGCGTCGGACGCGCGCGCCTTGTGGTTGACGCGGGATATGCGCACAGGCGGTCTTTACGATGCGCACACGCTGGAGCCGCTGCTGCTCCTGCCTGCCGGAATGCTCCCGCGGGCAGTCAGCGCCGATGGACGGCACTTCGCGGTGAGCGTGGACGGGCGGCGCTTGCAAGTGTGGGACCTGGTGGAACTGCGCGCGCGTTTCAGGGCGCTGGGCCTGGATTGGAGTGACGTGGAAGACATGCCTTCAAGCGTTGAAGCGTTGAAGCGTTGAAGCGTTGAAGCGTTACACGGTGGCGAGATGCCTCGCCGTTTTAACAGCTCACGGTTCAACGATTCAACGGCCCCCAGTTCCAATCACGCCTGCAGGCGCAGTTCGGTCTTGAGGACTTTGCCGGTGGCGTTGCGGGGCAGCGCGGCAAGGAAGGTCACTTTCTTCGGCACCTTGTAGTCGGCGAGCTTTTGCCGCAGCAGGCTGAGGATGGCTTTCTCCTCCAACATGATTCCGTCCTTGGCGGCAACAAAGGCCACAGGATGCTCGCCGCGGCGCGGGTCTGGCATGCCGACGACCGCAGCCTCCTTCACGCCGGGAATCTGATAGAGTATTTCCTCAATTTCGCGCGGATAGACGTTGATGCCATTGACGATGAGCATGTCCTTCTTGCGGTCGGTAATGTAGAAGTAGCCGTCAGCGTCGCCGTGGCCGATGTCGCCGGTGAGAAGCCAGCCGTTGCGGAGCGCTTTGGCGGTGGCGTCAGGCTGGTTCCAATAGCCGCGCATGACGTTGCCGCCGCGCACACAGATTTCGCCGGTGGCCCCGGTGGGCAGGATGTTGCCCGCGTCGTCCTGCACTGTCACCTCCACATCGGGAATCGGTTTGCCGATGGAACCTTCCTTTTGCGGGCCGGCAATAGGGTTGAGGCTGACCACCGGGCTGGCTTCGCTCAGGCCGTAGCCTTCGATGAGCGGGATGGGCATGTGGCGGTTGAACTCGCGGAGGATTTCCACAGGCAACGGAGCGCCGCCGCTGATGCAGATGCGCAGGGGCAGGCCCGGCGGCAACGGAGCCGCGGCAAGCGTGCGAAAAAATGACGGCACTGCGGGCAGGATGGTGGCCCGGCGCCGGTAGATGTCCTGCACGACGTTCTTGGGCGGGTGGAGCGAGCGGACAAGGACCATCGAGCCGCCCACGATCAAAGGAAGCAGCACCCCGACGCAAAGCATGAAGCTGTGAAACATGGGCAGCAGAACCACAAAACGGTCATGATCAACAGCGGCCAACACTTGTCGGCAGCTCTCGACGTTGTGCAGCAAATTGCCGTGAGTGAGCATCGCGCCCTTGGAGCGACCCGTGGTGCCGGAAGTGTAGATGATGACGGCGAGGTCGTCGCGGGTGGATGGGTGAAGCGCGGAAGCGGCGTGGTTTTCCAGGCGCGAGAAATCCTCGATCTGCCAAATTTTGAGCTGGGGACGCAGGGCCTTCAGCGCCGCCAGGTGCTCCGCCATCGTCGCGTCGGTGATGATAACGTCGATGCTCGCGTCGGCCAGGATGTGGTGGACTTCGTCGGGCTTGAGAAAGTTGTTAATTGGCACCACCACCGCGCCGCTGGAGAGCACGGCGAAAAGGGCCGGCACAAACTCCGGGCAATTCTTCAGCCACAAGCCGACGCGGTCGCCGGCCCGGACACCCAGCGTGAGTTGCAAATGGGCGGACAGTTGGCGCGATCGGGCGAAGAGATGCTCGTAACTATGCTCGTCATCACCCCAAAACACAGCGGTCTTGGCGGGGTGGTTCTGCGCGGCGGCGGCAAACGCGGAGGCAAGGTTCATACGCTTTAACGTAGTCACTGGCCGGCACTGGGTGAAGAGCAAAGTGCGGTTGGGGCAGCGCCGAGAAATGGAATCGCTGTCCGTCAGGGATTCGGGGCCAATCCGCCCAGGCAAGTTTATTTTCTGACATAATTTAGCGACTCAGACGTTGCTATTTGGTCATTTTTGTGGCTTATACCTCCGCGAACCCTGTCCGATTTTGGAGGGAGCTTCGGCTCGTCCTCGGCGATGGGTGCGCAGTATGTTCGCCGTAGAAGAATTTGTATGATGAAGTGGACTGTTGTCCGGGTGCTGGGCTTCGCGCTGACTTCCCTTGTTTTGATCGGCTCGAAAGCCTTTGCTCAAAGCACGCTGGTTTCAACCGGCTCGGTCTGGCGTTATCTGGACACCGGCGTGGATCAAGGAACAGCCTGGGGGGCGTCGGCGTTCGACGACAGTGCCTGGTTAAGCGGTCCGGCCGAGCTTGGCTTCGGCGACGGGGGTGAAGCCACCGTTCTCGCGCGCACGAACGTCCTCGGCGAAACGAACCTCACTTTTTACTTCCGACACACCTTTACCGTCGCGGACGCCGGCGCCTACTCCAACCTGCTGGTGCGATTGCGGCGCGACGACGGCGCGGTGGTGTATCTCAACGGGGTCGAGGTGTTCCGCAGCAATATGCCCGAAGGGGCCATCGGCTATGCTACGCCCGCCATGCTCGCGCAGGATGATGGCGCGGGAATTTTTGCGCGGCCCATCAATCACATGCTGCTGGTGACTGGCGATAACTTGCTGGCGGTGGAGGTGCATCAGAACACAAACACAAGTTCGGACATCAGCTTCGACCTCGAACTGGCCGCCAATGTGACGTTCCAGCCGCCGGTGGTGAACCTCACGGAACCCGCCGATGGCGCGGTCATCGGGTCGTCGAGCGTCGTATTGAGGGTGGGCGCGAGCGACGTCGATGGGGTCGTCACCATGGTCGAATTCTTCGAGAGCAACACCCTGCTGGGCGTTGCCACGGAGCCGCCGTTCAATTTTGTCCACTCCAACATGACCCCGGGCACTTACAGTTTCACCGCCGTAGCCATCGACAGCACTGGCGTGAACGCAACTTCAGCGCCGGTCACTATCACCGTCGTGCCGTGGCTGGTCCCGTCGCGCGCGCAATGGAAGTATCTGGACGACGGTTCCGAGCCGGGCGTGGCATGGATGGCCCCGGGGTTCGATGACTCCGGCTGGTCGAATGGCGTGGCCCAATTCGGCTTTGGCGAAGGCGATGAAACGACGCCTATCCGGCGTTTCAGCAGTGTTACCGGAACAAACGCCATCGCCTATTACTTCCGGCATGCGTTTACGGTAAACGATCCGTCCAGTGTCATGAGGCTCTCCGCACGATTGCTGCGCGACGACGGCGCGGTGGTGTATTTGAACGGCGTGGAGATCTTCCGCAGCAACATGCCGACAGGACCGGTTGATTCCACAACGTTTGCGGCGGGGGTCGCGGAGGACAATGCCCCGCGCGCCAGGCGCGTCAACCCGCAACTGCTGGAGGCGGGAGTCAATGTTATCGCTGTCGAAGTGCATCAGGTGAACCTGACCAGCAGTGATGTGAGTTTTGATTTGGAGCTGTTGCCCGACCTGGCGGCTCGCCCGCCTTTAGTTGCGCTCACGGCTCCGGCAAACAATGCCGGACTGTTCGGCCCCACGAATGTGACCCTTACCGCAGTTGCCAGAGATGTGGATGACTCAGTGGAGTCTGTCGGCTTTTATCTCGATGGCCGGCTGACGGCGTCGAGCGCGGCCGAACCGTATTCGCTGGTATTGAGCAATCAGTTGGGCAATCACACCATCTTCGCGGTTGCGACGGACAGTACGGGGCTGAGTGCTACGTCGGCCCCGATCAACATTGGCATTGCCCGCGTGGCTACGCTTATCTCGACGGGCGTGGTTTGGAAGTATCTGGATACCGGCGTAGATCAGGGGACCAACTGGCGCGGCACGGGTTTTGACGACGCTGTTTGGCCGACAGGACATGGTAGGTTTGGAACCAACGATTCCGGTTTCAGCACGATCATTCGCATCCGAACAGCGGCCGGGCAGCCTTCACCCACCGCCTATTTCCGCCATCAGTTCAATGCGGGCGCCGTTTCCAACTACACGAATCTGGCGTTTCGCGTCCTGCGGGATGACGGGTGCATCGCGTATCTGAATGGCACGGAGATCTTCAGGATGAACATGCCGGCGGGGACGGTGACCTTCAACACCTTCTCGCCCGAGGCTATCGGCGGCACCGCTGAAACGACTTACTACCAGACCAACATCGGAGCGACCAGGCTGGTCAATGGCGTCAACGTGCTGGCCGTCGAGTTGCATCAGGCCATGGGCACTTCCGACGCGGGTTTCGACCTGGAGCTGACCGGCATAGCGATTCCACCTGAGAACGTCCCCCCGTTGAACATTCAACATACCCCGACGGGCGTCCGCATCACCTGGACGGGCAGCGGATACACGCTTCAGGAGTCCAACAAACCGGAAGGCCCTTATATCAATCGCCCGGGGGTCACCAGTCCCTACCTTCTCTCCGCGCCCACGGGCAACCGCTACTTCCGTCTCTTCCGGCCGTAGCGAGGGAAGTCGTGAACAGTTGAACCGTTGAAGCTGGAGGAAAGCGCCTGCCGGTTCAACGGTTCACGCTTCAACCGTTCGATGCTCCCTCCACCATCGCTCGCGCTGCACAATTCCGTTGCCTGAGCCAGTGGGCTGACTAGAGTCCGCCCGTGTTCCTTCCACCACTCAGACGAGTGCTGAAGAGTGAAGCGTTGCAGCTTGAAAGAACGGCCGCCGCTCCAACGACTCACGTTTCAACGCTTCAACTGCTTGCCGTCCAGCCGGGATGAGGAACGTCGTCTATTTCGATCTGGAAACCCAGAAGTCAGCCGACGAAGTCGGCGGTTGGGACAAAGTTCGTGACATGCGCATGAGCGTGGGCGTGACCTACAATGCGGGGCGGGGCGAATACCGGATCTACGGCGAGAAAGAGGTGGACGAACTGCTGACGGAATTGCAGCGCGCCGATCTCGTGATTGGCTTCAACAACCTGAGCTTCGACTACGAAGTGCTGCACGGCTACACCATCCTCGACCTGCGCCAGCTTCCTACGCTGGACATGCTCGTGGAACTCAAGAAGACCCTGCCGCATCGTCTCTCCCTCGACTCCATCGCGCACGCCACCATGGGCGTCGAGAAAACCTCCGAAGGGCTGCAGGCCATCCGCTGGTTCAAGGAAGGCAGGCTGATGGACATCGCGGAGTATTGCTGCTACGACGTGAAGATCACGCGGTTGCTCCACGAGTACGGCGCGAGGAACAGGCAGCTTTTCTACACGAACAAGTTTGGGGCGAAGCTTTCCGTGCCGGTGAGGTGGTGAGCCGTTGGCATGGAGCGATCGAAGCGTGAATCGTTGAACCGTGGGAGACGGATCGCTTCAACGGTTCACGGCTCAACGTTTTAACGCCTTTCAATGGTGCCCGCGACAGGACTTGAACCTGTACGATGTTACTCACTAGAACCTGAATCTAGCGCGTCTGCCAATTCCGCCACGCGGGCACGACGGCCACTGTATTACGCAGCCAGCCGGGCACGGGCAAGTAAAATACCGCCCGCCTGCTCTCAACCCTGGGTCAAAGCAAAGGCTTTACCAGTACGGGGCCGGATGTTAATTCTCACCCCCGATGACTACACCGAACTTCCAGGTTCGCCGCGCCACCATCGAAGATTTGCCCAAGCTCGCCAGCCTGTGGCAGCAGGAGAATCTCCCCGCGCAAGAGTTGGAAAAGCGATTCAAGGAATTCCAGGTCGTCGAAGGCGCCGGAGGCGAACTTGCCGCGGCGCTCGGTTTGCAGGTGGCAGGCGCCGAAGGGCGTTTGCACAGCGAAATGTTCGCGCGGGCCGAACAGGCGGACGCAATGCGTGAGTTGCTGTGGGAGCGCGCCCGCGTGGTGGCGCAGAACCACGGGCTGGTTCGCCTGTGGACCCAATTCTCCACGCCCTTTTGGAACCACAGCGGGTTTCGTCATGCGGCGCCGGATGTTTTGGAGAAGCTGCCATCGGTATTTGCCGGAGATCCGCATCCCTGGCGATTTCTGCAGCTCAAGGACGAAGCCGGCGCGCCGGTTTCCATCGACAAAGAGTTCGCTCTGTTCCGGGAGATGGAAAAGGAGCGGACAGAAAAAATATTTCGCCAGGCAAAAGTGCTCAAGATGATAGCCCTTGTTGTAGTGCTGGCGGTTTTTGGACTGGTTGCTTTCTTCGTCCTGTCATGGTTCCGGGCCAGAGGCAAAATGCCGGGATGAGCCGATCTCCATTCGCCGTGAGTTCTGGCCGCGGCTCTTGATCCGCCGCCGCTTTCACTTTGCTTGAAACGCCCCATCCGCCCCGAAATTCCGCGTAAGACGATCTACCGTTTGTCGATCTACCTCCGCTGCCTGCAGCGGCTCAAAAGCAACGCCATTCGCACCGTGTCCAGTGACGCGCTGGCGAAAGGAGCGGGCGTCAAGCCCACCCAGTTGCGCAAGGACCTGACTTACTTCGGCCAGTTCGGCACGCGCGGCCTGGGCTACGACGTGAAGCAACTGGCCGCGATGATTTCCGATTTGCTCGGCACCAAGCGTCTCCAACCGGTCATTCTTGTGGGGGTGGGCAATCTCGGCCTCGCGTTGTTGTCTTATCGCGGTTTCGAGCAGGAAGGCTTTGAAATCGTGGCGGCATTCGATGTCAACATCAGCCGGCCGTCGAGCAAGCACATCAAGCAGCCATTGCACCCAATGGAAAAACTGGAGGAAGTGGTGCGCGAGCGCAGCGTGCGCATGGCGATTGTTTCCGTCCCGGCCACCGCGGCGCAGGAGGTGACGAACCGTCTGGTCAACTGCGGCATTGCCGGCATCCTGAACTTCGCTCCGATTGTGCTGCAGGTGCCGGAGGACGTGACGGTTAATAACGTCAACCTCGCCATTGAATTGGAAAACCTGAGTTACTTTATCCAGGACTGAAACTCGTGAACGTCCCCCCCGTGGCTTGTTGAACCGCCGGTCCGGTTTCCACTCGTGCTCTTGCTCCTGCTCTTAATCTTCCGCGTGTAGAGTTTAAGAGGAGCAAGCAGGCAGTTCATGGAAAGCCTCGACCTCCAACTTTGGACGCGCATCGGGACCATGAACCCGGAATGGGCGGGGACTCCTGCTCTTGCTCTTGCTCGTAATCTTAATCCTCTGGCTTAAGGCAGATTAAGAGCAAGAGCAGGAGCACGAGCAAGAGCGAGGTTCATGGAAGGCGTGAACCGGATCGATTCTCTCCCTTCGAGGCCGTCAGCTTCCTGAATGCGAGGAAATTCCAGAATCCTGTTGTCAGTCGGCGGGGCGTTTTCTACCGTCGCGCCAATGCACCGTTCGGTGCGCGGGCAGAGCCCATGGCCTTTGTCCGGCAAACACATAACACATCAACAACAGTTCGCAGGAGGAACAGGTATGAAAGTGAATCAATGGACACTCAGTCTTGCCGCCCTAGGGCTAATCAGCGCGCCAGCCGCCAGCCACGCGGAGGAACAGATGAACCATCTCTGGACGGCGCTTTCGTCCACCAGCATCCGCGGTTACGTCAACACGTCGATGCACTGGAATACAGGCACCGGCAACGGTTCCGTGCCGGGATACGTTTATAACACATCGAGCAAACAGGACGGCTTCAATCTCAACGTCGCGGCGGTGACCATTGAAAAGGCGATGGATGAATCGCAATGGGCGGCCGGTTACAAACTGGATCTATGGTTCGGGCCGGACGCCGCCGTTTTCGGCAGCACAATCGATGGCGGTGGCGATTTCAGTTCCACCGCCATCAAGCAGGCCTATGTGGCGTTGCGCGCGCCGGTGGGCAATGGGCTGGATTTCAAAGTCGGGGTGTTCGACGGGCTGCTGGGTTACGAAAGCCATGACGCGGGCAGGAATCCGAATTACACGCGCTCTTACGGCCTGGCGCTCACGCCCCACACTCACACGGGCGTTCTCGTGTCCTATCAGTTTTGTCCGGTGTTCAGCATGTCGGCGGCCGTTGCGGACACGGTCGGCCCCGTCATCAACTCGCGGGCCAATCCTCCCAAGGCCGAATCCTACAAGGCCTACACCGCCGCCTTTGCGCTGACCGCGCCGGACGAATGGGGTTTCCTCGCCGGTTCCGCACTCTATGGCGGTTTCCTGAACGGCTACAACAACGCCGCCAACTGGGACCAGACCAGTTGGTACGCGGGCGTCACGCTGAACACGCCGGTCACCAGCATCAAAACCGGCGCCTCGTATTCCTATCTCGGCACCACAAGTTTCGCCGGTGGCGGCGACAACTATGCCAACGCCGTGGCCACTTACCTTTCCTTCCAGGTCACGGAGAAACTCAGCCTGCACGGACGCGCAGAGTACGTCTGGACCGACACGGGTTTGTTTGGAACCGGCACGACCTTTCAGGGGGGAGGCAACAGCGAAATCTTCGCGCTCACGGGCACGATTCAGTACGATTTGTGGAAAAACGTCCTGAGCCGTCTGGAGATTCGCTGGGATCATCAGGCGGGCGATGACGACATGATCGGCTACGGCGGAACACCCTCGCCCTTTGGCGGCGGAGGCACTGGTGGCGGCGGCCCCAGCCCCGAACGCAAACGCAACAACGTCTTAATCGCTGCCAACGTGATTTACGAGTTCTAAGCCGGAACGATGTAGTCGAACTCGAAGGGAGCGCAGCCGCCCCGGCTGTCGTTCGGCGCGCGTTCGCGCCGAACGACCGGGCGGTTGCCCAAATCCAAACCAAGTCGATTCGTTGGAGGGACGGACTCTGGGAGTCCCTTTTCAGGCCCTCCAGATGCGCCCCCTTGGCGGAGTACCCGAAAGATTCTTCTTGCCAAGGAGATGGCAGTTGCCCAAAAACTCCCCCCGTTACGAGCTACTCAAGTTGTCGGGCGGGAAAAGCATTCCTGCTTTATCCCGATCAGGATACGAGGCTTTGTAACAACTTTTTGCGGCCGGATCGAAGTTCCATGCTTCAGGCTGCAATACGCGATGACCGAACCGGGTGGCTTCAGCTTCACTGCCGGCGGGAGCGCGGAGGAACCTGAGTCAAAAACAAAACAAACAAACGGAAGGAACAGAGAATGAAAGTAAACAAATGGACGATGGGTCTGGCTGCACTCGGACTCGTCAGCATTCCGGCCGGCGCGCTGGCCGATGAAAATGACAAGATGAACCAAGTGTGGACAGCCCTCTCGTCCACCACCATCAAGGGTTACGTCAACACCTCAATGCACTGGGACCCGGGCACGGGCAACGCCAATCCGCCTGCCTTCGCCTTCAACTCGGGGAAACAGGACGGGTTCAACCTCAACGTCGCCAAGGTCACCATCGAAAAGCCCTTGGATGAAGCGCAGTGGGCCGCGGGTTACACTCTTGACCTCATCTTTGGTCCTGATGCCACAACCCTCGCCACCAGCCTGGACAGCGATCCCGACTCCAGTCCTGCGGGCATCAAGCAGGCTTACGTCGCGTTGCGCGCTCCGGTCGGCAACGGCCTGGACTTCAAGGTTGGCGTATTCGACACCATCATCGGTTACGAAACGTTCGACGCGGGCAACAACCCGAACTACACCCGCTCCTGGGGCTATACCATCGAGCCCACGACCCACACGGGCGTATTGATGTCCTATCAGGTCAGCAGCGCGGTCAGTCTGTCGGTGGGCATCGCCAACACCTACGGTCCGGTTATCGGCGGCACGGGTATTGGTGTAGGCCTTGGCCGCGCCAACCCGCCCAAGGCAGAATCGTACAAGACCTACATGGCCTCCGCGGCGCTCACCGCTCCGGATGACTGGGGCTTCATCGCTGGCTCGACCCTGTATCTCGGTATCATCAACGGCTTCAACAACGGCGTAGGCACGGATACGACCAGTCTCTATGCCGGCGCCACCCTGAACACCCCGGTGAAGAACCTGAGGGTCGGGGCGTCGTTCGACTACTTGGCTACTTCCGGCGAATTCGCCTCCGGCAGCCCCTACGCCCACGCCTGGGCTCTCTACACCTCCTTCCAAGCCACGGAGAAGTTGAGCCTGCACGCGCGCGGGGAGTATCTCTCCGCTTCTGGACCGGGGTTTACTGCCGGCAACAACGAAATCATCTCTCTGACCGGCACGCTCCAGTATGACCTCTGGGCGAACGTCTTGAGCCGTTTGGAAGTCCGATGGGACCACTTGGCTGGCGATGGCGAAATGTCCGGCTTTGGCGGCTTGTTAGTATCGCCTGGCGGCGGTGGGTCCGGCGTCTCCTCCAGCGGCGACAAGCACAACGCGGTCATGGTCGCGGCCAACATCATCTACAAGTTCTAAGCTGACTCGATCAGCCTGAATTCTCAGCCCCCTTTCGGGAAAACCGGAAGGGGGCTTTTGCTGTCTGAACCGGAGCGCCGGCTTCCAGCACGGCGCGTGGAAGAAGCCAACGCATCGAGCCGTGCTGGAAGCCGGCGCTCCAAACGGTGGTTCACAGCTTTGTACGCAACCCAGACACGTTTTCCTCTTCCATCGCCATCGCGACTTGGTTAAAAGACTCGCGTGACCCCAAACAATCTCAGAATGCCGAACGGGCGACGGACAACGACTCTAAACAAATGGACACTCGGCCTCGCTGCCGCCGGTCTGGTCAGCATCCCCACCATCAGTTCAGCCGAAGAACAGATGAACCAGTTGTGGACAGCCGTCACCCCCACGACCATCAGCGGCTACGTCAACACCTCCGCGCATTGGAACCCAGGCACGGGCAACGCCAATGTGCCGGGGTTCTTTCTGAACGAAGGCAAACAGGACGGCTTCAATCTCGATGTCGTGCAGGTCAACATTGAGAAGCCCCTGGGCGAGGAAACCTGGACGGCGGGTTACCGGATGGATCTCTTGTTCGGCCCGGATGCCGCCGCGTGGGCCACCACGCTGGATTCCGCAGGCGACGTTCAATCCACGGCCATCAAACAAGCCTATATCATCGTGCGTGCTCCGCTGGGCAATGGCCTCGATTTCCAGGTGGGCGTCTTCGACAGTCCGATTGGATACGAGTATTTCGAGGCGCCGCTCAACGCCAATTACACCGCCTCCTATGGCAACTCCATCGAACCGGCCGCGCATACCGGAGTGCTGGCGTCTTACGAATTCTGCCCGGTGTTCAAGGCATCGTTCGGCGTGGCCAACACTCATGGACCGGCCCTCAATGAACGCGCCAATCCGCCCAAGGCCGAGTCCTACAAAACCTACATAGGCTATGTGGAGCTTAACGCGCCTGAGGAGTGGGGTTCATTGGGCGGCTCAAGCCTCTTTGGCGGCGTCGTCAGCGGGTATGGCAGCGACCTGATGGCCGACCAAACGACCTGGTTCCTCGGACTCATGCTGAACACCCCGGTCAAAAACCTGAAGCTTGGAGCGGCGTTTGATTATCTGGGCAGCACCGGCGAATTCGGCGCTGATCATTTTTATGCCAACGCCTGGGCGCTTTACGCTTCCTTCCAGGCCACGGAGAAATTGAGCCTGCACGCGCGCGGCGAATACGCTTCCACGGACACCGCCTTGTTGAGCGGAGGTTTTACCGATGTCGGACCTGCCGGCATCAACGGCAGCGCCAGAATATTTTCTCTGACCGGGACTCTCCAATATGACCTCTGGGAAAACGTCCTGAGCCGTCTCGAAGTGCGCTGGGACCATCAGGCGGGGGATGGCGAAATGAACGGGTACGGCGGCAAGCTGGTTTCACCGGGTGGCGGCGGCACTGGTGGTCCGTCGGTCAGCGGCGATAAACGCAACGCCGTCATGTTTGCGGCCAACATTATCTACAAATTCTAAGCTAATTGAAATCAAGGTTCGGCCGGAGCCTCACCCTCCCACACTTAATCTCCGAACAGCTTCTTCAGTTTCTCCCGCGCCGCTTCTTCATGTTTGTCCGCGCCTTTGCCTTTCCATTCGCGGCGGATGAAATCAAAAAACTCGCAAAAGTTGGCCATGTGTTTCTCCGCGACCGGATCGGCGCGTTTGTCGCGGCATTGCTGGGCCACACGCGGATCATAGCTGATGCAGTTCAGGCAGACCTTGAGATCCGCGCCGCACTGGTGGCAGCTCTCGGTGCGCCCCGGCAGCCCGGCAATGGCGTACTCCCAGCCGCAATTGTGACAATGACGCGTGAGCATGGTCAGTCCTTTCCAAGGCGCTTGAAAATGTCCCGATAAAACTCCGGATGGCTCTCCCAGGTCTGCGAGGTAATGAGTTTCCCATCCACTACGCTTTGCCGATCGATCCACGTGCCGCCGCCATGCTCCAGTTCCAGGCGCACGTTGCGATAACACGTCAGCTTTCGGCCCTTCACCAAACCAGCGGCGATCAGGATTTGGATTCCGTGGCAGATCGAGAAAATCCATTTCCCGCGCCGGTGAAATTCCTGGACGGTGCGAATGACCGTGGGATCGTGCCGCAGAAACTCCGGCGCCCGTCCACCGATCAGCATTACCGCCTCATAGTCCGCTACCTTGACCCGACCAAACGCTATGTCGCTCGGAATCCTATAACCGGGCCGCTCCACGTAAGTGTTCCAGTCCGGCTCGAAGTCATGAATGACCCCGTGCAGCAGTTTCTTCCGGGTCGCGGCGATGACGGTCTGGTAGCCCGCTTCCCTGAAGCGCTGCTGCGCATAATAGATTTCCAGAGACTCCCCGGCATCGTCCGTGATAATCAAGATGCGTTTCGGCATGGCCGCAGCGTAGCGCGTTCCCTGCTGGTTTCGAGCATTTTGCGAGGCGGGTCCGTAGAACTCAGGGGCATCTGGACGCCCCGGCCATTCGTTACGTTTGGTGAAACTTGTCAGGCCGGATGACAACCGCTATAAGACAGCCCGTGTGGACCGAGTCCCTGCCCGGCTGGCGCCCGCGGGAGCCGGTCGAACCGAACCCGGTGAACATCCAGCCCACGACGACCGACGATGCGCGTTTGCTCCAGCTCATCGCCGGGCGCGACCGGGAGGCCTTTTCGCAGCTTTACGACCGCTATTCCGGGATTCTTTACTCCACCATCCTGCGCGTTCTGAACAATCCCGACGAAGCCGCTGACGTGCTTCAGGAAGTGTTCGTGCAGATTTGGGACAAGGCTGGCAGCTACGATCCCGGCCTGGGCAAGCCGTTCAACTGGGCGCTCACGCTCGCGCGCAACCGGGCCATTGACCGGCTGCGCTCGCTGCGGCGGCGCTACAGTTTCATCGAAGAGATCACCAACGAGATGGAGTCCGAAGGCCGCGCCGCCGCCGCCGGCCCCGACGAAGTCTTCACGCAAGAGCAGGCCGCGCTCATCCGCTCCGCCGTGGCGACGCTGCCACTGGAGCAGCGACAGGCCATCGAAATGGCCTTCCTTGGCGGCCTGACCCAAAATGAGATTGCCGCTTCGCTCAACCAGCCTCTCGGCACCATCAAGGCCCGCATCCGCCGTGGGATGCTAAAGTTGCGCGACGATTTGAAACGCATCCTATGATCGACGAGCGAACAGAAGCTCAAGCCAGCCTGTATGTCCTCGGCGCCTTGCCGCTGGAGGAGGCGCGGGAGTTTGAGGCGGCGATGCGCGGCGATCCCAAGCTGCGGCTTCTCGTCAAGGAGCTCCGCGGCACGGCTGGCGCCATGGTCGCGGCGTTTCCACAAGTCGCTCCGCCGCCCGCGCTCAAGCAACGGGTTCTCACGGCCATCGACAATCGTCCCGCCGCTCCATCCAACGTCATCGCCCTCGATGACGCCAGAGGCGCTTCGTGGGCGGGTTGGATGCCGTGGGCGCTGGCCGCCTGTTTCGCGATCCTGTGCGTGGCTCTCATCTCCATCGGGCGCTCCCTGCGCGAACAGGCGGTGGCCCTGACCCAGCAGCTTGAGGAGAAATCCATCCAGACCGCCGAACTCCAGCAACAGTTGGATCAACTGCAGTCTCAGGCCGATCAGCAGGTCACCAATTACCAGACGCGCATCGTCGAATTGCAGAAACAGGTCGTTCAGCGCATCGAGGAAATCCAACGCCAGACGGCGGCGCTCACCAACCAGCTTCGGCAGCAACTGGGCGACACCCAGCGCAGGATGGTGGATTTCCGCAATCAAGCCGAGCAGCTTCAAAGGGAAAAGAAAGTTCTGGAGGACGTCGTCGGCACCGTCGCCAGTGATCGGCTGGCCAGTTCGCGCCTTTCCATCCTCCGGGCCACCGCGGACGGCCCGCCAGGCGTGGTCGGCGCATCGGTCTGGAGTCCGCAAGATCAGCGGGGGTTGCTGGTCCTGGAAGGCATCCCACCGCCGCCGGCCGCGCGGGTGTACCAGATGTGGCTGATCGATCCAGCCTTCCAGACCCCGGTCAGTGGCGGCGTCCTGCAAGTGGGTCCCGGTGGCAGCGTGACTCTGCAATTCACCACCCCGGTGCGCGTCGAGTCAGCTCAGCGATTTGCCATCTCCGTCGAACCGCCCGGAGGTGTGGCTGCGCCGACGGGAAAGATCATCATGGCGAGCAACTGAGCCGGCGCGAACGTGAATCGTGATTCGTTGAATCGTTGAATCACGGTTCAGGCTTCTCCCCTATTCCAGCCCACGCTCTTCGAGATCGATCTCATCCAGCCCAAGGTAATGCCCCAATTCGTGCAGGTATGTTGTGCGGACCTCCTTGCGGTAAATTTTCTCGTCCTCTTCCGCGTAGTCCCAAAGGTTCTCCAGGAACAGAATGATCTGCGGAGGAAGCGGCGATTCGTCCGGGTGCGCCAGTTCCGCGCCGACAAACAGGCCGAGCAAGTCCGGGTCATATTCGTCGTCGAGTTTATCTTTCTCCGGGTGGGCCTCGTAACTGACCGGCAGCGGCGCGGCCTGCCGCCGCACCGGCAAGGGCAGGCTCGCCAGTGTGGACTCCACCTCGTGTTGCGCGAGTGACAGCAGGTGTTTCCAATGTTCGCTCTTGCTCATTTCGCCATGGCGCCAGACGCCGGCTTTAAATATCGTAACGCCCCGGCTCGCCCGAGGGATGGCCGGCAAACAATTCGTGAATGGCGTATTGAAAGCCCGGCAATAGCGCCTCGGTCAACAATTCACGCCCGGCCAGCACACGCTTCAACGAAAGGCCGTAAGGCGTGCCATGGTAAATCTCCACGTTGTCGTAGCGCGGATCCACCATCCACAGGCGCGGTAGTTTGATTTCCTCGTAAACGGATTTCTTGTCCACCGTGTCGGCGTGATGATCGTCGGCGCTGATCACTTCCGCCACCAGCCACAGCTTGTCCGTCGCCGCGGTCACCAGCGCCAGGTCCGGACGGAAACTGTTCCCTGACGACAGCTCAACACGGGCGCGCGCCGCCAGCAGCTTCGCCGTGGGCAGTCCGGTCACCACACCGGCCACGCGCTTGTGCAGGCGTGAGAGGATGTCTTCGTGGCGCGGGCGCGGCGGCAGGCGCAGCAATCGCTCGCCGTTGACGATTTCCTCGTAGGGGTCGCTCATGGGCCGGGTGGCGCGCCTAGAATCCCACACCGCCCACGCAGAGGCAAACCCTCCCCGCGAGGCCCAAGCCGTCACCCTGCGGCAAGAAGCCACGGATGGACACGGACGCCAAAGTCTGCAAGCACGGGAGGGTGAGGCTCCCGCCGAACCCATTTGGCTGGGCGCATCTTTTCATCGTGGTTGAAGAGAAGAAGTCCACCCTCACCCCGGCCCTCTCCCCAGGGAGAGGGGGCGCGGAGAGCGCTCTCGATAAAACGACGCGTTTGCTCCGCGTTCGTAGCGTAACGGACGTGGTGAGAGTGTGATTTCCACAGGGACTGTAGTCGCGCTCCCTCTCCTGGGGGAGAGGGCTGGGGTGAGGGCGGGCATTTCCCAATCACAGTGTCCAGATACACCCATTTGGGATCGGCCGGCCAGAATTCTGTGGCGTTCCGCGCGGCCCATTGGCAAGAATCCGCGCCAACATCTATGAGTTCGAAAGTTCCTTCCGACTTGAAGTATGCCAAGTCCCACGAATGGGCGCGCGTCACTGGGGATCTGGCCGTGATCGGCATCACCGATCACGCCCAGCACGAGCTGACGGACGTGGTGTTTGTTGAACTGCCGGCGGTTGGCCGCAAATTGAAGGCGGGCGAAGCCTGCTCGGTGGTTGAATCGGTGAAAACCGCCAGCGATATTTACTCGCCGCTCTCGGGCGAAGTGTTGGAAGCCAACAAGGCCGTGGTGGACAATCCGGCTCTGGTGAATACGGATCCTTACGGCGCCGGCTGGTTTTACAAGATCAAGCTTTCCGCTCCAGCCGAGGCGAGCAACCTTCTCACCGCCGCCGACTACGGAAAACAGATCGGTCAATAACCAATAACAGCAGTCTGCTTACTGCTTAAGAAGCGACTGGTCTTTCTCTGCCGAAAAAAAGAAACCGGGAATGGCTTCCCGGTTTCCTGTTTGGAGTTCTATTCAGCCCGACGGCGCCTTAGCGCTTGTCGTCGGCTTCTTTCTTGTCGTCGTGGTGGTCCTTGGGCTTGCGCGGCGGCTTGATGCACTTCTCCATCCCGGCGCTCACCGCCTGGCTCCATTGGATCCACACTCGCGCCGCTTCTGGATCGGTGGGCACCACTTGGGCGCGCACTTTCTTTTCAAACGCATCCAGGGCCTTCTGCGTCTCGCGCAGCCGCTCCCGGCCCGCGTGGCCCAGCGCAATGCGCAATGTCTCGGTCAACTCGCGCTTGATCTTCCGCGTCAGCACGATGCCCGATTTGTGCGCTTCGTTGATTTGTTCGATCAACAGGTCGATGGCCAAAGGCGCCGTCACCACTTCGATGGTCTTGCTGTCGCTGTCGGTCAGTCCTTCCGGATCGGTCACCACCAGCGTGATGGTGTGGGTGCCCACTTCCAGGCAGTTGGTCACCACCGGGCCCGCGCCGAAGGGCACGGGGTCTGGTTCGAGGAACCACAGGTAGGTGAGGTTGCCGCCTTCGGGATCGCTGCTGGTCCAGCCGTCGGCCACCAGGCAGGCGTTCCACCAGTTGCAACTGAGCAGCACCGGGTGTTCGAATTCGGGGCTGAGGTCGATCAGTTGTTCGCTGCTGATCACCGCCACGGGCGGACGATTGGTCTGCACGTCCCGCACCGTGATGCTGAAGGTGCAGGCATTCGAGTTGCCTGACACATCAACCGCGCTGCACGCGACGCTCGTCAGGCCGATGGGGAAGGTGCTGCCTGGTGGCGGCAGGCAGACCAGGCTGCCGATACCGCACGGATCAGTGGCGCTCGCTATGTAACTGACCACCGCGCCAGCCGGACTGGTCGCGTCGGCCGTGATATTAGCCGGGCAAGTGATCGTCGGCGGAGCCGTATCTCCCACCGTGACCCGGAAGCTGCAACTGGCGGAGAGGCCTCCGCTGGTGACGGTGCAGGTGACCGTGGTTTGCCCGACGGAGAAACCGCTGCCCGAGGGCGGCACGCACGTCGCCGTCAGCGGAGCGCCGGACGGGTCGGCGCCCGTCACCGTGAACGTGACCGGCGTCTGGCCACCCGTGCATTCCACCGCGATGTTGTTCGGGCATTCGATGGTGGGCCGGCAATCTCCAGCCACCAGCACCGGCGCAATCTGGGCGATGCTTTGGCCGGAGAGGCCGCCGTTGTAGATGCCTGAGACTTCCACTTCGCTCAGGCTGCGGTTCCAGATGGCGAGGTCATCCAGGCCGCCGATCAGGTAACGGCCCGTTGGAATGACAGTGCCGGGGTTGCCTGCATCCGGCCCAAGGTCCGCTGCGATGGAAAGCCACGGAATCGACGGAGTCGCATTGATGGCTCCAAGATAATCCGCAGTGGCGACCAAGCGGCCATCCCAATACAGGCTGAGCGTGCCGCCATTGGCGGTCATCGCGACATGGTGCCACACGTTGAGCGTGCCATCGATGGGCGCGGTGGCCAGCACGCGGTTCGGGCCGACTTCAATCTGGCCGCGGACCATTGGGACACCCGCGTCGTCGAACACGTCGAGGAGGAACTGGCCGCTCTGGCCGGTGGTCTGGCCTTCGATCCAGTTGTTGATGATCGGTCCCCACGCCGGGGTAGTGGACTTCACCCAGGAGGCCACTGTCATGGCCCCGCTGACCTTCGTGTAGTTCGGGATGTACGCGTAAATGTTGCCCTCGAAATAGAGGGAGTTGGCTATCTGGCCAGGTTCCCACAATTCGAAGCCGTCGCGCAATTCGGCGTCCAGCCCGCCGGGAGCGGAGTTGTCGGCAACGCGGCCATCCAACTCGTCGAATTTGAGATAAGTGACGAGTCCAGCGCCAATCTGCGCCGAGGCGAGCACTTGCACCACGGCGTTGCGGCTGCGGGAACGCCCGGCTGGATTACTGACCACCACGGAATAACTGCCAGCGCTGCTCGCCGTCAGGCTCGTCAGCGTCAGTGTCGGACCCGTGGCGCCGGGAATCTCCTGGCCGTTCTTCAGCCACTGATACGTGAGTCCAGGGCCGGTGGCCTCCACGGTCAAAGTGACGCAACCTCCCGCAATGCCGTTGGCTGAAGCCGGTTGCCTGGTGATGACCGGAGGCGCTCCAGCCGGCGCCGGATTGAGGACCAGTTGCAGGCCGTTGAGTCCGGGACCGCGGACGGGATCCCCTCCCGGCAGGTCCACGCGACCCGGCGCGAAGAAGCGGATTTCGATAATGCCGCTCGCGCCGGGTGACAGATTGTCGAAGCGCATGAAGTTGCCGACGCCGCGGGTGGCCGCGCTCTCCGAGGTCACCAGGCTGAAACCCGGGATCGGGTTATACTCGTCTGAATTGAGCGGACGGATGTACCGTCGCTGCGTCACGCCGTCGGCGGTCACGGCGAAATCCATGTTGAAGAATTCCTGCGGCACCTGAACCGTGTAGAGGAACACGGAGTGATTGCCGGGCGGCACGCCGGACAGCGTGATAACAGCCGCGCCCGCGTCGGATGTGGCGGTGGCCGTACACATGCCGTTGAGCATCCGCTCCAGCGGATCACCGTTCCCCGTGCCGGAGCCCCATTCACCGGAAGTCGCCCATTGAATGGTGATGGAGGGGTGTGGGGTGTTGTCGCTGGTGGTGGGAGCCAGCGGGCCGCCCGAACCGGGGGCCAGATTGTTCCAGTAGGCCTGGGGATGGAAGCCCGTGATGTCGGTGGGCAGCATGTCTGTCGGCGCGCCATTGGCGCCGGAGCCGCGGAAGCTCCAACCCACGCTCTGGGTCGCGGAGGGCGCGAAGATGCTCAACATCACTTCATCGCTGACCTGGCGTCCGTCCCGGCCCTGGACCACGGCGTAGAAGCGCGAGCCGTCGTCGCCGGCGACAGTGGGCGGCGTAACATACACAGCGTTGTTGGCCCCAGGGATGCGGACTCCATTCTTATACCATTGCACGCCCCAAGGGCCGCTGAGCACGACGCGCAAGGTCGCGCTCTGACCGAGCAACACCGGCGTATCCTGCGGCTGGCGGCGGATGAGCGTATCCACAGGGTTGGTGTTCACCACGCCCGGAGTCACGCCGAGGAGCTCGACTTCGGCGATCTGCATACAGCAGGTCGAGGGACCAGTGGTGAGAGGGAAGATGAGCCGGTAATGTTTGAACGACTTGGTGTTCTCCGGGAAGAAAATGTAGTTCTTGTGGAACCGCGTGGGGAAGGCCGGCACCGCGCCGCTGCTGATGGGCACGAATTCAGTGCCGTCGTTGGAGCCGGTCAGAACGTAATCAGCCGGGTCGCGATCCGGCGCGTCGTTGGCTGATTTCAGCGTCAGGCCAGTAACAATCGTGTCGCCCACGCCCGGCGAGACCGTGAAGCCCGTGTTTACGCGGTCAAAGTTGAGATACTTCGAGTCCGTGTTGTTGATGGCATTGGCCACGCCTTCGGAGCCAGGGCTGTTGTTGGAAGTCGCCACAATCGGATCGCCAGGCACGGTCACATCGGTCGGGGCGAGCGTACCGAGCAGTTCGACTTCGGCGATCTGCATGCAACACGTCGAGGGGCCGGTCGTGATGGGGAAGATCAACCGGTAGTGCAGATAGGGTATCTTGTTGTTGAAGAGAATGGTGTTCTTGTGGAACCGCGTGGGGAAGGCCGGCACCGCGCCGCTGGCAATCGGAGTAAAGTTTACGTTGTCATAGGAGCCGGACAACTCATAGGTCGCCGGGTCGCGATCCGGCGCGTCGTTGGCCGATTTGAGTGTCAGGCCGGAAACCACGGTGAGACCCGCGCTCGGGCTGACGGTGAAGCCGGTGTTTACGCGATCGAAGTTGAGGTACTTCGAGTCGGTGTTGTTGATGGCGTTGGCCACGCCTTCCGAGCCGGGACTGTTGTTGGAAGTGCCCACAATCGGATCACCCGGCTGGGTGACATCCAGCGCCAGTTCGGAAACCACGCCGAGTAACTCCACTTCGGCGATCTGCATGCAGCACGTCGAAGGGCCGGTCGTGACGGGGAAGATCAGCCGGTAGGCCAGGAAGGCCCGAGAGTTCGGGAAGAAAATATAGTTCTTGAAAAACCGAGTGGGGAACGCTGGCACACTGCCGCTGGAGATCTCAAAGAACTCGACGCCGTCCAGCGAACCTTCAAGCCGGTAAGTGGCCGGGTCGCGATCTGGCGCGTCATTGGCCGATTTGAGCGTCAGGCCGGTAACCAGCGTCGGTCCCACGGTGGGGCTCACGGTAAAGCCCGTATCGATGCGGTCGAAGTTCAGGTACTTCGAATCCGTGTTATTGATGGCATTGGCCACGCCTTCGGAACCGGGGCTGTTGTTGGAGGTAGCGACAATGGGATCACCCGGTTGGGTGACGTCCGAGGGCGCCAGGAAGCCGAGCAGTTCCACTTCCGCGATCTGCATGCAGCAGGTCGAGGGCCCCGTCGTGTTCGGGAAGATAAGCCGGTAATGCAGGTAGGGCGTGTTGTTCTCAATCCGAATGAGGACCGTGTCAAAACGTGAAGCGAACGCCGGCACCGGCCCGCTGGAAATGGTCGTGAAGTTTACCCCGTCGTAAGAGCCGGACAGGATGTAGTCCGCTGGGTCGCGATCCGGCGCGTCGTTGGCCGATTTCAAACTAAGGCATTGAACGACGGTCAACCCAACACTAGGCGTTACCGTGAAGCCGGTGTTCACCCTGTCGAAGTTCAGATACTTCGAATCCGTGTTATTGATGGCGTTGGCCACGCCCTCGGAGCCGGGGCTGTTGTTTGAAGTAGCGACAATTGTGTCACCGGGCTGGGTGACGTCCGACAGTTGCGCGTGAACTGAGCCGCTGAACAGCAAGGCCAGTGCGGCGGTGATGCAGCAGAGGAGGTAGGAATGGATTCTACTCATAACACATGTTGATTAGTTGGGTTGACTTCTGGCTTTCGACACATTCGAGCCGCGCCGGGTTACAGATTCATGGACTAGGAATCACGCGCGAACCCTATCGTCGTGGGAACGACGCTTTTCTACCGTATTCACGCCTAAAAAGTCAACCTTGTTGTTGAAGGAATTTAACCAACCTGTGACTGGAAATCCCGGAAGGACCCATCCTTACTTACGGACGGCCTATCGCAGACGGATATGGTACGATCGCTTCCTTGCCGTCCACCGACACGGCGACCGTGGATGTAGCGCCTCCCGGCCAACGAACCCAAACGTGCGTCGGGGTTCCCGAGCCGCCTGATCCCAGTACTTGGGTGGCATCGTCCTGCGACCAATATCCCGAGCCTCCATGCACCTCCCGCACTGGCCCAAACCGTTCGCCGAACTTTAGCCGCAACTGCGCGCCCACCCCGCCGGGATTCCCCGACGGTCCAGCGAGGCGCACGCGCAAACCCGCCTGCCCGCCGATGTTGCGGAACAATTTGGTGGCCGCGCCGTTCTGTGCCACCACCAGGTCCGTTCGCCCGTCAGCGTCGTAATCGGCCACCGCCACGCCGCGTTGTTCGCCGTACACCTCGATGCCCGATTGCTGTCCCGGTATGGGTGTGAGGAGGGACGAACTCTGGAGGGACGAACTCTGGAGGGACGAACTCTGGAGGGACGAACTCCGTGAGTCCTCATTATTGGGACTATTGGGACTCGTGGAACTCGTCCCTCCAACGCCGAGGAGCAGCAGTCCGCGGCCGGCGTCCAGACGAGGAGTTTCCGGCGGCAAGGCGAAGAAGTTTTGCGCGAAGAACACGTCCTCAGATCCGTCGCCATCGAAGTCCGCCACGCTCACACCAAATGCCGGCGCCCATTGAGCTTCGCGCGGCAGTGCTTCCGCCTGGAAGTGATCGCCGCGGTTCAGAAACACCATGGAGGCCAGCGTTACTGCCTCGGCTTTGCGCGCGCGGGCTTGCATTGGGCCGAGTGCGCCGGCCAGCGTCGCTTCGCTGTAGGCCCGATGAGTCGCGAACCGTTCCGGCAACATGGGCAGTTCCCGGCTCAAGACATCCAGCCGATGCCGCGGCGCAACGGCACGAAGAGCCGGATCCCATTCTGTCTCGATCACGTTCACCGCGCCACGCTCCAGCAGGTCGCCGTGGTACATCTGCAATGGCTGCTCGCGCGCCGCCTGGTAGGCGCTGTTCAGGCCCCAGTTCGCGGCGATGAGGTCGAGCCGCCCGTCGCCATCCAGGTCTCCGGTGGTGACGCCGGTCCAGAGGCCGGTGAGTTTGCTTAACGTGAGAGGTGAGGAGTGAGAAGTGAGGAGTGAATCGGTTGCCTGCACGGACGGATCCCAAGGAGAGAGTTTGCCGCGATTGTTGCGAAAGATTTTCAATGGTCCCCATTCGCACGCCAGGAGCAATTCGGCGAAACCGTCGCCGTCCAGATCGCTCCAGGCGGCGCCGTTCACCAGCCCTGCTTCCGCCAGGACTTTGGTGTTCTCCGCGTCCAGTTCCAGTTGCTCGCCGGCGCAGCGGTAAACCCGCGAGGGCGTCGCCAGTGGATAACGGCCGGCCGCCACGCTCCCGCCGACGAAAAGATCGAGGTCGCCATCGCCATCGAGATCCGCCACCGCCAGCGCGCCGCTGCCGGAACCCGTGCCTGTTCCTTGGAGGGGCGAGCTCCGCGAGTCCGGAATCAAATCAGGGACTCGTGGAACTCGTCCTTCCGACGGAACTCGTCCCTCCAGCCAGAGGTTGCTGCTTACCAGTGAACCGCCCACCATGGTGATTTGGATCGCGGGCGGAGCCGCGTCGCTCTCGTAACCAGACATTCCCGCCAGCAGCCGGCGCTGGCCCGACGCGCTGACCCAGCCCGCCAGTCCAGTGGAGTCCTCCGGCAGCGTCGGAAGGGAACTGGAGGGAATCAACTCGAACTTGCCCGAATCCTTGACCCGATAGCCTGCGATTTTTCCGCGGCGTCCACTGCCGATGAAAAGTTCCGCAGCTCCATCACCATCGAGGTCAAACCAGGCCACGCCCGGCCCGGCCTGGCTGCGCTTGAACGGGAGCAACGGCTGGCGGGCGAAGTCATCGAACGGCTCCTCATGATGACGGTGGTTCAATGCCGCGCTAACGTCAGTGAACAGAGGCGGGCTGGTGATTCGTGAAACGTGATTCGTTGAAGCGGAAGGCATGGCGCTGCTCTCGTCGATCTCGTAAATATGGTTTGGCTTCACGCCTGCGAGCCGGCTGAGGCGGCCGTTTCGCCAGGTTACTTCCAAAGTCATGTTGCCAACCTTGCTGTCGGCGGCGAAGACCAGCATTGGGTCCGAGCCAGCCATGTAACGTCCGCCGGAAACAAACTCCTGGCTTTGCGCCGGCACCGCGCCGCCGAGCAGCTTCACTCGCGCGCCGATGCCCTGTGTGTTCGGCGCCAGTCCCTTCAAGCGCACAGCCACGCGTGGGGCGGCGGAATCGTTGCGATAAATTCCCGCCGCGCCCCCGAGATTATTCACCGCAAGATCGAGATCGCCGTCGCGGTCAAAATCCGCCAGCGCGATGGCGTGATGAACCCCCGGCTGTTCGGTGCCCCAGACCGCGGTCGTTTCCTCGAAGCGCGCTCCGCCCAGGTTGCGAAACGCGACCACGGGCGCATCCAGCGGAGGATACAGCCGCATGTGCTCCATCAACTCCTGCGTAAACGCTTTCTGCCGCTCGACCTCGTTGGTGAATCCCGCCCATGAATGTTGCCGGGCGCGAATCTTCGCCAGCGCGTCCAGGTCCTGGACGTCCTTCGCGTGGCCCGCGGTGATCAACAGGTCTTCATAGCCGTCCAGGTCCACGTCGAGAAACACCGGCGACCACGACCACTCCGAGGCCGCCACGCGGGCGAAGTTCGCCACCTCCGCGAACGTGCCGTCCCCGCGCCCGACATAAAGCGTGTTGCGCATGAACTGCAGCCGATCGTCGATCAATCCCGGAGGCGGGGTCGTTGGGTTCTGCGCCGGCTTCTGGCGTTTGCGCAGGCGCGGCTCGCGGCTCCACATGTCCGCCACGAAAAAGTCCAGGTGTCCATCGCGGTCGATGTCCGCGAAATCCACGCCCATCGAACTGGCGCTCATGTTGCGCAACGCCAGCCGCGGCGCGAGGCGAAACCGGCCCAGGCCGTCGTTCAGCCACACCCGGTCCGGCGTCCAGAAATCGTTGCACACGTAGAGATCGGGAAACCCGTCCCCATTGATGTCGCGGAACGCCGCCGTCAATGCCCAGTCCAACGGCGGCTGCGCCAGCGGCCCGCCGGTCTCGTCGCGAAATCGCCCGCCGGTCCAGGCCACCGGCGTGAACCGTCCTTGTCCGTTGTTGAGATAAAGTTGGTCCGGCTCGCCATACTCCTGCACCTGGCCGTCCACGATGACGAAGCGGTCCTTCAATTCCGGTGGCACCGTCATCTTCCCGTTCACCAGGCGCAGGTTCAACTGCCCCCGATCGCGCATGTCTTCCGTGCGATTGTTCGCCACGTACAAATCGAGCGTTCCGTTTCCATCCACATCCGCCAGCGCCAGCGTCATGCTGCCGAACGGGCTGGCCGTGCGCGCCGCCGCCGTCGCGTCCGTGAACTTTCCCCTGCCATCGTTCAGAAAACAAAGCGTGCCGCCGCCAAGCACGCAGGTGAGCAGGTCCAGCGAGCCGTCGCCGTTCACATCCGCGAAGACTGCGCCGCGATAGTAGCGTTGGTCCCGTTTCAGGGCGGCCTGTTCGGTCACGTCGGCAAAACGCCAGTGGCCGAGGTTTTTGTAGAGTGTGTTTCTTCCATTCAGGCTGCAAAAATAAAGGTCCGGCCACCCATCGTTATCGAAGTCGCCTGCTGCGACGCCGGAACCATTGAGAAGCACCCGATTGGAAGCGCCCTCCCATTCCGACAACGTGTTGGTGAAGCGGATATCGGTTTGTGCTGGAGATAACAACGTGAATCCTGTCTTCCCCTTCGCGGGAACTACCAACGCGGTTGACCGCGCGCCGGGTTCAACCCGCCACGCAAAATCCTGCGCGCGCGCTGACCATGCGGTGGAACCGGCCACGGCCAGACAAAAAAAGGCGTTCGTCGTCCAATTCATTGCGAAAGGTCGGAAGCAACTGGTCAGGACCATATCATCATGGCGATGGAACTACAGTCCAAAGCTTGGGTGGAAGGTGGAGGCCGATACCGAAGTGAATAGTTGCCGGTCACAACCGGATTGATCCGCCTTGCTCTCCCTTTCAAAAATCTGTGGTCACGGTGACTCTGCAACCATGAGCGGCGTCGTAGATTATCCGTCCTTGAGAATCTCTCGCGCGGCGTTGTAGCCACAGGCGCCCATCACCCCGCCGCCGGGGTGCGTCGCAGCGCCGCACAGGTAGAGTCCTTTGACTGGCGTGCGATAGTCGGCGTAGCCGGGCAGCGGTCGCATGAAAGCAAGGCTGGAGAGTGACATGACGCCCTGCATGATGTTGCCGCCGGTGAGACCAAAGGTGGATTCGAGGTCGGTTGGCGCGAGGACCTGGTAGTTGAGCACCGACTTGCGGAAATTCGGTGCGTAGTCGGTCATGATGTCGATGCAGCGCTCGGCGTAGCGCTTTTTGTTCTCCTCCAGCGAGCCGGCGTCGGGCGCGAGTTTGTAAGGGAAGTATTGCGTGAACATCGACATGACGTGTTTGCCATTCGGCGCCACTGAATCGTCGAGAGAACTGGGAATAGTGGCTTCGATGACCGGGTTTTCGGAGATGCGGCCGTACTTGGCGCAGTCGAAGGCTTTCTCGATGTAGGTGCGGTTCGGGCTGATGTGAATGGTGCCGTGATGCTGCGGTCCGACGCCGTTGCCGGGAAGGCAGGTAAAGCTCGGGACTTCGGACAGCGCCAGGTTGATTTTGCAACTGGCGCTGGAGTAATCGAGATGCTTCACCGCTTCGACGAATGCGGCAGGGAGATCCTTGCTGTCCATCAGCCGGAGGAAAGTCACGTGAGCGTCCACGCAGGAAACAACCTTGTCAGCGTGATATTCGTCACCGTTCGCGAGCGCCACACCGGTGGCCCGGCCATCCTTGACCAGAATGCGCGCCACGGGCGCGTTCACTTTGACTTCCGCGCCACGTTCCCGGGCGGCTGATGCGATGGCGTTGGAAAGCGTGCCCATCCCGCCGCGCACGTAACCCCACACTCCGCGCACGCCGTCGCACTCGCCCATGACGTGATGAAAAAGCACGTAAGCTGTGCCCGGCATGGAAGGCGTGGCAAACGCGCCGATGATGGCGTCCGTCGAAATCGTGGTCTTCACTTCCTCGGACTCGAACCACTGGTCGAGAATGGGATTGGCCGCGCCGGTAAGGATTTCGATTGCCCTCTGCCCATCGGTACCGAGCTTGCGAAAATCCCAGGCGGTTTGCGCTAGCTTCATCAGATTGCCGGGCGAGTTCGACCACGGATTGGGCGGGGTTTCGACCAACATCGGCTCGAGGAAGCTGGCGATGCGTTCGAGCATGGCCTCGAACTTCGGCAAATTCTCAGCGTCCTTCTTCGAGAATTTCGAAACCTCGCGACGGGTCATCTCCTTGTCCGGTCCCATCAGCAGATAGCGGCCATCGGGCAGGGGCGTGAAACTCGACGGACTGCGCGGAATCATCGAAAAGCCGTGCCGCTTGAGTTCGAGGTCACGAATAATTTCGGGACGGAACAGGCTGTTCACATAGCTGGCCGTCGAGACTTTGAAGCCGGGCCAGAGTTCTTCGGTGACGACGCAACCGCCGACCAGTTCACGGCGTTCGAGCACGAGCACTCTTCGCCCTGCGCGAGCGAGATAGGCCGCCGCGACGAGACCGTTATGACCCGCCCCGATGATGATGGCGTCGTACTTTGAATTCATGAGTTAACAGGAGGCCGCAGAGATAACAAAGCCAGCCTCCGGGGGCAAAACTCCATTTCTTCGTTGTTTCCCGTCGATTGCCATGAAACTCACAGGCGCGGATCAACCGGTTCGCTTTCCAAGGCCAGCACGCCAAAGACAGCTTCATGCATGCGGCGCAACGGTTCTTTGCGAACGAACCGTTCGAGCGCTTCGATGCCGAGTGCGAATTCGCGGAGAGCCAGCGACCGCTTCGTGGAAAGACCGCGAGCGCGGAGACGCTCCAGGTTCTCCGGCGCAGTGTATTCCGGCCCGTAGATGATGCGGAGGTATTCGCGGCCACGACATTTCACGGCAGGTTGCACAAGTCCGCGCCGGCTTGTGGCGATGAATTCCAACGGCTTCACGACCATGCCTTCACCGCCCCGCCCGGTGAGTTCCTCCCACCAACGGACGCCTTCGGCTTCGCTTTCAGGATTGGTCACGTCAATGATGTGGAACGGCGTGGCCAGGAACAAGTCGTCATATCCGGCATCTACAGTGTAGGAAGCCTCGCATAACCGCTGAATCGTCTGCATGTGCCAGTCATGCGGTTTGTCCACATGCACCTTGCCCTCCGTGGCAAGCAAATGAAATGGGGCGAGCTTCAGGTCGTTCACATCTTCGACCGGCCAGCAGTAACGGCGGTAAGCGGCAACGTAACCATCAACCATCCTCCGGCGCGCGGTGGTCTGCGCGAGCAGTTCGCTCACCTCCAGTCCACGCCCGGCGGCTTGTTCAAGTGAGGCAGCTTCATCCGCGAGCGTCGCCCGCGCGGAGGCACCGACTGGGGCGTATTGCTGCTTCAACAACTCCTGCGCTTTGGCCGACCATGGCATCAATTCGCAATCCAGACAAATCCATCCGGTTTGAAACTCATCCCAGAAACCCGCGGCGGTCACCGCGTCACAAACTGTTCTGAGGAATGCCGCTTCCAATTCCGCATTGTCGAAAAACCTTCGTCCGGTGCGCGTGTAGCAGATGCCGATGCCTTCCTCGGTCACGCCGAAAGTTGTTCGTGCGGCATCTTCGTCGCGGCAGACGATCACCACAGCGCGTGAACCCATGTGTTTTTCTTCGCAGACAACGCGCGGCACGCCTGCGTGTCGAAAGTAGGAAAAGGCTTCGGCAGGATGTTCCAACAAACCGGGCGCACTGCTCGTTTCGCTCGGCGACATGGTGGGCGGAAGATAAATCAGCCATTTCGGATTTGCTGCAAACCGGCTCATTACTTCCAGCGCAGCGATGCTGTTTTCCTCGCGGATCGTGACGTTACCGTGCAGTCGCGTGCTGACGATACGTTTGCCCGTCACGTCGGCGAGGTCGAGCAGGTCATCATGTTGCTGCTGCGCGGACAACGTCGGTGCCTGGTTTTCCGGCGGTAAAAACGGCTTGCGTGGCTCGGCGTAGATTTGCCTGGCCGGAACTGAGACCAATTCCTTTTCGGGATACCGCAGCGCCGTCAGCTTCCCGCCGAAGACGCAGCCGGTGTCAATGTTGATGGTGCGGTTCAACCACTCCGGCTCAGGCACAGGCGTGTGTCCATACACGACCGACGCCGCGCCGCGATACTCGGCGGCCCAGTTGTAGCGCACCGGCGAACCGAACTCATCCGTCTCCCCTGTCGTCTCGCCGAATAATGCGAACTCGCGCACCGCGCCAGAGCCGCGTCCTTGCATCGTCTCCTTCATGCCCGCGTGGGCCACGACGAGTTTGCCATCGTCGAGAACGTAATGGCTGACGAGGTCATCGATGAACTCCGCGACGCGCTTGCGGAAATCCTCCGACTCGTCGGCGAGTTGCGCCAGTGATTCCGCGAGGCCGTGCATGATTTGGACATCGCGCCCGCGCAACTTGCGCATGAGCTTCACATCATGGTTGCCCGGCACGCACAACGCCGCACCGCTGGCGACGGCGCTCATCACGAGCTTGAGCACTTGCGGAATCCTCGGGCCGCGATCCACAAGGTCGCCGACGAAGACAAGTCTACGGCCTTCTGGATGGCGTAGCAGTGGACGTGAGTCCGCTCTGACTTCTTGCGTCGTCGCAGCAAAAGTGAGCCGACTCACGTCGGCTGCTACTTCATATCCCAGTTTCACAAGCAACTCCACGAGTTCATCGAAACATCCGTGGACATCGCCAATGATGTCGAACGGCCCGTGCTCGTGCTTCAGGTTATTCCACAATGGCTGGCGCTCAATCAAAGCAGCTTCGACTTCCTCCAGCGATTTGAGCACATGGACGTGGCGGAATCCCTCGCGTTCGAGCCCGCGCACCGAGCGATGCAACTGTTGGGATTGCTGCCGGATGACGTGCGGGCCGAAACTGCGGTCGGGTCGCGTTTTGTTTCGGTCATGCGCCACGCGCTCCGGCACATCGAGCACGATGGCCACCGGCAGGCAATGGAACTCACGGGCGATTTCCACCAACGGCTTGCGCGATTCTGGCTGCACGTTCGTGGCGTCCACAACCGTCAGCTTGCCCGCCGCGAGCCGTTTGCGCGCGATGAAGTGTAGCAGTTCAAACGCATCCTTGGTTGCTGCCTGACTGTTCTCATCGTCCGATACCAGCCCACGACAATAATCGGAGGACAAAATCTCCGTCGGCTTGAAATGTTTCCGCGCAAACGTGCTCTTGCCCGAACCGGACACGCCGATCAGAACGACGAAGGAGAGTTCGGGAATGGTAAGCTTCATGTGAACGTCGTCATTCGTTTCCGGGAGCCTATCTGGCAGGGCCGAAGGCCCGAAAGAAAATAGCCCAGGGCAAAGCGAGTCTGCGAGCGCCGCCCTGGGTCAACGTCCACAAAATTTCCCAGCCCTGAAAGGGCGGCAGAATTGCCGGGTTTGGTCACTTGAAGTATGCCTTGAGGCAATCTCGCAATTCTTTCGTCGCTCCGTGCGGCAATTTCGACTCAACTTTTGGCAGCACCGATTCAATCCTCTCGAAATCACTTCGCGTCGGCTCGGCGAAGCTTCGGTTGTAGGTGAAGAACCAGTCGCGCAAAGCCCGCGCGGCCAAGCCCGCCAACTTCGTATCTTGGTCTGCACACGCATTCAGCAAAGCTGGAAGCTTGTGCCACTTGCTGGTGTGCAGGATGAGCGTCAGTGCGTTTCTTTGGACATGGAAACTCGCCCCACCTATAATGAGTTGTTCCAGTTGCTCCAGTGGAATCTGCCTCGCTTTCGCAAGTAACGCTTTCAACGCTTCTCGCGAAACGCTTGGTTTCGCATCGGACAAAGCCCCAACAAGCTTCGTCAAATTGCCTTCCGCATCCAATCTTCCGACAGCAAACACCGCAGCACGACGGAGGTTGGTCATCGGCGAGTCCCAATACGCCGAGAGTAAAGATACATCTGACGCCGCACCGACTTCACCAAGGCCGCAGATTGCAGAAAACCGTTGTTTGTCCGCGCCGTGCTCAATCGCTTCGATATAGAAGGCTCGCGCGTCCGCTATGCCCGCGACCGCGAGAAACTGGCGGGCTGCCTCACGCATAGATACATGGTTGTCGAGCAAAGCGCGCCGGAGCGGTCGCGCGGCCAAATCTGGCCGCTTGGTGGCGACTACCCAAAGCGCATCTCGGCGAATTGGCATAAAACGGTCGTTCAGCAATGGCTCGATGATAGCGGGCAATTCCTCCGCCGTGACCTCGGGAAGAAAATGACGCACCGCCCACGAACGGGCGACTGCATCAGGGTCGGTTAATACAGCACGAATGCTTGCCACGCGAGTGGATGGGTCAGCCTCAGCAGCCAATTGGAAACTGATTCGGCGGATGATCCTGTCTTTGGATGCCATGCCAGCCTGCAAGGTTTCCTTGCACGCTGGGCGTTTCAGCAAGCCGCAAACATCATCCACAAATTGTTTGTCCACTCGTCCGCACGCGCGGATGCGGAGCACCAGACTGATGTTGGCAAGAAGATGCACCGCGTATTCCGGCACGATGCGCTCGCGAATCGCGCCTTCAGCAGCCGCGCGGACTTCCGAAACCCAATCATTCAAGCGGATGAGCAGGAACGGCAGTTCTTTGCCTGTGCGTTGCGTTGCCAATTCACGAACGGCGCCTTCGCGAACGTAGCCACTGTAGTGAAAGCTCACCAAACCAAGAAGGCTCGTCGCGAACTTCGATTGTGCGAGACGGCTGACGTCTGAAGGTCGAAGGCTTTGCCAATTGTGGAGGCTGTAATAGCTGTATGAACTCCATCCCCGCACGCGTTGGTCGAGGACTGCCAAGTCCAGTGGTGGCAATTCGGAGATGATTTGGTGAATCTCCTCCGCGTCTGTGCTGGCAAAGAAACGTCGCCACCAACTCGCTGACTTCGCGAGCTTCTTCAAGAGTTCGCTGGTTTCTGCCGGGGTAGGCTTCATGCGTCTTTCGTTTCTTTCGCCCTTTCAGGGCTTAGATTCATTCTGTTCTTTGACCCAGGGCGGCGCTCGTTTCACTTCGCTGGCCCTGGGCTATTATCTTTCGGGCTTTCAGCCCTGCAAGTTGGCTGGCGGCGTGTTGCTCTCGTTTCTCTCAAACACCCCCATCTGCGTCGGCGAGCCGACCACGGAATCCTCCGGGCCGACGGGCAGGAAGCGCCCGTTGTAGCCGAAGCGCGCGGCGATGCGGTTGGCCCATTTCTGAAATTCCGCCCGCGTCCACTCGAAGCGATGGTCGCGATGACGAAACTTGCCGGCGGGCAGCGTTTCCCATTTCAGGTTGTATTCGCGGTTGGGTGTCGTGATGACGATGTTTTTCGGTTTGGCGCACTCGAACAGCACGCGCTCGAAGGCGGCCAGGCGCGGCGCGTCAAGATGTTCGATCACTTCCACCACGGCTGCGGCGTCAAAGCCAGCAAGACGTTGGTCGCGGTAGATGAGCGAGCCGTGCATCAGGCGCAGGCGCTCCTTCTGGACGGGCGGCAGGCGATCGTAGTGCAACCGGTCACGGGCGATTTCCAGCGCGCGGTGCGACACGTCCATGCCGACGATTTCGGCAAATTGCTTTTGCTTTAGCAGCGCCTGCAACAAGCGGCCTTCACCGCAACCCAAATCCAGAACGCGCGTCGCGCCGCTGGCTTTCAGCGCGGCCAGCACTGAGCCAAGACGCTGTTCGTTGAGGCTGATGCTGCGCTCGATGGCCTCCTCTTCCAGCGCGTGGGCTTCGGCGGCAGCATCGGGGTCAAGCTCGTTCTCGTCCACAAGCTGGGCAAGCGCGTCATCCACCAGACTGCGCTGATGCTTGAGGTAGCGGCGTGTGATGGCTTCGCGTTCGGGGTGTGATGCCAGCCAGCCCTCGCCGTGGCGCAGCAGTTTTTCCACCTCGTCATCGCCAACCCAATAGTGCTTGTCGTTGTCCAGCACAGGCACGAGCACATAAAGATGTGACAGAAGTTTTTGCAGCGGCAGGCGGCCTTCTATCTCGATTTTGAAATAGGAGCTTTCTCCCCAATCCGGGAATTTCTCGTCCAGCGGCAGCCGTTGCGCGGACACGGTGTAACCAAGAGGCTCAAACAACTTCCGTAAGAACTCCTCGCCGCCACGGCACGGCAGTGCGGAAAATACTGCGCGTAATGGCAACGGTGTGTTAGCCAGTTCGGGACGCTCCCTGCTCTTGCCGGAGAGTGCGCTGCCAAAGACCTCGGCAATGGCGACACTCAAGAACGATGAAGCAGCGTAAGGACGGTCGTTGACGTATTGTTCCAACGCGCCGCCTTCGCCAGATGGGCCACGCCGATTTCGCACGAGTCCGACAGGATCAACATCTACAAGCAAAGCAACCGTGCATCGCTCCAGCGTAGCTTCGGGGTAGAATACGTGCGCTTTGCCGAACGTGAGGTCGAACGACTGTGGGCGCGCCGGATTCTTGCGGAGCAAGAACCCGATGTCCGTGGCCGGATGGTGCGTTGTCGTTAGCGTCAGCAGCATGGGAGCGAGGCTAAAGAGTTGTGAAGCAGCACGCTATTCCCCCAACACGCGCAGGTATTCGCGGTCCCAGGCGGCGGGGATGCTTTCGCGGGGGGAATAGGGACCAGGCTGATACGCGCGCGAGGCGATGCCCTGCTGGCTCAGCTCGCAGACGCGCCAATCCTGTTTGTTGGTGGTGTCCCAGAATTCGATGGCGTCGTCGGGACGGAAGTCTGGCCGGTCAAAGGCATCCGGATGAAAGAACCAATCGCAACGGATGAGCGTGCGGTCGGATGAGCGCGGCCAGAGTTGGTGGACCATAACGTAGTCAGGATGCAGGCTCAGCAAGAGGTTCGGGAAAATGGAGTAATAGAACACGCGGTGGTGATCCTCAGCTTTGATGTCGCCTACGGGAAGGGCACAGGCATTTCCACTCATCGTGAGACTGCTGCCTTTCGTGATGGGCATGAACCCGCCGAGAAATGGTCCTTCGAATAGATCGTTCTCCGCCGCATCATAGGGCGTCAGCTTGGACAGCGTTGGATGCACCAGCGGACAGTGATAACACTCGGAATAGTTCTGGAAGATCAGCTTCCAGTTGGCGCGCACGTCGTAATCGACACGTTTCACCGAACGAAGCCTGGGCAGATTCCAATGCGTGAATTTTCCGGCCAAGGGCGCGAAGACCGACTCCAGTGGCGTGGGGCCTTTTGCCAGATTCACGAAGATAAAACCCTCCCACAAGGCAAGACCGACCGCGTGCAGCGAATGATTCGCTTTGTCGAAGCCCTCGACTGTGTCCATGTCGGGGGCGCCGATCAATTGTCCGTCGAGGCTGTAGGTCCAGGCGTGATAGGGGCATTGAATCGCCTGAAAGTGGCCGTGCTGTTCCTCGCACATGCGTGTCCCGCGATGGCGGCAGACGTTGTAGAATCCGTGGATGGTGCCCCTTCGATCGCGGACAATGATAAGACTTTCGCCAGCGACTTCTTGCGTAAAAAAGTCGCCTGATTTCGCGAGCTGGCTCTGATGGCCGGCGCACAGCCACTGAGTGCAGAAGATCCGCTCCTGCTCCTGAACGAAGACGTCGGTGGAAACGAAATAGGGCTGGGCCAAAGTCCTGGCACCCGGAGTGAAGGTTTCCGTGGTCTTGCGAAAGGCCGGTGTTGCTTTCGTTTCCATTTACACGCGATGCAGACTGACTTGAACAGGAGCAAACAGAGGAAACGGAGAAAAAACAATCTCTGTTCTCGCCGTTATCTCCTGTTTTACCTTCCAGTCCCATGCATCCACGGTTGAGCCAACTATTCCGTAGAAAGTCAGTGGATCGTATTCTGCGTGAATCCGAAATCAGCCGTATGGAGAGCGAACATGGAGGCTCACTCAAACGGACCCTGCGAGCGCGCGACCTCACCGCTTTTGGCATTGCGGCGCTGATTGGCGCAGGAATCTTTGGCACCGTGGGCCAGGCGGCTTCCAGCGGTGGACCGGCCGTTTCGCTCCTCTTTGTTTTCATTGCTGTTGCCTGCGGCTTCACGGCGTTCTGCTATGCGGAATTCGCGTCGATGATCCCAATTTCGGGCAGCGCTTACACCTATGCCTACGCCTCGTTCGGGGAACTCATCGCGTGGATCATCGGCTGGGATTTGCTGCTCGAATACGCCATCGGCAACATCGCCATCGCCATCTCGTGGTCGGATTACTTCACCGGCTTCCTGTCGGGGCTTGGGATAAAGGTTCCCGAATACATGACCATGGACTTTCTCACGGCGCTGCGCGGATACAATGCTGTGGAGACCCTCCTGGCCAGCGGCCAGACGCTCACGCAAATCTTCGCCGACCAACCGCAATTGCGGGACTCCTATAATGCATGGATGAGCGCTCCGGGCGTCGGCCCTGTCCGTTTCGTTGCCGATCTACCCGCCTTGTTCGTCATCCTGTCGGTCACGTCCGTGATCTATGTCGGCATCCGGGAGAGTCGCAACGCCAACAACCTGATGGTGGCAGTGAAGCTTCTCGTCATCCTCGCCGTGATCGGCATCGGATTCTTCTACGTCAAACCCGACAACTGGGTTCCTTTCATGCCCAATGGACTCACCGGTGTCATGGCCGGCGTGGCCGCGGTCTTCTGGGCGTTCATTGGGTTCGACGCCATCTCCACGACCGCCGAAGAGTGCGAAAATCCACAGCGCGACGTGCCGAAGGGGATCTTTTATGCGCTGATCATCTGCACAATTCTCTACGTGCTCATTTCGTTCGTGCTCACCGGAATCGTCAGCCACAAGGAACTGAACGTGGGCGATCCCCTGGCCTACATCTTCAAGGACCGGTTGCCCTGGCTCAGCGGCGTGATTGCCTTCAGCGCCATTTTTGTGATCGCGAGCGTGTTCCTGGTGTTCCAACTCGGCCAACCGCGCATCTGGATGAGCATGAGCCGCGACGGACTGCTGCCGCCGATCTTTTCCCGCATCCATCCCCGGTACCAGACGCCGTCCTTCTCGACCGTCGTCACTGGATTGCTGGTGGCGATTCCAGCTCTCTTCCTCAATCTCAAGGAGGTTGTGGACCTCAGCAGCATTGGCACCCTGTTCGCCTTCGTGCTCGTCTGCGGCGGAGTGCTCGTCCTGGACAACTCGAAGAATCCTCCAGTCAGACCGAAATTCAAAACGCCCTACATCAATGGTCGTTACCTTCTTCCGTTGCTCTACGTTGGAGTTGTCTTCGTCATCTACTGCTACTTCAAACCGGAGGCGTGGGAACCGTTCTTCAGCATGGAACCGCGCGCGAATTCCGCCGGACAAACGGAGGCAGGCTGGGACCTCTTCAAACACAAGATCCCGATGATTCTGTTTCTCCTCGTGGCCACAATCGTGGCGGTGCTTTCTTTCGTGAAAAAGCTTTCGCTCATCCCAGTGCTCGGTTTGCTGACCTGCCTTTACCTGATGACCCAATTGGGCATCACGAACTGGGGGCGGTTCCTGGTTTGGCTCGTCGTCGGCCTGGCGGTTTACTTCCTATACGGTCGCAAATCCAGCAAACTGAACCGCGTTTCTCCGCCATAGACCCAGGATCGTTGTTGGCGCGATCTTGCCGTCTCGCGCTACTCCAGCCACACCACGCGATAGAAGCGTTTCGGGCCCGTGAAAAAGTCTGTAATGCTTGCGCTGGCGTTGGCGGCCACGAAGTCGCTGTTGATTTGCGTCCAAACCGGCGCGGAAAGATTGTCGGTGTATTGAATGCGATAAGTATGGCCGGGGATGGTGGTGAAGGTGAGCGTCGCCTGGCCGTTGATGCTGGCAACCTCATAAATCCGCGCCGCGTAGCGTGACCAACCGACGGTTACGGTGAACGCCGCGCTCGCCGTGCGCGGCGGGCTGCCGTTATCGGTGACGCGCACGGTAATCGGGTAGTCGCCAAACGCCTGATTGGTCGGAACCAGCCAGCGGAAAACTCCAGTCTGGAGAATCTGCGCTCCAGGAGGAGCAACATCGAGTGTGTAAGTCAGCGCGTGGCCATCGGGATCAAATGCCGTCAGCGGAACATCAAGGACGTAGCCTGGAACGCCGGCCTGATCCAGAACCGGCGGCAACCTCGGCGGACTGTTATAGGTTGTGATGGAATTGGGTCCTCGCGGCGTGAAGCGCGGCATGAAGAAGCGGAGGTTTGAGCCATCACCGAAACGGCCTTCGCTGATATCAGGACTCTGAGGGCCAAAGATGAGACTATCCACAACCGTGCTGCCGTCAGGGAATACAAGGGCGAGTCCATCGCCGCCGCTGGATAGTCTAAAATTCGTGTGGAGTTCACGACCCGGCGCGTTTTGCTCGGGTTGGGCATCCGACCAAAACAGCATGAAGCTGTCGGGCGGAATGACAAACTGGCCACCGAATGGAATACGAAATTGAATCGGATTACCCAAGGAGTCAGTCAGGTAGAAACCGCTGAGGTCCACCGGAAATGATTCCGCGTTGTACAATTCAAACCAATCATCCTGCACGCCGTCAACCGGATCGCGGATGCCACGCAGTGAGGGAGTGACGGCGACCCACTCATTGACCAGGACCGTAAGCTGCCGGCGAAGGTTCGCGCTTCCCGGCGTGACGTCCGGCATTTTTGCGCGGAAGATGATCTGGCCTTCCGGGAAATCACCGTAGCTGAGGTTGATGTTCTGATACCGCCACGTCAGATAATCCGTGATTTGTGGCTGATCGTCCAGGAACCGCACGAGCGCGAGTTGGCCGCTGTGATCGGTGCGAAAGCTCGTGTGAAGGTCACTAAACGTGGATTCGTTCGCTTCACCATCGAGCCAGATCAACCGCCGTTCGCCGGGTCCAATCGCAGTGCCCACAGGAAATTGCCATTGCGTCAAATTGTCCGCGTAGTTGTCCGCGAGGAAATAAGCATCAAGACTCAGTGCGTCCGGACCGGAGTTGTAAAGCTCAACCCACGGTTCGCGTTCGCCGAAGTTGTCGAGCGGCCCGTTGAGACTCTCGGTTAGAAGCTCATTCAGCCAAAGCGGATCGTAGGGCGGCAAGGTCGCCGCGACCGAATTGCGCTTGCCCG
>Ga0187893_10001790_pt1 | contig 49644 bp, 46 predicted proteins | sample MA1701074metaG_FD_139574 | JGI IMG/M metagenome (GOLD analysis project Ga0187893, IMG submission 139574) | White microbial mat communities from a basaltic lava cave in the Kipuka Kanohina Cave System on the Island of Hawaii, USA - MA170107-4 metaG ... | reverse complement strand
TGAAGATCTCTAAGATCCAATGACACTCAGCTCAACCTGAAGGTAACCGGCAAAACATATTTCTGTCGTACAGGGCGACGCTGCAGTACGCCAGGAGTCCACCTTACAGACTTCTGTGATTCAATAAGTGCACGGACGGCCTCTTCATCACAACCCGCCCCGAGTCCTTTGATCACCTGGAAACTGGAAAAACTTCCGTCCTTTTCCACGACGAACTCCACAAACACCCTTCCCTCAATACCAAGCCGGCGAGCATCCCTGGGATACCTGATTAGCGATGAAAGTTTCTTGTAAAAAGCAGACAAACCCCCGACCGGCCCCGTCTGAATTTCAACGATCGTGTAAACCACATCCACAGTGCTTACGATATCACCAAGGTTGTCTTTTCTGTTGAGCCGTTTGATATAGGGGTAGTCGCCAGTAGTCGTGATTGGTGTGTAGGCAAATTGTACCGTTCTTCTGTGCTTGGCGGGTTCACGCAATACCTCGGTGTATGACGAGTGCAACTCGATGCGCGTGTTGTCTTCCAGGACACGATAGCCTCTTTTAAATACGCCCGACTCGAATACTTCCTCCGACCAGACGGTTCCGTTGGGCATTGTTTGTGTCCAAATGCCGTCCGGTGCATAGTCTTTGAACTTGCCCCGCACAGTCATCAGGATATTGGTCCCCATTTCATTATACTGTTCTATCCAAATACCCGTTCCATCCTTTACAATGAGATTCCCGGATGAGTCCCTGGCTTCCACTACATATGTTGATTTACCCTCGAACCTCGCTTCATATCGAAGTCCACCGTTGGAAAAGTAGTACCGCCAGACGCCAGAGCGTTCGTCGTCAGTATAAGAGCCTTCTGATTCTGTTTTCCCGGAAGGGTAATACGCGGTGAAGACTCCATTTCGTTTACCCCCGGCAAAGTATCCGGTCATCACCAGCCTGCCATCTTTTGTATAGTCCTTCACCTCCTTTGCAAACACCTGATTTGACGTGTCGATGACAGCGACGCGGAAATAGACGGCTGAATCGGGTTTTGTCAGGAGCCAGTTCTTATTGTAATACAGCCGCGCTGCGACCTGGCACAAAGCTGAAGGCACGAACGCAACCAGCATGAATGCGAGCAGACCTCGCTTTATGCAGGCAAAAAGCGTTGATCGAACGAAAAGCATTTGGAAAGTAACAAGGTAAGAAACACCTTTCGAAATGTCGATAAGAATGATCGTGCTCATCTGGATCATTGCCTTTGTGGGTTGTCAAACGGACTCATCACAAAATGGGCCGTTTCTGCCAGGAACAATAGTCGGAGTAAATGAAAACCTGAAGCTTGAAGAAACTTCAGGGCTAGCGGCAAGCACCCGATACCCTGGAAGTTTTTGGGCCCACAATGACAGTGAGAATCCTGCTCAAATTTTCTTGCTGGACTCTGCAGCCCGCACAATCCGGACATTCTCGATAGCTGCCAGGAACCGTGACTGGGAAGACATCGCCATTGGCACATGGTCCGACAGTACAACGGTGTTGTTCATAGGCGATATAGGTGACAACGGGCGGAAACATGAATTCAACTACATCTATTGTGTCAAAGAGCCTGATACAACAGAGGTAAGTAAGACCGAACCGCTTGAGCTTGTTTCAACCTTGTGCTTCACCTATGCCGATGGCCCACGTGACGCCGAAACCCTTCTATTCGATCCCATCACACGAAATCTCTTCGTGGTTACCAAATCAGAACACGAAGTCCATGTTTACGAAATCACTTACCCCTATCCATCAGACACGGTTTCCATCGGGCCGTCACTGCTGCTGCCTGTCAGGCACATTACAGCCGGCAGCATTTCCCGCGACGGATCCGAGATCCTGATCAAGAGCTACATCGCAGTCTATTATTGGAAACGTCAACCCGGACAATCGGTCATTGATGCACTCCGGGCTGAACCGGTTGAGCTCCCTTACGAACAAGAGCCCCTGGGGGAGGCCATCTCCTGGGCCTCCGACGGATCAGGTTACTACACACTTAGCGAAAACGGGAAAGGAGAACGGGGAAGACTCATATTTTATCAGCGTTCCGTCGAGCCTGACTCCATTAATCGCAAGCCCTAATCATCTCTGCCTGCCGGCAAGCCTGTCCGTCAATTCGCGGATAGGGGCCGTCCTGGAAGCGGCGGAGATACGGCCAAGAGCCTCACCGGCGCGGTCCAGGAACTCCTGAATCTTTTTTTCTGTAATGGCCTTGACGCCCAGGGCATCATAGATCGCAATCACAGACCTTATTTTCTTCTTGCGGTCAAATTTTTTAGCGCGCAGCCAACGTGTGAGTTCTGCCTTCTGTTTTCCTTTAACCCGTTTCAAGGCCATTATGAGCAGGTATGTCTTCTTATTCGCCACAATATCACCTCCCTGTTTCTTGCCGAACTTTTTCTCATCGGCGTACACATCCAAAAGGTCATCACGCAGCTGAAAAGCGATCCCCAGTTGGGTGCCGAACTCGCGCAGCAACTCCCGGTCGGTGACGGGTGCATCGGCCAGCACCGCACCCAGTTCGAGGCTGAAGCCCAGCAACACAGCTGTTTTATGGCGGATCATTGCGACATACCGCTCTTCGCTTACGCGATCAAGTTTTTCAAACTCCATGTCGCGTTGCTGACCTTCGCACACGGCAACTGCGCAGGCATTAAAAAGTGTGAGAACTTCCTTCAACCGGTTCGGCTCAAGATCCAGGAATTGCTCGTAAACCTTTACCAGCATCACATCCCCTGAAAGAATAGCTGTATTGGTATCCCATTTGGTATGCACGGTCGGTTTCCCTCTTCGGATCGGTGCACCATCCATAATGTCGTCGTGGATTAGCGTGAAGTTGTGAAACGCCTCCACGGCTGCCGCGTACTTCATGATCCGTTCTGTATCGTCTCGATAGAGGGCGTACGCAAGAATTGTTAGCATCGGGCGGATTCGTTTTCCGCCGAGCGCCATGACGTAGTGTATGGGATCATACAGGGAACCGGGTTGGCCAAGGAACCGGAATTTCCGGATAGCCTCTTCAATGTGCGACAGGTACTCCATCTTCATCGCATCCTCTTTTTCCGATAGTCCGATTCGTCAGTTGCAGCATCAGGGTCAAACACGAGGTCCATCATCCTTCTGTCCACGTCCGTCTTCTTCACATGAACGAGCACTTCATCGCCGAGGCGGTAGATTTTCTTGCGCCTGCGCCCAATGACCCGGTAGTTGCGCTCTTCTAATTCATAGAAGTCGTCCCTCATGTCTGCCAGCCGCACCATGCCTTCGCACTTTGTCTCTATTATTTCCACGAAAATGCCAAAGTCGGTCACGCCCGTGATGATACCCTGGTATGGCTTGTCCTCCTGCAAACTCATGAACTCAACCTGCTTGTACCTGATCGATGCCCGCTCTGCATCTGCTGCCCGTTTCTCCCGCTCCGATGAATGAATGCACTTTGACTCATAAGCCGTCTTGCTAACTGACTTGCCGTGGTCAAGGTAATGCTGCAGCAGCCGGTGCACCATCATATCGGGATATCGCCGAATGGGCGAAGTGAAGTGCGTATAGTGATCGAAAGCCAGCCCGAAGTGACCTTTGCTGTCAGTGGTGTACTTTGCCTTGGCCATCGCGCGCACGGCGAGCGACTGAAGGACATTCTGCTCCGGGGTTCCCTCGATCTCGTTCATCAGTTTGTTGAGTGAATGAGAGATTGCGTGTCCTTCGGTGTTGAGCTTGTGCCCAAACTGCTTTGCAAACTCCGCGAAGTCGCTGACCTTGTCGGCATCCGGCAGGTCGTGTGTCCTGTAAACGAATGTGTTCCGCTCTGCCCCCTTCCCCATTTTGTAGACAAAAGTGGCCACCGCCTTGTTTGCCAGCAGCATGAGTTCCTCAATCAATTTGTGTGCGTCCTTTCGGACCTTGGGAATGACCTCCAGAGGCCGGCCGTTTGCATCGAGCCTGAATTTGACTTCCGTGGTCTCAAAATTAACTGCACCGCGCCGGAACCGCTCTTTGCGAAATTTGTGGACAAGGTCATTCAAAAGTGTCAGCTCCTCTGCGAATTGCCCCTGCTTTTGTTCGAGTATCTCTTGCGCTTCTTCATAGGTAAAGCGGCGGTCTGAGTGAATGATGGTCCTTCCAAACCACTCTGAATGAACCCGGGCACGGTTATCGATCTCAAAAACAGCGGCAAACGTGAGCTTCGTTTCATTCGGCCGCAGCGAGCATAATTCATTCGAGAGTCGTTCGGGTAGCATGGGCACTGTGCGGTCAACCAGGTATACCGATGTGGCGCGATCAAAAGCATCTTCATCCAGTGCCGTTCCTTCACGAACATAATGTGTCACATCTGCAATGTGAACACCGATCTCGAAATTTCCATTGTTAAGTTTCCGGAATGAAACGGCGTCGTCAAAATCTTTGGCGTCGTGCGGGTCGATTGTGAAGGTGGTGACATCGCGGAAATCCCGGCGCGCCGAAATATCGCGGTTTGTTAGCTGGTCGCTGATCTTTTCAGATTCCTTAAGTACGTGAGCGGGAAAACGGAATGGCAGATCAAACTCCGCCATAATGGAGTGAATCTCTGCCTCATTCTCGCCAGTTTTGCCAAGAACTTCCACCACGCGGGCCTCGGGTGCTTTGTCTCCGTCTCCCCACCGGGTCACTTCAAACAGCACCTTGTCGTTGTGTTTGCCCTTACCCACATTTTCCTGGTAGATGAAGAAGTCCTGGTAGATTTTTCTAAAATCAGGAACGATAAAAGCAAAGCGGTTGGGAGAAACTTCCAGCCTGCCGACAAAGCGTTTCCGGTTGCGCTTAACCACCTCCTCCACGCGTCCTTCCGGGTTCTGTCCCTTCCGGCGGCTGACCAATGAAATGCGTACAGTGTCGCCATGAAGCGCTGTGGCCAGATCCTGTGTACGCACATAAATGTCTTCCTCGCCACCGGTTTTTATATAGGCAAACCGGGGATTGACGTGGTCTACCACACCTTCCAGTGTTTCTACCTTCCGGGTAGAAGTGAAGCTTCCATCGGCAAGTCGGCGGATCTTCCCGGATGATTCCAATTCATCAAGGACACGAAACACCTGCTTGTTTTCGACCCGGTTTTTCGGGCCAAGCGCCCGGACTAACTGCTTGAAGTGGAATGATGATCCTGTACCATCTTCAAATAGTCTCACCAACAGCTTTCGGAGTGATGCAGATTGTTCTTTTTGACGCTGCTCCTTGCGTTCCTTGAATTTTTTCTTTGACATAACAGGCTTCCCGGGTCAGGTGTACTGAATGTGCCCAGGGCTCACAAGCGGTTGCCCTCTCAGCCGGAGAAACAACTGCGAAACCACTACCACATCGTTCACGCAATATTCAGCAATTTTCTTCAGGTCCTGGTCACGATAGTATGTTTCGTTCACCTTTGAACCGTCCAGCCCGTTCTTGCTGGTCGGGATATCAAAAAGGGTAGCAAGCAGCTCCAATGATGTATAGTGCTTGTAATCGCCAAACTTCCACAATTCCAGCGTATCCAGGTGCGGAATCTCCCAGGGTTTCTTGCCGCCCATGTCGAGCGATTCAGGCAACCTGATGCCATTGATAAGCAGACGCCGGCTCAGGTACGGGTAGTCAAACTCCTTACCGTTGTGCGCGCAGAACCTGACCTTGGGCTGATCCATTTTCGTAAGCACCGAGACAAACTCTTGCAAGAGTTCGGTTTCATCGTGATGCGCGAAGCGTTGAGTAAGGAGTGTTCGTTCCCCTGCTTCGTTCGATGAGAACTTAGCGATGGCAATGACGATCACCTTTCCAAACTCAGCATAGATGCCCGCCTTCTCATGAAACAGACTTTCGTCTGTGAGCGTCTCATCGCGCAGGCGGAAGAAGTTGGCTTTGCGCGCCCACTGCACTTTCAGCCGTTCGGTGAGCAGTTCATATCGAGGTACACAAGCTACGGTTTCGACGTCAAGGAAAAGGATGTTGCCAAATTCGTCCATCAGCGAGCCAGGAAGTTTATTACCGCTCGGGCAAACCCTTCCGGATCTTCGGCTTGCACCCAGTGCCCCGTATTTAGCGTAACAAACTCCGCATTCGGGAATATTACCTTGATCCGGTCTTCGTCGCCCGGCTCGTAATAATTGGACTTTTCTCCTCGAATGAAAAGGGCAGGGCCGTCATGTTTCCCTGAAAAAATCATTCCTGATCCCATGGCTTCGATATTCTGATCAATGGCCGACAGGTTTAGCTTCCACTCAAAACGTCCGTCTGCGTCCCTGCTAAGATTCTTTAGGAGGAATTGCCGGACCGCCGGCTCCGGCACAAATTTCGATAACAGCGTATCAGCTTTGGAACGATTTTTCAGGGTAGCCAGGGGGATGTTATGAAGGCCCTCCAGGATTGCATCATGATGCACCGGGTAGCTCTTAGGAACAATGTCAACAACCACCAGTTTCCGGAGCATGTCCGGGTACTTTACCGCAAAGTTCATAGCAGCCTTCCCCCCCATCGAATGCCCGATAATATCCGGATCTGAAATGGCATTTTCCTTGACGAACAACTGCAAGTCTTCGGCAAGTGCTCCGTAGTTCATTACTTCACTGTGCGGCGACTGCCCATGATTGCGCTGGTCAACCACGTAAACTGTATAATCCTTCGCAAACTGCTTAGACAACGTAAACCAGTTGTCGGACGAACCGAACAGCCCGTGCAGAATAATCAACGGTTGACCTTGTCCCGATTTTCGAAAGAACAATTTCATTTGCTCAAAGGTACATATCCACGGTTAACGAACCGGGCATCGTATATTTGGCGCTCATGAAATCGACCTTGACAGCCTTGCAGGGAGTTTCCTTTGAATCATTATCCCGTACGTTTGGCACTCCGCTCTATATATATGATGCCGACAGCATCGTCCGCCAGATCTACGTGCTTCAAGAGGCCATGGATCGTGTCAAGATCAAGTTTGCGGCGAAGGCTTTAACAAATCTGTCTATCCTCCGGTTCATGAAACAACAGGGCGTCGGCGTGGATGTCGTGTCCATTCAGGAGGCCCGTATTGCGATGTTGGCAGGCTATGCACCGGTTGAGATCATGTTTACGCCGAACTGTGTCGCCTTTGAAGAAATCGTCCAGGGCGTCGAACTTGGTCTGACCATCAACCTGGACAACCTGCAGGTCCTGGGGAGATTCGGTGAGAAGTACAGAGAGACCGTTCCCTGTTTTGTTCGACTCAACCCCGATATCCTGGCAGGGGGTAATATCAAGATCTCAACAGGTCACAGCCATTCAAAGTTTGGCATTTCCATTCACCAGGCAGACCATATCCGGGAAGTATTTTCCCGGTTCAAAATCAACCTGCGGGGACTACATATTCATACCGGATCAGAAATTACAGACATCGACGTGTTCATGCGCATGGCCGATATTCTCTTTGGTCTTGCGAGAGAATTCCGAACTGTCGAGGTTCTTGATTTTGGCGGCGGGCTCAAAGTGCCTTACCATGCCAACGACCAGGCGATCGACATTGCAGCATTGGGTCGCCGGCTATCACAGGCTTTTCGGGACTTCCATAAAACCGAAGGCCGCGAACTGGAACTCTGGATGGAGCCCGGGAAATTCCTGGTGAGCGAAGCCGGCAACCTGCTGGTGAGAACCAACGTGGTGAAGGAGACTCCAAAAGTCACGTTTGTCGGGGTTGATTCCGGGCTCAATCACCTCATCCGGCCGATGATGTACGACGCCTACCATACGATCGACAATGTGACGAATCCATCGGGTCCGTTGGGCACGTACACAGTGGTAGGGAACATTTGCGAGACCGACACGTTTGCCGCTGACCGTGACATTCCGCAAGTACGTGAGGGCGACCTGCTTGTTATCCGCAACGCGGGCGCATATGGCTATGCGATGGCGTCCAACTACAATTCACGATTTCGGCCTGCTGAAGTTCTCATACTGAACGGCGAACCGAGGTTGATTCGGCACCGAGACACGCTGGATCAGCTTCTCACAGGACAGGTGGACATTTTTAAGGAGAAATAAAAACGGCCAGCAGCTATGCTGACCGTGGTGGTGACGGAGGGAATTGAACCCCCGACACAAGGATTTTCAGTCCTTTGCTCTACCAACTGAGCTACGTCACCATACCCGTTTGCGGCAGGGGCACAAAAGTAGATAAAATTAGAAAGGCTGCAAATTTCCACGGCCCGCGACGTGTCCGTGCCGGTTTTTCCGGATATTTAGTCTGTAATTTGATCATGGTCCAGCAGATTGCTTTTCTCTTTGTCCTTGCAGTTGCCACGTTCTTTATTATCCGGCGCGTTCGGTTTCTTCAAAAGACCATCCGGTTGGGAAAAGAAAACCCTATCACTGACCGCACCGGTGAACGTTGGCGCAATGTGATGCTGGTGGCATTTGGTCAGAAGAAGATGTTCAAGCGGCCGCTTGCCGCAGTTTTTCACTTCTTCATCTATGCCGGCTTCCTGATCATCAACCTGGAGGTGCTGGAGTTCATTATTGATGGCCTGGCGGGAACACACCGCATCTTCGCGCCGTTTCTGGGTTCCGTTTACCCCATGCTCATGAATTTCTTTGAGCTGCTTGCCGTTGCGGTGCTTATGGCCTGCCTGATTTTTTTGTGCCGCAGGTTCATCCTTCGTTTGCCAAGGTTCTGGTCTGCAGAGATGACTTCCTGGCCAAGGTGGGACGCGGCGATTATACTTGTGACAGAGATCGTCCTCATGTGCGCGATCCTCCTGATGAATGCGAGTGACCAGCAACTTCAGGTGTTTGATCCGCACTACACTAACACCGGACCCTTGTTCTTCAGTTCCCTTTTATTCCCTCTGCTTGAAGCCAGCGACCGTACGACGCTCGTTATCATCGAGCGATTCTGCTGGTGGTTTCACATTGCCGGCATTTTTGGTTTTGCGGTGTACATCACCTACTCCAAGCACCTTCACATCTTCATGGCCTTTCCAAACACTTACTTCGCGCGGCTTGAGCCCAACGGTTACATCCGCAATATGCCGTTTGTCACCCGTGAGGTTCGGTCAATGCTGGGCCTGGAAGCGCAGGCCTCTGCGCCGGCTGGTGAACCCGGACGATTTGGCGCCAAAGATATAAATGACCTCCCCCGGACCGCCCTGCTGTCGGCATACGCGTGTACGGAATGCGGACGTTGCACCTCGGAATGCCCGGCCAACCAGACCGGAAAGTTGCTCTCACCACGCAAAGTCATGATGGATGTCCGCGACAGGATGGAGGAAGTCGGAAGGAGCATTGACACCGGGGGCCCAGGCCTGGCGGACGGCAAATCGCTGATGGGAAATTATATCACAAAAGAGGAAATCAACGCCTGTACCAGCTGCAACGCTTGCGTCGAAGCATGCCCGGTGATGATCAGTCCTCTTGACATTATTCTCGAACTGCGCCGGTATGTTGCGATGGAAGAATCGGGATCCCCCTCGCAGTGGAACACCATGTTCCAAAACATCGAGACCAATTTTGCACCATGGAAATTCCCGGCTAGCGATCGCTTCAACTGGGCAAAAGATTAAAAGAAGGATATGGCAAATGTTCCGACACTGGCCGAGATAAAGTCACGCCACGAGACCCCTGAAGTTGTCTTCTGGGTGGGATGTGCCGGGTCTTACGATGACCGGTACAAGCGCGTGACGAAGGCCTTTGTGAAAATCCTGCAAGCAACCGGCATCCGCTTTGCCGTATTGGGAACTGAGGAGACTTGCACCGGCGATCCGGCACGGCGCGCAGGCAATGAGTTTCTTTTCCAGATGCAGGCAACCCAGGTTATCCAGGTTCTCAATGGGTACGGGGTTAAGAAAATTGTGACGGCGTGTCCTCATTGTTTCAACATTCTCCGCAACGAATACCCGGATCTCGGCGGTAACTACGACGTTGTCCATCATTCCACATACCTGCAACAACTTATCAATGAGGGACGAATCAAGCTGACAGGTGAGGGCGTCTTCAAAGGCAAACGCATCACTTACCATGACTCCTGTTATTTGGGCAGGGCAAACAACGTGTATGAGGCGCCGCGCGCAGTGCTTGAAGCATTGGACGCAGACCTTGTCGAGATGAAGCGTTGTCGCAAGACCGGGCTTTGCTGTGGCGCCGGTGGTGCGCAAATGTTCAAGGAGCCTGAAAAAGGGAGTAAAGACATAAACGTGGAACGCGCCGAAGAGGCGTTGGCAACCGGTGCGGAAACAATTGCCGTGGCATGTCCATTCTGTATGACCATGATGAGCGACGGCGTAAAGGCGAAGAATGAAGAGGCTCGTGTGAAAGTTAAAGACCTTGCCGAGCTTCTCGCCGAATCACAAGGACTCTGACCATGCACCGTCATTTACTCATCCTCTTCCTGTGGGTGACTGTAGGAGCCTGTGCCCCGAAATCCCGCGCAATGGAGAAGCCGGTTGTCGATATTGATGGGCTCATCGACCGCCAGCTTGCGCTACTTACGGGGCGCAAGCCGGTGCTCAACAAAGTGGCGGGCATCCACGATAGGGCGTCGGACACAACCTATGTCCCCGATAAGGAAGCATGGAGATCGGAATTGGAGATTTACCGTTCGTTGGGTATGCTGAACCAGCGCATCTATGAAGGCACATACAAAACCGAAGGTCCGTTGGATGATCCGTTGAGCAACTTGTTGATTCGCCAATATGCAAACGATGAGGCACCGCTGAAGTTGTTGCGCGTGTATTACCTGGAGAAGCCTGACAGAATCAGACAGGTGGAAGGCGAAGTTGAGGAGTCGACACCGCTCCTCACATCAAGTCGCCGGCTGACGATGTGGTTCGAAGATGATCGTGGTTCGCTTTTGCTGACGCGCTATCAACTGACCGGGTATCAAAAGGCTGCGCTCCGCGACACTGTTCGGTTCCAAATCCAGGGAGCTATTAAGTGGTGAAGCAAAATCGGACCCACCGGTTCCTTGAGACAGCGCTGTCGTATAGAGAAGAGCCTTACTGTTTCATGGGTTCAGTATTAATTCATAGCTTTGACCCTACGGGGTGATTACTTGGCCACCAGACCAGTTGATCACCTCTTTGTTTAACACGCCCTTAGATGCTCCTATTCTCACTGTTCAGAAATAACAGCCAGGCTGAGACCATCTTGTTCGGCGTTTTTGCGTTGCTGATCATTGTCTTCCTCATGATCGACCTGGGCGTTTTGAACAAGACAGCTCACAAGATCACCACCAGATCGGCTCTTTATCAATCGGTCTTCTGGGTATTCATCAGTACACTTTTCGGCTACCTGGTCTATTTGTTCGACGACAGTGAGGACGGTGGCACCGATGCCCTGCTGGAGTATTTCTCGGCTTACCTCACCGAGTACGCGCTTTCAGTAGACAATATCTTCGTCATCCTGCTTATCCTGAAGTACTTCACGGTAAGAGAGGAATACTATCACAAAGTATTGTTCTGGGGAATCCTGGGCGCCGTATTCTTCCGGGGTGTTTTCATCTTTGTCGGCGCCTACCTGATCGCGCAATTTCATTGGATTCTTTACGTTTTCGGGGTTTTCCTTATCTACTCGGGTATCAAAATCTACTTTGAAGACAGCGATGAAAAGATCGACCCGGAGAAGAACCCGATCATGCGTTTTTGCCGGGCCTATCTGCCCATTAGCCAGGATGACCGGGGCGGCCGCTTCGTCTTCAGTGATGGTGGAAAGCTTATGTTCACCCCGTTGTTCTTAGTCATTGTTCTGATTGAGACCACAGACCTCATTTTTGCGGTCGACTCCATTCCGGCCGCCTTTGCCATCACACAGAATGAGTTTCTGATTTATACTTCTAACATCTTTGCGGTGCTGGGGCTGCGCGCAATGTTCTTCCTGCTCGCCGGCATCATCGACAAATTCTACCTCTTGCAGAAAGGTCTCTCGATCATCCTGTTCTTTATCGGCGCCAAGATGCTACTGGAAATTGTTCATTTCGAAATCCCGGTCGTACTTTCTTTCTCGGTAATCATTCTCACGCTCACCCTCTCGATCGTTTTCTCCATCATCATCCCGAAGAAAAGCAAGCCCGTGCCGGAGAACCTCAAGGGTTGATTATTTCACGTGCCGAGCACTTCGGGGATAAAGTCCTTCGGTAGAATCTCCATCATAACAGGTAGCGTAAGAAAATGTTGGGGCAATGATATTGTGCCCAAGAGTGGAATGCGCTTGAGCAGCTCCACAAGACGTTGGCGCATCATCTCTTTGTCGGCTTCATCCACTTCAGATGATTGGGCCCGTACCAGTACATCAAACAGACTAGAATCGGAACGGGCCTCAGTGACGAGCATGTGCCTGTTTCTTAACGCGAGCGCCGACATGCGCTGTATGAATTGTACACTGACCTCTTCAAAACCTTTTTTGTCCTGAAGGGTGTCAAGTTCGGCCCAGTTTTCCAACACGAATCCCTCAACAGCAAGGAGGCTGTTATCGACGTCTTCGCGATGCAACGAAAGGATAGTGGCCATTCGGTCGAGCACATCCATCTCCGTTTCCTCCACCTGTTTGTCGGCCCAAAATGTCAGAATGGCAATCTCCAGCAGGTATTTCTTCAGCAACCAGGAGTTTCCGACATGCAACTGGAGGTCCTCAACAGCAATTCCATGCTCAAAAATCTCTCGGCATTCTTTTTTCTGCTCAGGTGTAAGGCCCGCGCTTTGCAGGAAGTACTCCAGCAACTTGCGTTCCTCGAAGGCCAGGTTGCGGTTAGCGTGTGCTGCGGCGGCCATCACGCGGACTACCGAGGTTCGGAGTTGATCGCGCTCGAAATGAAAATACTCCGAAACAACCTTATCGGCATGCATATGTGTCCATTGACCAAAAATGTAGACATCAAGAAAAAGAAGACTGGAATGGAAAAACCGCACCCAGAAAGGTCCCTTCAAATCCATTTTCTCCACCCTTTTTTCGAAAATCTCCTCAGCTAGCTCATGTTGGCTTTTCTTTCTTCCCAACAATGTTCTTGGAGAAGCAGCCAGTTCGGGGAAGACCTGCTGGTAGTATGCATTGATGTGCTCGAGGGTCTTGTTGAGTGCGTCTGAAATCTGTACCGATGCGACATCCGATTCGCTTTCATGCAACAAGGAACTGCAAATGATACTTTCCGCGAGAAGAACCTTGAGCCGGTCGCGCATACTCCAATTCGAATCAACTAATTCCAGAGGGATCACCGGCTGACCGTACATAAGGCCAGCGGGCTGCAGGATGCTGTAAACGGAGAAATCGGGATGAGAGGCACGGTGACTGCCTCCCCTTATGTTTATAAAAAGTTGTTGTCTGGATTTGAGATACTTTTCAAGCCAACCCTTTTCGCGCGGATTCATAACCCGCGGAGAAGATACGGAATTCCTGTGTCAGGATAATTTCCAGCCTTTCCTTCCAACACTTCGTGCTGAGGCTTTCACTTTTTCTTCCAGGGACTTTTTGAACTGATCAAGCTTGCGGGCAACCCGGGCATCTGAAGATCCGATGATCTGGGCCGCAAGAATCCCTGCGTTTTTGGCGCCGTTGAGTGCAACCGTGGCCACCGGCACCCCTGCAGGCATCTGGAGAATGGATAGCACGGAGTCCCATCCATCAATGGAATTCGAAGATTTCACCGGCACACCTATGACAGGAAGCGACGTCATCGAAGCGATCATGCCCGGCAGGTGCGCAGCTCCCCCAGCACCTGCAATGATTACCCGAAGTCCACGGGCGCGCGCCTTGCTCGCATATTCAACCATCCTGGCGGGTGTCCGATGTGCCGACACGATGGTCACCTCTACAGGTATGCCCGTTTGCTCCAGGAACTCTGCCGACTCCTTCATTACCGGCAGGTCCGATTGACTCCCCATGATGATCCCTACGAGCGGTTTGGCCATGCGACGACTTTCAGTGTATTTTTTACAAAGGTGGCTTTCTTGCGCAAACTTTCCATGTCCCGGTCAACAACGGTTACATGGCCCATTTTTCGGAAAGGCTTTGTTAGTTGCTTTCCATAGAGGTGCACATAAACGCCCGGGATGTCAAGGATTCCTTCAAGCCCCAGGTATCGCGCCTGGCCGTTGTGCCCTTCTTCACCCAGAAGGTTAACCATCGCAGAAGGTAAGGTCGTCGAAGTGTTGCCGAGCGGAAGGTTCAAAATCGATCGCAAGTGTTGCTCATACTGGGACGTGACGTTTCCTTCGATTGTCTGGTGGCCGCTGTTGTGCGGTCGTGGTGCAACCTCATTTACCAGGATTCCTCCCTCGCGCGTAACAAACATTTCGACGGCAAGAATGCCGGTCATACGCAACTCCGTTATGAGTTCGCATCCAATAGATTCAGCACGACGAGCGGTTTCGGGCAGGAGTTGTGCCGGGGAAAAAAGGAATTCCACCAGGTTGGCAACAGGATGAAAAACCATCTCGACGGCAGGGAATGCCGACACTTTGCCCTCAACGTTACGTGCGACTATTACCGAAATCTCCTTGTCAATATCCACGAGTTTCTCCAGCAGGCCGGGTGCGTCAAAGGCCTTGGGCAGATCATCCTTACTCCTGAGAACCTGCACGCCGCGACCATCGTATCCTTCGCGGCCAAGCTTGTTCACTGCAGGAAGAAAGTCGGCGTTTCGTTTCACATCTTCCAGACCGGTAGTGAGAATAAAATCAGAGGTCGGTATGCCCCGATCTGAATAAAACTTCTTTTGCGTCCGCTTGTCCTGGATCAGCTCAATAATGCCCGGCTGAGGATATACCTTCTTGCCCATCTGTTCCAGCGTGCGGAGCGCACGGGTGCTTACGTTTTCAATCTCAATGGTAATGATGTCGGATTGTTCACCGAAACGAACTACGGTGTCATGGTCAGTGAGCTTACCGCATGTGAATTGTGCTAGAGAGGCACAGGGCGCCTGGGGATCGGGGTCAAGAACCGCGAACGGGATGTTCCAGTCGAGGCCTTTTTGAATGAGCATGCGGCCCAGTTGTCCGCCTCCCAGAATGCCGATGCGTTGATTTTTCACGGAGGCGAAAGATAGGGAATCATGCAAGCACTTGATAAACGATCAGTGCGGATACATACGCAAGTCCCGTCATATAAATCAGTTGGAGGATCGGCCAGCGCCAGCCCTTCGTTTCACGCTTCACGACAGCCAGCGTGCTCATGCATTGCATGGCAAAAGTGTAGAAGACCAGGAGCGAGAATCCAACCGCCGGCGTGAAGCGCGGATTTCCGGTTTCAGGATTGATCTCGTCCTTCAGACGGTCTTTGATGGTGGCACTTTCATCGGTGCTGCCCAGGCTGTAAATGGTGGCGATGGTGCTGACAAATACCTCACGCGCAGCGAAAGAAGTAATCAACGCGATCCCGATTTTCCAATCAAATCCCAATGGACGTATAACCGGCTCCATCCACTTGCCTATGGTTCCGGCGTATGAATGTTCAAGCTTATAGGCCGCCACACGGTTTTCGTACTCTTCTTCTGTGAGCTTCAACCCTGCAGACTGATCGCGGACTTCCTCACGGGCGTTGTTCATGGCTTCAGGTGGTCCGTAGCTGGCCAGGACCCAAAGTATGATTGAAACGGCTATAATCACCTTGCCAGCCCCCATGACAAATGCCTTGGTTTTTTCCACGATGGTAAACCAGACATTGGTCCACTTCGGCGTCCGGTAAGTGGGTATTTCCATTATGAAATAACTTCGTGTGCGCGCACGCACCAGCATGTTCATCAACAATGCCGAAAGCAGGGCTGCAGTAAAACCCAGCAAATAAAGCCCCATGAGGGCCAGGCCCTGGAGGCTGATAAAGCCCAGCAGCCGCATCTCTGGAATGATCAGGGCAATAAGAATGGTAAATACCGGAAGCCGGGCCGAGCAACTCATCAATGGAGTAACGAATATCGTGATAAGACGCTCCTTCCAGTTGTCGATTGTCCTTGTGGCCATGATCGCCGGAATCGCACAAGCCATGCCCGACATCAGTGGGACAACGCTGCGACCGCCAAGACCAAACTTCCGCATGATCTTGTCCATGAGGAAGACAACCCGAGACATGTATCCGGTTTCTTCCAGGATTGAAATGAATGCAAAGAGAATAGCAATCTGCGGAATGAAAATGACGATGCCCCCGATACCGGGAACAATACCATTTGATATCAATTCAAACAAAGGTCCGTCCGGAAGACCTTGTGCAAGAAAACTGCTGAGTCCGGCAAACCCCCGGTCAATGGCATCCATTGGAATCTGCGCCAATGCAAACACCGATTGGAAAATCAAAAACATGATCACGAAGAAGGTGGCATAACCCCAAACACGATGAGTCAGCACGCTGTCGAGTCGATGCGACCTCTCCTTCCAGTCCGATTCAGGCACCTTCACAATTACCTTATCGAGTAAACCCTGGATGAACGTGTAACGCTGAATGGTTTCAGCACCCTGGAATTTGTATAGAAAGAAATCGTGTCGGATCGCAACCTCTCTGATGAAGGCCTTGTCGGCCGCCGCAAGGAATGCAAGCTTGTCGCCCTGCTGCAAATACTGGAAGGCTTCATAAGGAGATACCAAACGAAAATGTTCCTGGACCTCCCTTACAGCCAAATTGCTAAGTGACGCCGGGTCAAACACGCTTTTTTTTGAAGCCGCACTGGCTGATGCCAGCGCACGCTTCAATCGGTCAATTCCTTTGCCTTCGCGTGCGTTGATCATGATCACGGGCAAGCCAAGCTCAGCTGACAGTTTGTTGATATCCAGGTTAAGCCCGGATTTGGCGGCAAGGTCCATCATGTTAAGAGCCAGCACGGCCGGCAACTGCAGATCTATCAGCTGCGTAAGCAGCAAAAGACAATTCTTGAGGTTGGTTGCATCAGCGATGACAGCGATAACATCCGGGAAGTCGGGATTGCGCCGGTCGAATAGAACCTCGGCGACAATCCGCTCATCAATAGTGCGGGGATAAAGACTGTAAGTGCCGGGCAAATCAATTACAGCCGCCTCTGTTTTTTCGTCAAGCCTGCTGAGACCTGTCCGCTTGTCGACCGTGATGCCTGGGAAGTTCCCAATCTTTTGATTGAGACCCGTGAGTTGGTTAAAAAGCGATGACTTTCCTGAGTTCGGTTTGCCCACCAGGGCGATCTTTTTCCTGGCCGGGCGCATTAATCTATGATGGTTATGGTGGATGCTTCCTCCACGCGGAGCGAAAGGTCCAACCCGGAAATATGCACGCAAATCGGATCGCCCAGCGGGGCCCGATAATTGAAGCGAACTACAACCCCAGGCAGGAAGCCCATCTCCAGGAGTTTGACCGACAACTGTTCATCTGTAAAACCAGATACCACTGCCGTTTGGCCTGGCTTCATGGATGCAACCGATCTGGTCGGAAACGACACTTTATTTAGATCAATTTTAAACTACAAATGTATGCCCTTTGTAGCTTCCGGAAAATTGTGGCTTCTTAGCATTAAATTGCCGTCAAATGAAGGAAAAAGCAGGAAAGTCCAGCTCAAAAAAGAGACGATTGCCTGACAGGGACAGGCCTGAGAAAGCCAAAGCACTAAATGAAAAGTTTGACTTCGGAGGTATTCCGGACCGCAACCTCAAGAAGAATCTTGGATGCTGACCTTTGGTCGGCATCACAAACAGCCTGACCGCCCCCGTTAGAACCGCGGCTGCAAGATCTGGTGAGGGTGAAGGGCTTTCCGGATCTGCTCCATTGCCTGCTGCCTCCGTTTTCTGTCCACCCTCGGTGAATCCTTGTGCAGGATCTCGCGGATGTAGGCCATGACCTTCTCCATCTGCAACTGATCCATGGCATCCAAAGACTCCAGGATAGCCAGTTTTCTCAGCGTCTTCATGTTCGTAGTGGTGGTTAGGTAAAGAACGTAATTTAAACCCCTGTGGTTCAAGCCTTAAGCCCCTATTTAACCAAATAACAACCTGTGGGTAACCCTGGTTAAAAGGCTCAAAATGCGGTAATTTTATTACCCCTATCCTGATGTTCAAGCTGACACCCCCAAAACTTGGCATGGCCGGCCTTGGCATACATGCAGTGGGTTCCTGCAAGTTCACGGATACGACCGCCTTTGACTCTGTGATGCTCTCTCCTTACTCTGGAACACAGCCGTCGCAATGACGCACGAGGTCCACGATTTTGAGTCCTGTATTAAAGCATACCGTAAACTTTCAGATCCCGATTCACTGATCAGCGTCTTTTCCAACCCTGAGGATCACAACTTGATCACGGTTTTTGAGCTGACAAAGAGTCATGATGAAGCACGAACAACGGTTCAAAGTGAGGCCTTCCGCGGTTCGCTTAAGGACGAGGGTGTGAACTCTGAGCCCACATTCTCCCTCTTTGACGTCAAGTTTAGGGCAACGGTACCTGCAAGCAAGATTTACCGCCCGGGCGTCTCCCATGAAGTCGATGACTTCGAATACTGGAAAGGGGAATTCGACAAGGACGAAGCCATCAGGATAAAGGCCAACCTTGAGCTCCGCGCCCTTTCCACCGGCACCGAAAATCTATCGATGGTCTGCATTCTATTTGCCACCGGTGATCTTGAACACACGAAAAGGTTATCAACTCCGACAAATTGCGGAAGCGGCAAGCCGGTGTCCGGTCCGAACCGGTGTTTGCCGTATTCCGCGTACCCTCCGACGGAGTGCGGCCCTGATTCAATCAACAGCCCGTGCATTTCATTATCCGTTTTTGTTGGTCTAATTTTGGACCCTTTGAAACAATACTATGACTGCTGTTAGGTCTCATATCGAAAAAAACAAGGAAGCCTATCTCGCCGAACTCTTCGAGCTGTTGCGCATTCCATCGGTAAGCGCCGACAGTCGGCACAAGGGTGATGTGCGACGCGCTGCCGAATTTGTGGTGCAAAAACTCAAAGATGCGGGTGCCGATCATGTCGAGTTGATGGAGACAGCTGGTCATCCAATCGTATTTGGCGAGAAAAAGACCGATCCGGCGTGGCCAACCGTACTTGTGTACGGGCACTATGATGTTCAGCCTCCGGATCCGCTCGACAAATGGACATCTCCCCCGTTTGAACCTACCGTGCGCGACGGCAAGATCTATGCACGCGGTTCCTGCGACGACAAAGGGCAATTCTATATGCACATCAAGGCGCTAGAGATCATGATTGGCAAGAAGGATGTTCCTTGCAACATTAAGTTCATGATCGAAGGAGAGGAAGAAGTGGGTTCGGCTCACCTTGCCGATTTTGTAAAAGCAAATCGTGCTAAGTTGAAAGCAGACGTGATCCTGATTTCCGACACTGCTGTCATCTCACTCGATCAACCTTCGATCACCGCAGGACTCCGTGGCTTAAGTTATATGGAAGTACAGGTAACCGGACCAAACCGTGACCTGCATTCCGGTGTCTATGGCGGAGCAGTAGCCAACCCGGCTAACGTCCTATGCAAAATGATTGCCTCTCTCCACGACAACGATGGCCGGGTAACCATCCCGGGGTTTTATGATGACGTCGCTGTACTGTCAGAAGAAGAACGCGCTGCACTGAACAAGGCTCCGTTTAGCCTCGAAGTATACAAGAAGGAACTTGGGATCGCGGAAATACAAGGCGAGAAAGGGTTCACAACGCTCGAGCGCACGGGAATCAGGCCGACACTTGATGTGAACGGGATCTGGGGAGGATACACCGGTGAAGGCGCCAAGACGGTACTTCCTTCTACAGCGTCGGCGAAGGTCTCAATGAGGTTGGTGCCCAACCAGCGGCCGGAAAAAATCACCGAACTGTTCACTCGTCATTTTCAATCGATCGCACCAAAAACGGTGTCAGTCAAGATTACCGCGCATCATGGCGGAGAAGCAGCAGTTACACCAACCGATTCGAAAGCCTTCAAGGCGGCCTCAAAGGCATTTGAAGAAGTCTGGGGCAAGGCTCCCATTCCAACGCGTGATGGCGGAAGCATTCCGATTGTCGCCTTGTTCAAGAAAGAGCTCGGTCTTGACACTGTGCTCATGGGATTCGGCCTTGACACCGATGCGCTCCATTCGCCCAACGAACACTATGGAATCCGGAATTTCCTGATTGGAATTGAAACCATCGTGGCATTTCACAAGCACTTTGCCCGGCCCTGACAGTGTGGAACCTGACACGATACAATTGCGTTACATGACCTTTAACCTAGCGAATTCTTGAAGAGACTCCTCATTGCAATTCTGATTATGGCCGGCTTTCCGGCTTGCACCCAGGTACTTGAACCGGCAAAGTGGGCCGTTTCAGCCTCTTCTCAGGCCGTCAATGCCGGTGATATTGTAGAGATCCACTTCCTGGCAACCATCGACAAAAACTGGTATTTGTATTCCAGTGAATTTCCATGCACCGATGGACCTTTGGAAACAACATTCACTTTTACCCCGCACGGCAGTTACCAGTTGGTGGGCGGGATAGTGCCGATAAAACCTATTGACAAGTACGACAAGATCTTTGAGTGTGATGTTAAGATTTTTGAGGGTAAGGGGGAATTTGTTCAGAAAGTACGGCTCTTTGGATCACCGGTTAATATCTCCGGCAACTACGAGTACCAGGTTTGCAGTGACGTTGACGGCAAATGCATTCCGTTTGACAACGACTTTTCAGTCAAAAACATCCGCGTCGAAGGCGGGACAACTGTTGCTGACAGCCAGCCAAATCCATTCAGTCCATCTAACAAAGTCAACGGAGTGACAGCAACATTCAATGGCCCAGTACTTGACAAGTCTATCCTGGAAGGTGAAGCGACCATCCGAGAAGAATCCCTTTTGGGATATTTGCTCTTCGCATTCATACTCGGCCTCACTTCGCTTATCACACCATGTGTGTTCCCAATGGTTCCAATGACTGTCACTTTTTTTCTCCGCGATAACCAGGAAAAAAAGGAAGGCATACGCAAGGCCATCATCTTCGGAATATCAATCATCGCCATTTATACCCTGGCCGGAACGTTGTTTGCCGTGCTCCTGGGCGCAGAAGGGCTGAATGCGCTGGCCACACACTGGGCTCCCAACCTGTTCGTCTTCGTAGCTTTCATTGTCTTCGCGTTGTCATTCTTTGGTTTGTTCGAGATCACTGCGCCGTACCGGCTGGTAAACAAAGCTGACCAACAGGCAGAAAAGGGCGGCCTCATCGGGATCTTTTTCATGGCAGCCACACTTGTGCTGGTGTCGTTTTCATGTACTCTTCCAATCGTAGGCAACGTTGTTGTCCTCGCTGCCGGTGGGCAGGTACTGAAACCGATCCTTGCCATGTTTTCCTATTCTCTCGCCTTCTCAATTCCATTTACGCTGTTTGCTATTTTTCCGGAATGGATCAAGAGCATGCCCAGGTCAGGAGGTTGGCTCAACTCCGTCAAGGTTACCCTTGGGTTTCTCGAACTTGCACTCTGCCTTAAGTTCTTCAGCATCGCCGACCAGGCTTACCACTGGGGCTTGTTGGACCGCGATGTTAACCTTGCGATATGGATTGTCATTTTTGGATTGCTTGGCATCTATCTGCTCGGTAAAATGCCTTTCAGGGGCGACACGCCGGTTACGCACCTCACCGTTCCGCGACTGATGTTGGCCACACTTGTGTTTTCATTTGTCGTATATCTTATCCCTGGTTTATGGGGCGCTCCGCTAAAGGCGCTCGCGGGCTACCTCCCGCCGTTGTACACCCACGACTTCAACCTTGCAGAAGATCAGGCCCGCGCCGACGCACTGACTGGTTGTGAGCCCCCGAAATATGCAGATTTCCTCCACCTGCCACACGGTTTGTCAGGCTACTTCGACTACGAGCAGGCGTTGGCATGCGCCCGCGAACAAAAGAAGCCCCTGTTTATCGACTTTACCGGGCACGGCTGCACCAACTGTCGTGAAATGGAAGCAGTTGTCTGGAGTGATCCTGCAGTGCTCAAGACGCTCCGCAATGACTTCGTGGTTGTTGCACTATATGTTGATGACAAGACGTTGTTACCAGACGCAGAATGGTATACATCTCCCTACGATAAAAAGGAAAAGCGGACCATCGGAAAGCAAAATGCAGACCTGCAGATTCGACACCTGGACAACAATGCACAACCGTTCTATGTTCTTGTGGGGTTTGATGAACGCGTATTGGCCTGGCCGTACGGCTATGACCGTGATCCTGTCAGCTTTCTTCAGTTCCTCGAGCGTGGGAAATCCAAATACCATGCCCTTTATCCCTAGTTTTGTAATTTTGCGCCCATGTTGAGCACCCCTGCGCCAAGGAAAAAGGTCCTGTTGCTCCTGCTGGCGGCAGCTTTAGCCGCATTGCTTGGCATGCCCTGGGTTGATCGTGTGTCGCTGGCTTATTTTACAGAAGGCGATTCCCAGCCGGATACACTTCAGAGCATCGAAAGGAGAATTGAAGAACCGGTTATCCTGTACGGGATGAATGTCAATCACCTGGATGTTGCCGAAGACTACGTGCGCCGTGACCAGCGTTTCGTAGACCTGCTCAGGGGATTCAGTGTTTCACCGGATATCTACAGCAAATTGATGCAAGTTCCACGGAACCTGTTCGACTTCAGAAAAATTGCAACGAACAAAAAGTACACCCTGATCTCCGGGCGCGACTCGCTCCGCACTCTTCTTGCGCTCGTCTATGAACTTAACCCTGTGGACTATTGTATTTTTCATTTCGGTGATTCCTTGCGGATCGAGCCTGGAAAACAGTCCGTTGAAATACGGCAATGTGAAGTAGCCGGTGTTATCGGCTCCACATTAGCCGAGACTATTGATGTGATCGGCCTTTCGCATCAAGTCACCAACCGCTTTGTCGATATCTTCGCCTGGCAAATCGACTTCCAACGGCTGCAGCGCGGTGATCGTTTCAAGTTACTTTACGAAGAGCAGGTTGTTGCAGGGAAGACAATTGGAATCGGAAACATCCTCGGGATTTTCTTCGAACATGCCGGCGCGCCGTTTTATGCGATCCCTTTCGACCAGGGAGAAGGGAGCGAGTTTTTTGATTATGAAGGCAACAGCCTTCGAAAGGTTTTGCTGAAGTATCCCATTGAGTACACCCGAATCAGTTCACGCTTCAACCCGCGAAGATTTCATCCCATAGCCCGGGAGTTTCGCGCACATCGCGGCACTGACCTTGCGGCGCCGGCAGGAACGCCTATCCGAACTGTCGGTGACGGCGTAGTGCAGGAGGTACAATACAACGGAAACAACGGCAACTACGTCAAAATCCGGCACAATAGCGCGTACACTACGCAGTACCTGCACATGTCGAGGATTGCTGCGGGGCTCCGCAAGGGTGTAAAGGTTACTCAGGGCCAGGTTATTGGATATGTGGGGAGTACAGGGTTGGCCACGGGACCACACTTGTGCTACCGTTTTTGGAAGCACGGCATTCAGGTAGACGCATTGCGTGTTCAACTTCCGCCATCGCAGCCGGTAAAACCAGAGCGCTTCGCTGAATTCGAGAAGGAGCGTTTGCAGGTGATCAGCAGGCTTGAGCGCATCCACCTGCCCGAGCCGCCGTTGGCTACTGTCGGGAACTGAGCTTCTTTTTTATTCCCGTGTAATAACTTTGAGTGCCATGCGTGCGCTGATAATTGTGATCCTTGCGTTTTTTGCCGCAACAAGCGGTAAAGCCCAACGGGTGGCGATCGTTATGAGCGGAGGAGCCGCCAAAGGGTTGGCGCACGTAGGCATGCTGAGGGCGCTTGAAGAAAACGAGATCCCGGTGGACTTTGTGGCAGGCACGTCAATGGGCGGAATCGTCGCTGGATGTTACGCGGCAGGAATGAGCCCTGACCAGATCGAGGAGATAATGCTTAGCGACGATCTGCTGCGTTGGGTTAACGGGCAGCTCGAGGAGGGTTATAACTATTACTACAACCGTGATGATGCGCATCCATCATTTGTCCGGCTCAACCTGTTGTTGGACTCCACCTTAAACCTCAATCTCAACACAAGCCTCGCCAATGATGTGTCGCTCAACTTCGCGTTGGCAGAAAAGATGGCACAACCTTCGGCGATTGCCCGCGGAAACTTTGACAGTCTTTTTGTCCCGCTCCGGGTGGTCGCCTCGGAAGTGTTCACACAACAGGAAGTGGTACTAAGAAGTGGCAACCTGGGTGATGCGCTACGCGCAACACAGACCGTGCCGTTCTTCTACACGCCGATCCGGATCGACGGCAAGTATCTCTTCGACGGCGGGGTCTACAACAACTTCCCTGTCGATGTTGCCGAACGGGAATTCAAGCCCGATATTATCATCGGGTGCAACGTGGCAAGCAAAATTCACGAAACCTACCCAACGAAAGAAGATGACAAGCTCATCTCACGCTCATTGCTCTATCTGTTGATGGATAAATCGAATCCCGGCCAGGTTCCATCATCGGGTGTTTACATTCAACCCAACCTTACCGGGATTACGGGATTCGATTTTGTGAAAGCCAAAGCCATTATAGACAGCGGCTACATGGAAACGCTCCGTCGTATGCCTGAGATCAAGGAGAAAGTTGCCAATCGAAGAACCTGCGAGAATGTCGCCGCAAGCAGGAATGCTTTCAACAACCGGACAGTTCCCTTACTGGTAGACAGTATCAAGATCCCCGAGCACAATCACAACCAGCAAGCCTATATCAATCGTCTGTTTCGACCGAAAAGGCGGCCCCTCACTTTTACAGAGGTGAAGCGCGGCTACTATAGCCTGGTCTCTGAAGACTATTTCAAACACCTTTATCCAAGCTTCGTCTACGACACTCTTCGAAACAACTTCAACCTAACGCTCTCCAAAAGGCCCCAAAACAATTTCCAGGTCGATTTCGGCGGCGTGATCGCAACGCGCAACATCAGCAATCTTTTCCTCGGCTTGAACTACTATTACTTCAACCGGGTACTTACCCATGTACACGCCAATTTCCATACGGGAGCCTTCTACCAGTCTGCCCAGGCAAAAGCAAGGATCGATTTTGCCGGTAACCTCCGCTTTTACCTCGAGCCTGAAGGCACCTTCAACGATTGGAACTACCTCGAGGGCAACGACATTATCGTAAAACGGTCCAACTCAACTGTGCTTAAGCGTATCGACCGCAAAGTAGGGCTGGACGTAGGATTCCCGGTTGGACGTCAGTTCAGGTTTGTTGTAAACGGCTCACACATCAGCAACAGCGACCAATACATCAACCGCGATGTCCTAGTAACCTCCGACACCCTTGACGTACTCACTTTGAGGGGCTTTCGATATGGCGTCAGTCTTTCAACCAACTCGCTGAACAGAAAACAGTATGCCTCCACCGGGAAATTCTTTTACGCGGGGGCGGACTATTTTAACCTGGATGAAGAACTGGTGCCTGGAACAACATCCACGCTGGCATCAGGAACTCCCGTTAAGAGCAGTCGAAAGTGGGTTCGCGGCACTCTCATCATGGAGCAGTATTTTCGCGCCGGCATTTACAGTTCCGGTTACTATATTCACGGCACCATCTCCAACCAGCCGCTGTTCAGCAATTATGTCGGCACCCTGATCAACGCACCCGGCTTTTACCCCCTCCAGGATTCCAGGACCCTGCTATTGGAAAACTACCGCTCATTCAATTTCGTTGCCGGCGGATGGCGAAATGTTTTCTCCCTGCGAAATAAACTCGATTTCCGACTGGAGGGCTATCTCTTCAAGCCCTTTGAGTCCATCAGCCAGGGGCCGAACCAGGAGCCCGTACTCAATCGTGAAATCAGGGAAATCTACTTTGCTGGAATGGCCAGCCTTGTGCTGCATTCCACCATCGGCCCCGTAAGCCTGAGCCTGAATTACTACGACGACAAGCAAACACCATGGGGTGTGCTTCTGCACGTCGGGTTCCTCTTGTTCAACAATCCTTCGCTGGAGTGATATTTCGCTGACATCTTGGTGGTTACCTGTTTCCTATTCTCCTTTTTTTGCTATGTTTAAACCCGTAAGCACCCCCAATGAATCGAACACTACTCCTGGCATCCGGCCTGTTGATCTTTCCCATTACTGGGTTTACACAGACAGTTCAGTGGGCTTCCAGTGTGATTGAGTTTTCCAGCGAGCTCACGCCGATCCAATACTCAGCACAACAGGCAACGGGAAAGCCCAATGTGCTGCCCGCCGGCGGCCAAAACCCCAATGCCTGGACACCCGAAAAGCCAAGACGTGAAGAGTTTCTCAAAGTAGGATTTGCTTCTCCCATGCAAATCCGCCAGGTGGCCATAGCCGAATCCTACAACCCAGGCGCCTTGTTCAAGGTGTTTGTTTACGATGAAACTGGTAAAGAGCACTTGCTGCACAGTCTGCCCCCTGGACCCATACCGCAGAAGGGCCGAATGCTCAACGTAATGGTTGAACGAACGCCTTATAAAGTTGCTGCTGTTAAGCTGGTGTTCGACGGGGAGGCTGTGGTGGACTACTTCTCGATAGACGCTGTGGCTATCGCCGATGCCGGTATCCCCATCATTGCCGACATTCCGACACCCCAGCTGCTAAGCAAGGGCCTGGTGGCTGAAGCCCTTGACAAGAATGTCAATAGTGACTACACGGAATACAACCCGTTGCTGTCGCCGGATGGAAAAACCATGTACTTCTCGCGCAAAAACCATCCTGAGAATATCGGTGGCGTGGAAGACAAGGAGGACATTTGGTATTCCGAGTTGGGAACGGACGGGAACTGGACATTAGCCAAGAACATGGGTCCGCAATTCAACAACGCGGGACCCAACTTTGTCAACGCGGTAACCGCCACCCCCGACGGTCAAACTTCCCTGGTGCTCGGAAACAAATATCTTCCTAACGGGAAAATGGTTTCGGGTGTGTCTGTAAGCAACCATGTAAACGGTACCTGGACACCTCCGGCACCCATTGAAATTGCGAACGATTATAATTTCAGCGAGAAGGCCAACTACTTCCTTGCCAACACCCGTAAGAGCCTGCTGATGTCGGTGGAACGGGACGACTCACATGGTTCGCGCGACCTTTACGTGAGTTTCCTAAAAGATGACGAAAAGTGGAGTGAACCGCTTAACATCGGTGGTGTGGTAAATACCGCCAACGAGGAATCAGCGCCCTTCCTGGCGGCCGATGACAAGACGCTTTATTTCTCTTCGAACGGGTTTAGCGGTTTCGGCGGCTCCGACGTATACATGAGCAAGCGCCTCGACGACACCTGGACCAACTGGACTGAACCTCAAAACATGGGGCCAGATATCAACTCCCCGCTCGATGACTTGTTCTTCAATATTCCATCATCGGGTGAATATGCCTACTACTCGCGAAGTATTGATGAAGGCAATGCCGACATCTTTCGGATCAAACTCCCTATATACAAGAGCCCGGACCCATTTGTCCTGGTGAAGGGTAAGCTTGTGGACGCCAAGACTGGTCAACCCATAAGTGCAAAGATCATCTACGAGCGCCTGTCTGACGCGAAAGAAATTGGGATTGCAAATTCCAACCCAGTAACGGGCGAGTACCAGATCACACTACCAGGTGGTCAAAAGTACGGCGTCCGTGCGGAGGCCGAGGGGCACATTTCAACAAGTCAAAACCTTGACCTGACCGCCTACACCAAAGATGCGAACCTCGAGGTGCCGTTAATTACCCTTGAGCCGATTGAAGTAGCGCCCGTTGCACCGGATATAACCATCACACTTAATAACATCTTCTTTGATTTTGACAAAGCAACCCTGAAATCTGAGTCCTTCCCTGAGCTGAACCGGATCGTGAAACTGATGAACGAGCGCCCGGCCATGACAGTTGAAATTGCAGGTCATACCGATGCAACAGGGCCGGAATCCTACAATATGGGCCTTTCTGAGCGCCGGGCACGATCCGTTTCGGGCTACCTGTTTAAGCAGGGTATTGCAGCAGATCGGGTTACAACCATCTATTTCGGCGAAACCAAACCAAAAGAGACCAATGCAACCCGTGAAGGGCGCGCCAAAAACCGTCGTGTAGAATTTAAGATCGTTAAACTGTGAAGCGCTTGAAACTAATCCTTTTGCTGTGGATTTCCACGGCGACTACCGCCCTGTTCGGCCAGGCCCCTGACAGCACCATCTATGCCGTCGGAAAGATTACCAACCATTCTAACAAAGAACTCGTCACCGCGAAGATTTCCTACCGGAGCCTGCCGTACGGCAACATTGTCGGCGTGCTGAATGGATCGGAGTTTTCCATTCCTCTTTACGGTAATGAGAAGTATTCCATCACAGTAGAGGCGCCGGGCTTCGCTCCATCGAAATACATGCTCGACCCCGCCACCGCAGTCAACGGAAAAGTGACACAGGACATTGAACTCGGTCTTCCCGCGCCCGCATCAACTGCCGCACCCGTAACCCATCATGTTGGAAAAGTAATGCGACTGGAGGCTCTGATCTTCCAACAGCGCTCTGCAGTGATCAGCCCTGAATCGTATGCGGAGTTGAATTCAGTCGGCGAAATGCTCAGCACCAACCCAAATATGGTCATTCAACTGGAAGGGCACACCGATACCCGGGGAGATAAAAACCTCAACCTCAAATTATCTGAGGATCGTGTTGAATCAGTGCGCGACTATCTGGTCCGTCGCGGGGTAAGCAAGGGCCGCATCAAGTTGAAGGCTTTCGGCGGCTCACAGCCGCTGAGTCATGAGAATACAGAAGAAGCTCACAAGCTCAACAGGCGCGTCGAGGTAAGGATAATCGAGAATTAGTTTTCAGTAGCCGCCGTTGATTGCAACCTTGGCCGAGCGGTGCAGAATAATGGGCAGAAGGTGTTCCATGCACGACCGGCGCAGTTCCTGGGGAACTTCCTTTCTTGCCACCAACGTACGGACCAGGATATCACCTAACTCCGTGCAGCGCTCTGAAGGATTGCGCATAAAGCTTTCCTCCAGTTTACGGGCACTTGTAAGCAATTCACCATTGTTGTATGATTTCACTGCCTGGTTGAACTGAAGCAAAGCTGTGAGATGATCCGGCTTCACCTCCTGATACAATTCAAAACGATAACGGTAACTTGTTTGAGCAGGATCGGGGGTACCCGGTACGATTGAACGATAGCCTTCCGTTCGAGCTGCAATGTCAGAAGGATCAGTTACAAAACCACCCCTCTTGTCCGTTGACTCCAACAGCACGATCCCTCCGGCGGTTTTAACATGTATGAAAATGTGATAGTTGGTTTCGATGATTCTGAAATCGTAATCCAATCCGGACAGCACTTCTGCAAAGAGCATGGTGGCTGTCAGACAGTCGTACTGCCCTCCGCTAAACAAGGAATTGAAATCGCTGTAAGCCGCGTATTTTTTCAGGTAAACCTGGTGGACCTTCCGGAACACTTTGGCGAGGTGTCGATGGCCCGCGTTTCCTGGGTCACGAAGTGATTCAACGAAGCTCGCAAGGTCACTGGTTGTAGCGGCAGCTTGTTCCTGGCTTAAGCCGGACGCCGCCAGCCACTCGGCTGCGCGCTGGCTGCTGGCATGGAAACAGCCCAACAGCACAATCAATAATGTCAAAACCGCCGCCCGCATAACGATTCCGTAATAAAGGTAATAATATCTTAATGTAAGTAACAAGGGCTTAACATTGGCTTAACATTGGGCTTCCTACCGAATTGCCTATTTTGGATGGTACCTCGCACCAGCCACGATGGTTAAAGCCTTTCCCGAGTCTGCATTTGCCGCACTTAAATCCCGCAGCCTTGACCTGCGGAGCGAGACCCTGGAAGCCCGCAAAAAGCGCCTAAAGACCCTGGAAATGTGGATTCACACCAACCGGGACCGAATCAAGCAGGCCGTGCATACCGATTACAAAAAGCCCCTCCTGGAGGTGGATACCTCCGAGATCTATCCCGTTCTAACGGAATTGCGCCATGTTTTACGACACCTGGACCGGTGGGCCTCACCTGTCAAGGTTGATGCCACTCCCAGCTATATCGGAACGCGTTCCGAAGTACGCTACGAACCGAAGGGGACCTGCCTGATCGTGGCGCCCTGGAACTTTCCCTTCAACCTCTGCCTTGGGCCCCTGGTCTCATGCCTGGCCGCCGGAAACAATGCCGTTGTTAAGCCGTCGGAATGGACACCCAACACTTCAAGAATCATTCGTGAAATGGTCGAAGAGGTTTTCCCGGCAGACATCGTGCAGGTAGTTGAGGGCGGTATCGAAATTTCAAAACACTTGTTAACCTTCCCCTTCGATCATATCTTTTTCACCGGCAGCACAACTGTGGGCAAACTGGTGATGGAGGCTGCCTCCAAACATCTTTCCTCCGTGACCCTCGAGCTCGGCGGAAAATCACCAACAATCATCGACCGCACAGCCAATCTTCGGGATGCTGCAAAGCGTATTGCATTTGGAAAGTTCATCAACAACGGTCAGACCTGCATCGCTCCCGACTATATCCTGATCGACGCAAAGATCCACGACACTTTCATCGGCCTGCTGAAGAACGAAACGAAGAAATTATTTGGTGATGGAAACGAAATAGTTGAAACGTCGCCGAGTTATTCCAGGCTGGCCACTTCCAGGCAATTCGAGAGGGTCATTTCGCTCGTGGCTGAGGCGGTGCTTCGCGGAGCGCATGCTGAAAAGCTTGGCAATCAGAACAAAGACGAGAATTTCTTGGCTCCTACTATCCTTACCCACGTGCCGTCAGGCGCCCGAATTTGGGAGGAAGAAATTTTCGGTCCGGTGCTTCCCCTGAAGACCTTCGAAACCCCCCAGCAGGCCATCGAATTTATCAACCGAAGGCCGAAACCTTTGGCGCTATATGTATTCAGCCGCAGAAAGGCCTTCCAGGAATCGATTCTCCGGCAGACCACATCCGGCAGTGCCTGTATCAATGATTGTGTACTCCAGTTCACGCATCCAAACCTGCCGTTCGGGGGCATAAACCACAGCGGATTCGGCAAATCACACGGTCAATACGGTTTCAAGGCGTTTTCAAACGAGAAGCCTGTTCTCAGGCAAAAAAGCGGGTGGTCGGGACCATACCTGTTGCATCCGCCCTATACCAAAAAAATGAAGAGAATCGTTGATGCACTGTTGAAGTGGTTCTAACCGATTCGAATTTGTAAATTTGTTTCCCTCCAAAACGCGTTGTTGTCATGAAGGTGTTGAAGAAAGTTCTTCTTGGGTTGGCAATTCTGATGGTTCTGTTGATCGCTGCGGCCGCTATACTGCCGGTCGTGTACAAAGACGACATCAAGGCTGCCATCGATCGTGAACTTGCCAAAAGTGTAAATGCCGATGTCGTTTTTGACGTCAACAATTTCAACCTGACGATCTTCAGGAACTTTCCGAACATCACTGCACAAGTGAAGGAACTCGGCGTATTCAACCGTGAGCCTTTCGCCGGAGAATACCTGTTCATCGTTGACCGCTTCGATGTCGAGATTAATTTGTTCGATGTACTTTTTGGAAGTAAACTCAGGATCAGGGGAATCACACTGATTGGTCCGCAGATCAACGTCAAGGTTTTGGCCGATGGCAGGGCCAACTATGACATTGCTATCCCACCCGCAGACACTGTCCCTGAGGCAGAAGGCTCAGACGAGTTTTCTTTTGGCGTCGATCACTGGGAAATCCAGGATGGAACCATCGCCTACGACGATGCATCAATCCCCTTCTACCTGTCACTCAAAGGCCTTGACCACACAGGCAGCGGCGACTTTACCCAAGAAGTGTTTGACCTTCGTACGCGCTCGGTGGTGGATACGTTGACTACATCCATGGGCACCATGCAGTTCCTGAACAACAAAAGGGCTGAAATTGATGCCGTTCTATCCATAAGCGAAGATTACAGCAAATACACATTCCGTGAAAATCAGGTCAAAATCAATGATTTTAGCATCAGTTTCGACGGTTGGCTCAAGATGAATCCATCAGATTTTGCCATGGATATCACCTATAAGAGCCCTGAAAACACATTCAAAAGCCTTCTTTCGCTGGTTCCTGGCATGTATACCACGGATTTCCAAAACATCGAAACCAGCGGTTCCTTGACCTTTTCAGGTCTGGTCAGGGGCAATTACAGCGACAATCAGCTTCCAGCATTCCAGGTTAATCTCGGCGTGAAAGACGCCAGGTTCAAATACCCTGATCTGCCCACCGCCATTCAGAATATCCAGGTGGACCTCACTGTGGACAACGCCGACGGGATTGTTGAAAACACCAGGGTGGACCTGAAGAAACTTCACCTGGAATTCGGCGCCAACCCCCTCGACGCAAGACTGCTTATTGAGAACCTGAAGAACTACCGCATGGACGGCAGTGTGGCCGCAAAACTCAACCTGAATGAGCTTTCCAGAATGTTTCCCATGGAAGGACTTGAGATGCGCGGAATGTTCTCGGTGAATGCCTCTGCCAAGGGAGTTTACGACAGCCTTAAGAAGATCATTCCTTCCGTGGATGCCACCATGTCTATGGCTTCCGGTTATGTGAAGTCGTCCCAGTTCCCGATCCCCATGGAGGGTATTTCGATGAACGCTACGATCCGCAACACCAGCGGGAAAATGCAAGACACATATATCGGTGTCGACAACTTCGCTATGAACGTTGACGGCGAAAAACTGACAGCATCAATGAAACTGCAGAACCTGGATGACTACAGCTGGGAAGTGAAGGCCAACGGCGGCATTGATCTTGAGAAAATGACCAAAGTATTTCCGCTCAAGGATATGACGCTGACTGGAAGGGTAAAAGCAAACATCGAGACGCGCGGACGCATGTCTGACCTAAGCGCAAAACGATATGAGCGTCTTCCCACGAGTGGCAGCGCAACCCTGAAAGATTTTAAGTACACATCCACCGGCAACCCTGCAGTTACGCTTAGCGAAGCCTCAGCATCTTTTGATCCCAAGAAGATTGAACTCAGCAAACTTGTGGGAACAATCGGGCGAAGCAATTTCAATGTCGACGGACGCGTAGAGGGCTACCTGGGCTATGTGCTCGGTCAGGAAACGATCAAAGGGGTGGTCAACTTCCGTTCAACGATGCTTGACTTGAATGAATTCATGACTGATGACGCGCCCTCATCCACTGCAGATACGGCATCATTCGGCGTGATCCCTATTCCTGAGGACATTGATTTCGTGCTGCACTCAAACGTTGCGACAGCGAAAATGATGGACTATACAATGACCAATGCAACGGGCGACATTATCCTGAGAAATGGAGTCGCTAACCTCAGCGGACTTCATTTTGGCATGTTGGGCGGTACTTTCACGGTGAACGGCACGTACTCTGCCCGTGACATCAAGCATCCGAAATATGACCTTGACCTCAAGATTGAGAAGCTCGCTATTCAGCAGGCCGCACACTCCTTCTCCATGGTGAAGACATATGCACCCATTGCAGGACTTGTAAGCGGAGACTTTTCCACGGACTTTAAGGTCAACGGAGAACTTACGCAGCAGATGACGCCGAACCTGGCAACCGTCAATGGCGGAGGGCTTCTCAAGATTGCGCAAGCTGCCCTAACGAAGTCGAGTTTTGTCTCAGGACTTACTTCGCTGACCAAGCTCGAGAACACTGACAAGGTAAACCTTAAAGACGTTTTGATGTCGGCCAGCATCACAAATGGCCGGTTTAGTGTCAAGCCCTTTGACGTCAAGGTTGGCAATTATGCCACAACAATCAGCGGCAGCACGGGGCTCGACCTTTCGCTAGACTACTCGCTTCGCATGATGGTGCCCGCCGGGCAACTTGGGGCGCAGTACCAAAGCCTTATCAATCAGTACACCGGCTCGAGCAATCCTACCGACAAGATTCCGATTACCATTGGAGTCGGAGGAACGGTGAAAAATCCTTCAACCAGGTTGATTGCCACAGAACAGAAGCAACAGGTGACAGAAGCGGCTAACGCTGTCATTAAGCAGGAGGCCAACAAACTTATAGGTGGAATATTGGGCGGCAACCAGAAGCAGGACACGACGAAGAAAGACAGCACCAAGACACCGGCCAACCAGCTGAATCAACTGCAAAACCTCTTTAAGAAAAAGAAGAAGAACTGACTACCTGATCCGGCGCAATTCATTTCCCTCGAAGAGACCTTCTGCGATCAGGTCCATGAGTTGATCACGCGTGGGATTGATCTGGTAGAACGTATCGTCTTTTCGCTGAATCTCCTTCAAGGCAAACTTCTTTGACAGCTTTTTCAGGATGTCTTTACGCCTGGCGTCGTCTCCCACAGGGATCGAGAGAAAGTCGATCGAACCATCGGGTTTTTGTTTGATCAGGCGCAGTACCCATTGATCGCCTGTGCGGAAGTTTACGAAGTAGTAGTCCCTGTAGAACTTTACCACGAGTGAGTCGCTAAGCACGCCTTTCCCCAGCCAATCTTTTTCCTTTGCATCGCGAAAGTGATAGCCCCATGACTCGATAATAAGCGTGTCTGTATCGCCGCCCCGCTCATCCACTCCGAGGTAACGTCCTTGCAGCGTTTTTGGGACCTGGGTCAATGCAGTAACCCCAGCAGGCTGTGGTTCTTTGAATGAAACCTCCTTGCACGAAATCAGCAGCACGGCCCAAATCGCGGTCAACAATCCCTTGCTCATAGATGTACCAAGTTACCAGGATTGTTCAAGAATTGCTTGTCACCCGACAGATGTTCCATCCGTCTTTTTCTGCCCATTGACCAGCTCGCCGATGATGCGAAGTCCGTCGAGGGTGAGCTGTGGCTCGACGCGATGAAAGAATCCCCTCAGTGAAGTGATCACGAAAGAGAGCCCTCCTGTCGCGATTGCAGGACAATCCACTTTCAGCTCCGATCGGATTGCAGTTACCATGTTCCTCACCAATCCTTCATACCCGATCACAATTCCCGACTGAATTGCTGTCACGGTGTTGATTCCGAGTGCCGATGTCGGCATTTCGAGCGGGACATCAAAGAGTTTCGCGGTGTTCTGTGAAAGCGCGCGCAGCGCCGTCCGCAATCCGGGCACGATAGAAACACCCAGGATCTTCGCTTTTCCCGAAACGGTGGTAAAAGTTAATGCGGTTCCAAAGTCGACGACAATGCAGGTCTCCTTCATCAAGGAAAATGCGCCAACGGCGTTGGCAACCAGGTCAGATCCGATTTCATAGGGATTGAGCACTTCGATGGGCAACTTGTCGTAAACTCCCGGACCCAGCAGCATTGGTTCTCTTTTAAACAGGGAGCGCAACACGTTTCGAACCTTGTCGGTAAGGCCCGGGACTACGCTGCTGAGTACAATCGCGCCAACTTTTTCAACTGGAACACCGGCCTCGAGGAAATAGTCCCTGACTTTGATTCCATAGAACAACTCAGGTTGGTCTGTGCGGGAAGGAATGCGCCATGTTTGCCAGGCGGTTCCCTTCCACAACCCCATGGTAATGTCACTATTGCCGATATCAAGAGCAAGCAGCATGCCTCAAAAGCCTTATGTGCTGCAAGTTAGGGAACAGGAGACGAAACCAGACTATTTGTACACGCGCGTCCCCAACCCGCCAGTGTCGATCTGGATGCCGACGGAGGCCGATAACTGCTGATACTTGAAGTATGGATCACCTGAAACCGGAAGCGTCAGCCCGATCTGTCCGATCATGAAGATGTTACCTGTCAGGTGAAACTTCAACGTTGCCGCAGGTTCAAGAAATATGATTGGGTCGTCGGTGGGTTGCCTGGTTACAGTGCCGCTGGTGAACTCTGTGTAGTCAACATAAGAGATCCTGGGAGTAAAGGAGAGATTTGTGCCCCTGTTGTAAGTCCCCACCGAGGGCTGTATAAAGATCCGTGTCATCTTCCCGGTGGCTTCCACCTCAGTGCCTGCCCCAAAATCAGGGGCAAAAAAGCCATACACATCGCGGGAAGTGCCTTCTCCAAATCCGTAACCTCCCAGCAACTCCCATTTCAACGACCGCGTAGTGCCAAAAACTCCTGCCCCAATTTCCAGGTAGTTGTTCTTCCGCGTGTACTCGACACCGTTGCTGGTCTTTTTCTGGCTTGCGTATTCATAGCTCGCTATGATTGCGATATTGTCCGTTACTGAGTAGGCGCCCTGAGCCTCCACTCCGGCGGCAGACAGGTAGCCGGAGATTTGCGCCTCTCCGCCTTCATCAAAGAGCGGTGCGTTGCGGGTGCAAGGGAGGTAAAGGGGGGCACAAGAGCTAAGTCCCAGTGCCAAAACAATAAGGTATCGCATAGATCGGGGTCTTCGGATAAGTTAACTTACGCAATAAAAGTAATGAGATGAAGTTTAATTTGTCTGAATTCGACGCGCTTATTCATCGTCGCCGATCCATTTTCCCCGAGCAATACACTGGCGAGGTCATCGATCGTGATGTTGTGCGCAGAATCCTGGAGCACGCAACCTGTGCTCCCACGCACAAGCGGACCGAGCCATGGCGATTCTCAGTGTTCATGGGAAAAGGTCTTGCAAGACTTGCCTCATTGCAATCAGCGTGCTACAAAACCGTTACCGAAGCAGACGGTACTTATAAGGAAGAGCGGTACCAGGGTCTCCGGAACAAACCATTCAAGTCGGCTTGCGTTATTGCTATAGGCATGAAGCGGGATGAAAGAAAGAGTGTGCCTGAGGTGGAAGAAATCGGCGCCGTCTTTTGTGCACTTGAAAATATTTACTTGTCAACGGCGGCTCACGGTCTGGCTGGATACTTCAGCACAGGTGGCGTCACTTACTTTGAGCAGGCGAAAGCCTTGTTCGGGTTAGGGCCCGGTGACCGGCTGCTTGGTTTTTTTAACCTCGGTGTACCGAAGGAGTGGTCCCCAGCCCATGAACGCAAACCCGTTGACACTGTTACGCAGTGGATAATGGAATAATAAAAGATCAGATGAATTCGCCTAATTGTAATCATGAAGCTACCTGACAGGTTATCGATTCTTGCAGCGCATGAGCGCATCCGGCCATATATCCACAGAACACCTGTCCTGACAAGCTCATCAATAGATGAAATGGCCGGTTGCTCCATCTTTTTCAAATGCGAGAACTTCCAGAAGGTTGGTGCTTTTAAAGCGCGGGGCGCAATGAATGCGATCCTGAAACTGACCCCGGAGGAAAGAAAAAAGGGTGTTGCGACACATTCATCCGGCAACCACGCACAGGCTTTGGCGCGAGCGGCAAAGATTATGGGAGTGCCTGCATTTATTGTGATGCCGCGTACATCCCCGGAAATCAAGAAACGCGGTGTGCGCGGCTACGGCGGCCAGATCACCGAGTGTGAGCCAACGTTGCAGGCACGCGAAGCAACCCTCGCCGAAGTCGTGCGCAAAACCAATGCAACGGAAATACATCCCTTCAACAACGAGGATGTTATGGAAGGCCAGGCTACCTGTGCCAAGGAACTGTTTGAGGAGATCCCAAAGCTGGATTTTCTTCTTGCTCCCGTTGGAGGCGGCGGCTTGCTCAGTGGCACCGCGCTTGCGGCAAAACACTTTTCTCCCAAGACCATCGTCCTTGCCGGTGAGCCTGCCGGTTCTGATGATGCCTATCGTTCGCTGAAGAGCGGTAAAATCGAGTCAGCGCAATCCAATACCATTGCCGACGGTCTGCTCACCACGCTGGGCACGAAGACATTCCCTGTCATCCGTGAAGAAGTAAAAGACATTATTACTGTTACCGATGACGAGATTGTTTCCGGGATGCGCATTATCTGGGAACGTCTCAAGATTGTCGTAGAGCCCTCATGTGCTGTACCATTCGCGGCCGTCTTAAAAGAGAAATTCAGGTTCACGGGCAAACGCGTTGGGATCATCCTGTCGGGAGGGAACGTGGATCTCGACCGTGTCGCCAAACTTTTCGGCTAATTGCTTTTGCGCAACTTGTCGAATTTGTTTTCAGCAGCCTTCTTGGGAAACACATTGTCGCGTGTGTTTACGTCGGCAGTCTCCTGGTTCGGGTCGATCACGATGTTGGTCACCTCTTTGTCCTTGATAAAGACTTTCTTCACCTCGGTCTCATTCATCCGCCAGATCTCTGCGGGGATCCTGTCAATTTCCTTTGAGCCATCCTTGAAAGTCCATTCGATGACCAGGGGTGTAACCAGTCCGCCGGTATTTCTCAGGGTGATTTCATAAAGATTCTTCCCCTGCAGCCGCGCACGGATCGCATTGTCGTCCACGCGGTTCTTGAAGTCCCGGTAGTCCTTTTCAGGCGTGTTTAACACAGTAATCTCCTGGGCGCCTTTGCTGAAGTCTGAAACGGTTCCTTTTTGAAGGCCTGCCACAGTGAGGTCGCCTTGTGTGACCTTAACCGATTTTCTTTCAGGATCTGCTGTAGTTCCTTTCACTCTGAACCATTTGACCTCCTCCACCGTCACGTCCACATGATCGGTTCCAAAATACCAGCCGCGCCAGAACCAATCGAGGTCCACCGCCGATGCATCTTCCATGGTCCTGAAAAAATCGGCAGCCTTGGGATGCTTGAAAGCCCAACGGGTGGAATACTCTTTGAATGCCTTGTCAAAAAGTTCGGGACCCATTACTGTTTCGCGAAGCAGTGACAATGACGCAGCCGGTTTGTCATATCCGTTGTCTCCATAGTCAGCGCCCTGGTTATCGGCAGATGCTATGATGGGCCGGCGGATTGACTTGTCTCCTTTCATAAAAGCTGTAATTCCCTTAGGCGTGTTCGATGTCACATCAAATCCAGGGTATCGCTCCTTGATGGTCTCTGTTTCCAGGAAAGAATTCAGTCCTTCGTCCATCCATGCGCTTTGGCGTTCGTCTGAGTTGATGATCATCGGGAAGAAATTGTGACCCACTTCGTGCACTATCACACTCACCATTCGTTCCAATGTTCTTTGATCATATGTACCGTCGGGTTTTGGACGGCGCCCGTTGAAGCTGATCATGGGATACTCCATACCACCTCCCACCCAGTTTACAGAATAAGCCACCGGGTATGGGTAGTCGATGGTTCGCCTCGAATAAACTTCCAATGCATTCTTAATGGCTTTGGTTGACTCTTTCGGCCACAGCGGCGCGGCTTCCTTGGTATAAAGCGACTGAGCCACTACTGCACGGCTGCCGATTTTCACAGCCTGCGCATCCCAGATGAACCTGCGAGAACTTGCGAACGCAAAGTCACGGACATTCTCAGCGTGAAAGATCCACGTACTTGTCCTGGATGACTTCTCCTTTTCCTTAAGCAAAGCTTCTTCGGCCGTGACTATCCAAACCTGTTGATCAAAAGACTTCTGTGCGCGTTGAAAGCGCTCGATCTGATCGCGTGTCAGGACTTGATCGGGGTTTTGCAACCAGCCGGTGGCCCCCACGATATGGTCGGAAGGCACGGTAATACGAACCTTGTAGTCGCCGAAAGTAAGCGTAAACTCACCGTCATCAAGGAATTGCTTGTTCTGCCACCCTTCATAGTCGTCGAACACACACATCCGTGGAAACCACTGAGCGATTGTGTACACATAACTCTTGTCACCGGGAAAAAACTCCATGCCGCCACGGTCGTTGTTACCGCCCACCATGCGGTCGAGAATGTTGTATGACCACTCTACTGAGAAAGTAAACTTCTCGCCTGTCTTAAGAGACGACGGGAGATCAACGCGCATCATCGTGTAGTTGATCAGCGTTGGAAGTGCACTGCCCTTTGAATCCTTCACCGACTTGATCACAAACCCGCCCTGGTATCCGGTCTCGCCAAGAGTGGAGGCCAGGTACTTGGCTGGAATTGAGTCACGAAGGCTGTTGCTTTTCGTGGCCTGCGTCATATTGCCTTTGGCTTCGATGTTCTGATCGAGCTGTAACCACAGGTATGTCAGCGGTTCGGGCGAATGGTTGAAATAGGTTATTGTTTCTGTTCCTGTTATCGTCTGATTCTGGTCGTCAAGGGTAACAGTGATGTCATAGTCGGCGCGTTGCTGCCAGTAGGCCGGTCCCGGCGCACCTGAACTGCTCCGATAGCTGTTGGGTGTTGGCAGCAGCTGATCGAGCTGCTCAAACTTTCCACTCCACTGCTGGCCGTTTGCAACGCCCAACCCCGCCATAGACATGCACAGAATCAATCGCTTCATAGGAATCTAGTTAGCTTTTTTCCGGAGTTCGTCAAACTTGGTTGGCGCTTCTATGCGTGGAAACACGTTGTCCCCGGTGTTTATATCGGAAGTTTCTTCATTGGGGTCGAGCACAATCTTGACAACTTCTTTTTCTTTCATAAAGACTTTTTTGACCGTTGTTTCATCGTTTCGCCAGATTTCGGCTGGAATCCGATCAATCTCCTTAGTGCCGTCCCTGAAGGTCCATTCGATGATGACTGGCATGATCAGGCCTCCTTTATTGGCAAGTTTGACTTCGTAGAAGTTTTTGCCCTCCATTCGCGAAATGATTGCTTTGTCGTCCACGCGGCTGAGAAAGTCGCGGTACAGGCGATCGTCTGTAGAAATTACAGAGAATGGCCGGGGGCCGGCGCTGAAGTCATTTACAGCCTTGTTGGCAACAAGGTCTTCTGAAGGGACTTTCTTTTCTTTGTTTTCAACAGAAGTGGCTTCATTGCGCACCTTGTACCACTTGACCTGGTCTATCGTCTGGTCGCAATAGTCAGTTGAGTAGAACCAACCGCGCCAAAACCAGTCAAGGTCAACCGCCGATGCATCTTCGAGGGTGCGGAACATGTCGGCAGGTTTCGGATGACGAAAAGCCCATCGCTGTGCATACTCCTTGAACGATTTGTCAAATAACTCTCGCCCCATCACTGTTTCCCGGAGGATGTTCATAGCCGTCGCTGTTTTGCCATACTGCTCTGCTCCAAATTCCGGTATTTGTTCAGAGTTTGTCATCAGGGGCCGTTTCACATCGGGACTGCCTTTCATATATGGTACCAACTCCCTCGCCGTGCTTCTGCCAACTGGCTTCGCAGGATAGAATTCACGCTCCGTCAGGTATTGCACAAAAGAATTGAGTCCCTCGTCCATCCATGTCCATTGACGCTCATCGTTGTTGATGATCATCGGGAAGAAATTATGTCCTACTTCGTGTATGACAACGCCTACCAGGCCCCATTTTGTTTCGTCCGTCCAGGTTCCGTCTGGTTTGGGACGTGCCCCGTTGAAGCAGATCATCGGATACTCCATCCCGATGGAGGCATGGTGGACGGAAGTGGCGTGCGGGTACGGATAATCAACGGTGTGTTTCGAATATGTGATCAAAGCGGCACGAACAGCCCGGGTCGATTCCTGCTCCCACAGCGAATTACCTTCCTTCGGGTAGTACGACATGGCGAGGGGATTGTTGTCGCCGATCCTGACAGCCATGGCATCCCAGATGAATTTTCTTGAAGTCGCAAAAGCAAAGTCCCGAACGTTATCGGCCTTAAACTTCCACGTCTTCTTTTCCTTCGATTTCGTCTTTTCACGAACAATGGCCTCTGGCTGCGTGGCAATGACCACCGGTTTGTCGAAAGTTTTTTTGGCCAACTCAAAGCGCTCCAGTTGTTGCGCCGTCAACACTTCGGTTGGGTTCTGAATCATGCCTGTGGCGGCAACGATGTGGTCGGCCGGAACCGTAAGATGTACTTCATAGTTGCCAAAGGTCAGCGTAAACTCTCCCCAGCCCAGAAATTGTTTGTTTTGCCATCCTACTACATCGTCATACACGCACATGCGGGGGAACCACTGCCCGATAATGTAGGAGTAGTTGCCATCCGCCGGGAAATATTCGAGGCCCATGCGCAAGTCGTTTCGATTCATTCCCTGCATGCGGTCGTGGATGTTGAACCACCAGTCTACGTTAAAGGCGAAAGTCTTTCCTGGCGAAAGAGGTTGAGGCAAATCAACACGCATCATGGTATAGTTGATCGTGTAGGAAAGTGCCTTGCCTGTCGCATCAGTAATGCTCTTGATCTTGAAGCCACCGTCAAAACCGAACAGGTTGAGGTCCCGCGACATGTCCTTCGTGCTTGACGAGTCCTTAACCTTCGTCAGCTCGGTCAAAGTGGTCATATTTTTCTTCTCATAGATATTCTGATCCACCTGGAGCCAGAGATAAGTCAACACATCGGGCGAATTGTTGAAGTAGGTGATCGTCTCTGTGCCGGTTATTCTCTGGGTGTTGTCATCCAACTCGGCCCGGATAAGATAGTCTGCGCGTTGCTGCCAATACCGTGGACCGGGCGCTCCGGATCCTGTCCTGAATTCATTTGGGGTTGGAAGCAGCTGATCAAGCTGTTCAAACTTGCCCCTCCAACGGGTCTCTGATGTCCCGCTTTGCTGTCCAGCCCCAGGTGTAAAGGTTGAAAGCAAAAAGCACAAGGCTATCCATCTTACTGCAGTTCCGCGCATAAACTTGATCGTCGGTTAAAGTTCCGGAATCCTGTCTTTCATCAGCATCAATGCGATCGCGGCAACGGCTGAGGACACTACCATCTTCCAGTCCCGGCGTGATACCCCTGCCAGGTTTACCGCAATAAAACTCAAGGCAAGGAAAACGCCAACGATAATTATTTGACCCGCCTCAAGTCCCAGGTTGAAGGCAAAAAGGGGTAAAGTGATGCTTTTCTGGCTTCCCAGGAGTGATTTCAGGTAGTTTGAGAAGGCCATGCCGTGAATCAACCCAAAGAAAAGTGCCAGCAGGTAATTGAGATGAACCCTGCTCCCGGAAAGGGTTTCCACTTTGCGGAAAAGGTTCGACACTGCAGTTGTGAAAATGGTGACCGGAATAAGAAACTCGATCCACGCGGTATTGGCTGTGATGATGTTGAGCGTAGCGAGTGCCAGCGTAATGGAATGGCCGATGGTGAAGGCCGTCACCAGGATCAAGATTTGCTTCCAATCCATGAGTAGGTAAACGGCGCAAAGCGCCAATACAAAAAGGATGTGATCATACCCTTTGGCATAGTCAAGGATATGTTCACTGCCGAGCTCGAAGTACAACGCAAAGATCGACATAGGAACCGGCAAGTATACTCATTAATGATCATCCCCAACCGCTTCAAACCTTCACAAATCCTCTATACTTTTGATTGATGATCCTCTCCATTGTCCTTTCGTGCTGGTTGATTCACCCGATCCACATTTCGGTCACGGAGATTCAACATAACGAAAAGAACAAGTCGTTGGAAATCATCAGCCGGATTTTCATTGATGACCTTGAGCTTTCCATCAGGAGCAGCACTCAAAATGCCAACCTCGACCTGCTCCACCCTGGAGACGGGTTAACAACCGACAAATTGGTGAGTGAATACTTGCGCACACATCTGCGCGTGATCGTGGATGGAAAGGCCGCGCGCATCAACTACCTGGCTCACGAGATCGATGACCTCACCCTGGTGTGTTACCTGGAAATCGAAAGTGTGCGCAAATTGAAATCAATCGAGGTCACGAACTCCGTGATTCAGGAAACACACGATGACCAGTCCAATCTCGTTCACGTCACTTACGGGGGGCCCGTCAAGAGCATGCGCCTCACGCGCAACAAGCCATCGGGTAAACTGGATTTTGAAAAATAGCCCTTACAAACTTCACCCTCATGAGAACCAAAGTCGTTGCCGGAAACTGGAAAATGAACAAGACCATTGGGGAAGCCACTGCGCTCACTACTGAGCTCCTCCTGCTCTACCAGGCCGAAGTCAAGAATAATGCACAGGTCATTCTTTGTGTGCCCTTCCCATTCCTTGGGGCAACGAGCACGCAAGTAAAAGGCAGCCCCCTGAAAGTCGGTGCCCAGAATTGCAGTGAACATGAATCCGGTGCCTATACCGGCGAGGTTTCCGCTGGGATGCTCAAATCACTTGAAATCCCCTTTGTGATTCTCGGCCACAGTGAGCGACGCCAGTACTTTGGTGAGCATGGAGCATTGCTTGCGAAAAAAATTGATAGTGCGTTGGCACATGGACTCGTGCCCATATTCTGCTGCGGCGAACCGCTTGAGATCCGCGAGAAAGGAACACACGAAGCACTCGTGAAGCAGCAAGTCCAGGAGGCGTTGTTCCATCTCTCAGCGGAGATCGTCACAAAAATTGTGATTGCCTACGAACCTGTATGGGCTATTGGAACGGGTAAGACTGCCACTACACAACAAGCACAGGATATGCACGCCGTAATCAGAAAGGAACTTGCAGCCAAGTATGGCAACAATGTCGCTCAGATCATTCCTATTTTATATGGCGGGAGTGTAAAGCCCGACAATGCCAGGGAACTGTTTGCTTGTCCGGACGTAGATGGGGGGTTGGTGGGCGGAGCGTCGCTGAAGGCAAGGGATTTTATCGAAATAATCAAAGGTGCGGGGTAGTAATTCGATGTTTGCAAAATGGCATCATTTGTGGTGATGATGTTGTTCCCGGATGCCCAGCTTTATTCGGTTTCAAAATCGTCCGGCAAGTTCGTGAGTGCAAGGTGTCTTGCCATATCGGCAATCACCCACGCCCCTTGCCCCTGAAGGGGATGCAAGATCCCAGTAGAATCAAACGTGGGTATTCTTTATCCCCCTTTAGGGGCCAGGGTGGGGAAACACGTGAAGGCATGATGCTACCCCTTCATCCATTCGAACACCGAATAATGTTCACCATTCATTCCGAGGCTTGAATAAACCTGCTGTGCTTCGGCATTGGATTTATCGACATAGAGACGAATACCCTTCATGTCAGGATCTTCATCAACGATTTGATGCAGATGTTGATACATTCTTAAACACACCCTTCTTCCGCCAAGGTGCCGCGACATACACCGATTGGATCCAAAGAATCGACCCGCATCGCCACTCACTCCACTCGAAAGTCGTCATCAGGCATCCAATAACTTCTTTTCCTTCTTCAGCGACATAGTATTTGCCTTTGGTGGGATCCTTAAACAACTTCTGCGTGCCTTGTGTAAGCGGCAACAGTTCCAACTGCACATTTTCCGTTTCAAGCGCCATCTTGAGCTGGAAGTCGAGCAGTGATGGTATGTCGGTTGGTCTGGCTTCGCGAACGATCATGATACAATTCGTGTCAATTCGTGGCCACTAAAGTGCCTGCCGGATATCAGCGATCAGATCATCGGCATCCTCAATCCCCACAGAGAAGCGCAGCAATTTGTCTGAAATGCCAGCCTTCTTCCGCTCAGCTGGAGTAAGTTTCGCATGTGAGGTGCGCACTGAAGAACAAATGGTTGACTCAACGCCACCCAGGCTGACAGCGCGGTGAATCAGTTTCAGTTTTCCTAGAAACTTGTCCACGTCGCCTTTCACTTCAAATGAAACCATCCCGCCGAAGCCGCCGGTCATTTGCTTTCTGGCCACGGCATGGTTCGGATGCTTTTTCAGACCGGGATAGTAAACATTGTTAATACGAGACTCCTTTTCCAGGAAGCTGGCAATCGACATTGCATTTTCATTCTGCTGTTGAACACGAAGTACAATCGTCTTCAGGCTTCGCTCGACCAGCGCGCAAGTTTGCGAATCAAGGGAGCCGCCGAAATGCATCCCGCTTGACTTGATGCGCTCAATCACTTTTTTGGTTGACAGGGCAATCCCGCACATGAGGTCGCTGTGACCACCGACATACTTGGTGCCGCTGTGCAGCACTACATCGATTCCCATGTCGATGGGATTCTGGTTGACGGGCGATGCAAAAGTGTTGTCTATCAGGCTGACCAATTTGTGTTTGCGGGCGATCTTCGCCACGGCCGCGATGTCTGTGATCTTCAGCAGCGGATTGGAGGGCGTCTCAATGTATATCGCCTTGGTTTTTTTCGTAATGGCTTTTTCGAAGTTCTTCGGATCGGCATAGTCCACCAGCGAAAACGCGATTCCCAGCCGCGGAAACTCGTTCAAGATGGAATGGTAAGTGCCTCCGTAAAGGTCCTCCTGGAAAACCACGTGATCACCCTCTTTTACGAGCGACAGTAACGACGTCATGATGGCTGCCATCCCGGTGCTGAACACCAGGCCATCCTCCGCATTCTCCAGTGCGGCCATTTTTCTCGCCACCGCCGCTTGGTTGGGTGTATTGAAATAGCGAGGGTAGCGCACTTCCTGTTCGTAGTCGTACGCGGACGAAGTGAACACCGGGCTGACGCGGCCGCCGTAGAGTTTATCCTCCTGGGTGCCGGCCTGCACGGCCAATGTGCGCTTCGAGTGCTTTTGCTTCATAACAAGGGACCTATTTCATTTCAAATTCGCTAAAAAAGTCTGAACTTTTATCCATGACCCGTGTCCGTCTCGAGCTCAACCAGCTTCGCATCCATCGGCCCAAAGTCCGTTGGCGACTTTACTTTGTCGTGGTGGCCGATCATCCTGAAGAGGCGGGCCAGGTTCTGGTATCAGTGATCCCTACATCACCCATCCTCGTCGCGCCGGATCAAAAGAATGAGGTGAACTTCGAACCCGCCGGCAAGGGTACAGAAGGCCTGCTCTTGCTATCGCGAAAAATGCCGACAAGCCGCGAGCTGAACGTTCACTTTCATGTGATGCATTCTCGGCGTTCGACACGCGACATTGGAACTGTCCTCAACGACATCAAGTCGGCAACGGGTAAAAAAGCGCTCGGTATGGTCGAAGCACTGGGCGTCACCACACCATGGCTTCGGATTGCAAGGGAAGGTCTGCCGCTGGTAGGCAAAGTTTTGTCAACTATCCCCGACCGCAATCTCGGATTCATCAGCATGTTCGAACGCTTCGGTGCCGAATTTGAACAAGAAACGGAAATCGACCGGGAAGTTCGCGGCGGTCATGTCACGGCCGTGTATAGCTGGTCGCTGGTCCCGTGAGGCAAGACAGACTGCGATTACTGTATCCTTCCTTTTTTCTTAGATTCATTCCCCTAAAAACTGGTTCTGTGAACAACTTCCGAGAAAAAGCCAACTTCATCTGGTCCATCGCCGACTTGCTGCGCGGCCCTTACAAGCCCGCTGACTACGGCAACGTGATACTGCCGCTCACCGTACTCCGGCGCCTGGATACGATTCTCGCCCCTACCAAAGAGAAGGTATTGCAGGCATTCAAACAGCACAAAGCCAAAAAGCCCGAAGTGCTGGAGCCAATCCTGAATAGCGTGGCCAAAGCCAAGTTTCACAATCGCAGCCGCTACGACTTTGATGAACTTGCTAAAGATCACAACAACATCGCGGCTAATTTTCACAACTACCTCAACGGGTATTCTAACAGTGTCAAGGAAATCATCAAGCATTTCAACCTGGACAACGAGATCCGGAAACTGGACGAGAGCGACATCCTCTACCTCGTCGTGAAGAAGTTCGCCGAGGCAGGTGACAAATTCGAAGGGGTGAGTTCCATGGAAATGGGTTACATCTTCGAAGAACTCATCCGCAAATTCGCCGAAGCCAGCAACGAAACTGCCGGCGATCACTTCACGCCACGTGAAGTCATCCGCCTGATGGTCAACCTGCTCTTCCATAACGACCACACCATCCTCAGGAAAAAAGGGATAGTGAAGACTGTCTATGACCCCGCTTGCGGCACAGGTGGAATGCTTTCAACTGCCGAGGAATACGTTCATGAACTGAACCGGGACGCGAAACTGGAAGTCTTTGGCCAGGAATGGAATGACCAGTCTTTTGCCATCTGCAAATCCGATATGCTGATCAAGGGGCAGAATCCCAACAACATTGCGTTCGGCGATTCCTTTGCTAAGGACGGATTCCCAGACGAGAGATTCGATTACATGCTCGCCAACCCTCCCTTCGGTGTGGAGTGGAAAAAATCGGAGAAGTTTGTCAAGGACGAGCATGCTTCGCAAGGCTACGAAGGCAGGTTCGGTGCCGGCCTGCCCGCCATCAGCGACGGATCCCTGCTTTTTCTGCAGCATATGATCTCGAAGATGAAGCAGGGCAAGGAAGGCACCCGGCTGGCCATCGTCTTCAACGGCAGCCCGCTCTTCAGTGGTGGCGCCGACAGCGGCCCCAGCAACATCCGGAAGTGGATCATTGAAAACGACATGCTTGACGCGATTGTGGCCATGCCCGATCAGTTGTTCTACAACACGGGCATCAGCACCTACATCTGGATCGTGACCAACCGCAAGGAGAAACAGCGGAAGGGCAAGGTGCAGCTTATCAACGCCACCGGCGCGGCGATGGAAGACAAAGACAATCCGTTTTACAAGAAAATGCTGCGAAGCCTTGGCAACAAACGCAAGGAAATTCACGAGGAGGCCATTAAACGCACCACGGAGATCTACACGGAATTCAAGGAAGGATCGTACTGCAAGATTTTCGACAACGAAGATTTTGGCTACCGGCGCATCACGGTTGAGCGACCGAAGAAAAATGCCAGGGGGAAGCCGGAGAAAGACAAGATGGGAAACCTCGTCGCGGATTCCGAACTCCGCGACTTTGAAAACGTGCCGCTGAAAGAGAACATCCACGCCTACTTCAAGCGGGAGGTGCTGCCGCACGTGCCCGACGCATGGATTGACGAGAGCAAGACAAAGATCGGTTACGAGATCAACTTCACCCGGTACTTTTACCAGTACAAGCCGCTGCGGAGCCTGGAGGAGATACGCAAAGACATCCTCGCATTAGAGCGCGAAACAGAAGGAATGATAGCTAACATAATAAAATGAAGTTAACTCGTGCTTTCACCAAATAATATTTGGCTCAAAATGAGACATCGACTGGTCAGCAAGATTATTTGGAACCCGATGGCCTTAAGGTGCGTTAGTCCAATTACCTTTGAACCAACAGTACTCGCCACACTTCCGATCCCGATAGCTATCGGGACAGTGTCCCAGGGCGAGTCTTTTGCAGAGACTGCTCGTAAGCTTAAGATAATACACCCTCCATGCCTCTCAACGATGCACACTTGGGGGGTTTTTTCTTTTTGGGGTTTATGAAATACACCAAACCCCCGCTAACCTACGATCAGCAGATCGCGCTACTCCAAAGCCGAGGACTCACCATCGCTGACCCCATCCACGCGACGCGATATCTTGAACGAATCAGCTATTACAGATTAAGCGCTTATGCGCTGCCGTTTCAGGCCACGAAGGACACTTTTAACGATGGGACATCTTTCAGTGATCTCCTGCATTTGTATGCTTTTGATCGGGAACTTCGGCTACTAATCATGGATGCCATCGAGCGCTTGGAGGTCGCCGTTCGCGCTCAAATGATTTATCAACTGGCCCACCGGTACGGATCGCATTGGGTGGATGAGAAAGGAATCTTCAAACCACCCTATACAGACAAATCTGGCAAGGTGGTGGATGTGTACCAGGAAACTCAGACTCTCATTCAGGATCAACTGGCCGCAAAAAGTCCTGAAGTATTCATCAAGCACTATCGATCCATATACAATGACCCCGTCAACCCGCCATCTTGGATGTCTGTTGAGTTGCTTACCATTGGTCAGCTTTCCAGAATGTTTTCCGCACTCAAGGAAAACGAAGATCGCAGGGGCATTGCGGAATTTTTCGGACTTCATCATCATGTGTTGGTTTCATGGCTGCATGCTCTCACCTACGTGCGAAACATTTGCGCGCACCATTCGCGCCTTTGGAACAGGGCTTTTGCTGTTAAGCCCGATTTGCTTCTCCGGCCTAACCGGCCCTGGATTACGGCAGACATGAGAGACAATAATGATCGGTGCTACTATTTCCTCTGTACGCTGAAATACTTACTGGATGCTGCCAACCCTGGCAATCACCTCAGGGCGGGGCTTGAAAAGCTAATGGATGATAATCCGAAAATTCCCATTCAGTTTATGGGCATACCCAGCAAACCGGATGGTGGGTTGATTCATTGGCAAACCGAACCCCTATGGGCCTGACCCGCTACCCC
>Ga0187893_10001789_pt1 | contig 49647 bp, 50 predicted proteins | sample MA1701074metaG_FD_139574 | JGI IMG/M metagenome (GOLD analysis project Ga0187893, IMG submission 139574) | White microbial mat communities from a basaltic lava cave in the Kipuka Kanohina Cave System on the Island of Hawaii, USA - MA170107-4 metaG ... | reverse complement strand
GTGCCCGCCTCTTCCCGTTGGCGTCGGATGCGGTATAACCAGCAAATGCAACTGTCGAGCGCGCCCACGATGCGCCTTCGGCGCGAGCGCGCTCGCAGTTGATTTGCGCTCCGTTAGGCCGCCACGCCGTCGGCCGTGCGCTGGAGGGCTCTTGCCAGGTCGCGGGCCGTGGCGCCCAGAACGAGCAGTCCGCGCATGAGCAGATCCAGCGACACCGTCGGGTCCGCCGCTTCCATCTTCGCCACCCGTGACTGACTGGACCCCAGACGCTTCGCCAGCTCCTGTTGGGATACCTTTCGGGCCAAACGCCGCCGCCGAAGCGCCGAGCTGAGGCGAAGCTTCAGCTCGACCAGAGTCGCCTCCGCGTCCGACAGGCCGAGGAACTCCGCCGCCGTGCCGACTTGCCAACCGGCCCGTTCGAGCTGCCGCTGTTTGCGCTTGTCCATTCAGTCCTCCCTTTCAATGACTGCATCATAGGCTCGGAGCCGCCGCCGACAGGCGTCGAGCACAGCCTTGGGCGTGGCTGCCGTCTTCTTGCTGAACACGGCGGCAATCACCACCGCGTCGGGGTCCAGCCGGTAGACGACTCGCCATGCCGCCCCAACGTCAACCACGCGAAGCTCGTGGCACGGGGTCCGATTGCAGGCATCGGCCGCGAGTGCGGGAGGCCAATCTTGTCCCCCCGTTGCAGCCGCCGAAGCAGGACTCCTGCCTCAACCCGGGCGGCCGCGGAGAACGGAGGGGTCTTGACCTCCCCGTGAGCCACACCAGCGGCTTGTCAACCATGGCAGAACCTATGTCGTGGCTGACATAGTTGCCAGGTGGCGGCCTAACCCAGCCTTGCAGACGGACGGGCGCAACAGTTCCGTTTGACAAGGCGCGGCCGCGCCCCAATGTTGTTGGAAGGATGGCGCGGCCGCTCGCCTTGGGTGCAGCGCCCCGCTGAACGCTAAGTCGTTAGGCCGCACGACTCGCAACGTCATAGTCATCGACGATCCTCAAAGTCCGCGGGCGTGCCGCGTGGGGAAACGAGGCGGTATGGCTAAGCTCGTATTCGGAATGAACCAGTCCCTGGACGGCTACGTCGACCATATGACGTTTGCGCCAAGCCCCACGCTCTTTCGCCACTTCATCGAGGAGGCTCAGGGGCAGGCGGGCAGTGTCTACGGTCGCCAAATGTATGAGGTCATGCGTTACTGGGACGACGATCATCCTGAATGGGATGCAGCGGAACAAGCTTTCGCGGCGGCGTGGCGGAACCAGCCAAAATGGGTCGTCTCGCGCTCGTTGAAGTCGCTCGGCCCCAACGCGAGGCTGGTCGAGCAGGACCTTGAGGGCGCGATCCGCGAGCTGAAAGCCGAGCGCGACGGGGAGATCGAAGTTGCTGGCCCGAGCTTGGTGCACACCCTCACCGAACTTGGCCTGATCGATGAGTATCGAATCTACCTGCACCCGGTCGTGCTTGGTCACGGCAAACCGTATTTCGCCGGACCCCGGCCGCCGCTCCGGCTTATCGCTAATGACCGGATCGGCGAGGATGTGATCAGGTTGTCCTACGTTCCTGCTATTGAAGAACAATCGGCTCGTAATTAGAAGCCAGGCCATTGTCGTCGTTGAGGGAACAATGTTCGTGCAGGAAATGTAGAACAATCGACGGTCCGCGTCTCTCCGAGGTTTCTGTGATTGCAGACGAACGGTTTCTGGCGGAGCGATTTCCCCGCTCGTCGCGGTACCACCCCGAGTGGGTCGGCGCCAGCGTCAGTGGTGGGGCGAACGCCCTGTGGCTGACGGAGTGGCTGACCGAGGCGCTACACCTCCGGCCCGGCATGCGAGTGCTGGACCTTGGCTGCGGACTGGCCGCCTCCTCGATCTTCCTCTGCCGCGAGTTCCGCGTCCAGGTGTGGGCGACCGATCTGTGGTTCAGCGCATCGGATAACCTTCGGCGGGTTCGCGATGCCGGTGTCGAGGGCGAGGTGTTCCCGATTCGTGCCGACGCCCGCTCCCTGCCGTTCGCGGCGGAGTTCTTCGACGCCGCGGTGAGTATCGACTCCTTCCCGTACTACGGTACCGACGACCTATACTTGGGCTACCTGGCTCGGTTCGTGAAACCCGGGGCCCAGCTCGGCATCGCGGGAGCCGGGCTAGTGCAGGAGATCGATGGCCCGGTTCCCGAGCACCTTCGAGCGTGGTGGGAGCCGAGCCTGTGTTGCCTCCACTCGCCCGAGTGGTGGCGTCGGCACTGGGAACGCACCGGCATCGTAACCGTCGAAAGGGCGGACACCATGCCGGATGGCTGGCAGCGGTGGCTCGACTGGCAGCGAGTGGTTTGCCCGGACAACACCACGGAGCTCCAGGCTGTTGAGGCCGATGCCGGTCGTTACCTCGGGTACACGCGAGTCGTGGGTCGCCGGCGCCCCGAGGTGCTCCTCGAGGAGCCGATCGTGTCCATCGCCACGCAGTACGCGAGGCAGCCATTGCTCCGCGAGGAGGGACGGCCCTCGTGACACCGCCTCACCGGCGGCCGGGAATGACGCGAGCGACTATGCGACGATCGGTGCTTGTGCTGTCTAATCAAGAGTGCGGCGACAGGAGCGTCTGCGGGAGCGCTGACCCGTCAGCGGGCGCGAGACCCATGGACCTAGCGCACCTAGTCGTGGATCTTGGCTATGATGGTAGTGAGGCAATACTCCGCGGTCGCACGATGTAACTGGAAGAGGATATCTCCGATGACCGTTTCCGAAGTCCTCGCGCTGCTCGACGCTGAACGCGACGAGCGGGGCATGAGTAACTGGGAGAAGCTGGGCTCGAGCACCGCGGGGATGAGAAGTTACGGACTTGGGCTCACCCGGCTGCGCAAGCTGGCCAAACGGATTGGGCGCAACCGGGAGGTCGCGCACGCGCTCTGGAAGACCGACGTCTACGAAGCCAGAGTGATCGCGCTTCTCGTCGACGACCCCGCGCGAATCACCCGTGACCAGGCCGAGAAGCAGGTCGAGGAGTTGGCCGGCGGCATGCTGGCGTACGTTTTTGCGTCCTGCGACGCAACGCTCGCGAAGACGTCATTCGTGGTCGACCTTGCCGACCAGTGGGTCAGGAGCAACGACCCCGTTCGCCGCGAATGCGGTTACGGGCTGCTCTATGAGGCGTCGAAGTTCTCCGGCAAGAAGGCGCCGAGCGAGGAGTTCTTCCTCGCCCATGTCGAGCGCATCGCGGACACGATCGGGACGGAGTCGGAGAAGGTCCGCCTGTCTATGGGTGCGGCGCTGATGGGGATCGGAAAGCGGACCGCTGTGTTGAACGAGGCGGCTCTGAAGGTTGCGCGGGATGTCGGGCCGATCGAGTTCACGTCGGCCAGCGGCGAGTGCGAGCCGTTCGACGTCGTAAAGCATCTGACCACCGACCGGCTGAAGGAGAAGTTGGGGGTGTAGGTGTGGAGCTACGCCTGGCGCCCCCAAGCTCATGAATCCGATTCTGGCCGATCGGGCCGAGCACGGGCGGCGGGAGACCGCGGCCGCGCCGCGTTGTAGGTGCCCGCCGAGGTGGCGTTACGCCGCCCCGAGGACCATTTTCCACAACGACAACCCGCGTCACCTACCACGACCCGAGGCATCCCGTGACTCGACGTACCCGATTCACCCGCCTTTCGCAAATCGCTACGCTCCTCCTGCTGGGCGGCGTTCTCACCGGCTTTTCTCTCCGCCCTACGGTACCCCTACAGCCCCGCTTCAACCATGTGATGCTCTATGTCTCCGATCTCGACGCGTCGATCGCGTTCTACACCCGAGCCTTCGACCTGACGGTCACGCAACGCATCGACACGCTTCGGGTTACCCGGCCAGACGGATCGGAAACGACGCGCGCCGTCCGCATGGCGTTCCTCAAGTTCCCTGGGCAGGACTTCGTCTACGAGCTCGCGGAGCGGCGGGGGCAGAACGAGGGCCCGTCGCCCTTCTTCCAGCACGTGGGCGTGGATGTCGCCGACATCGAAGCCGCCGCCGCGCGCGTGCAATCGGCGGGTGGCCGCGACTTCTCAGGCCTGTCCACGGTCCGCACCAGCGGCGGTACCGTCGCCAAGAATGGCTTCTTCAAGGGCCCCGACGGCGAAATGGTGGAGCTCATGCAAGTGCTGGAGGGTGAGTTCTGAAGCATGCCCACGAGTTCTTGGCCCCCTGATCTTTTTCGGCCGACGTGTTCTATGTTCCCGGGCTCGATTACTTCCTCGGCTTCCGCGGCGATGTCGACGCGCGCCAGATGCACGTCCGCCCGATGTTCGCCGACTGTGTCGCTCCGCTGGTCCTGTGATCCGAACCGTCAGCGACGGCCCTGCGCTCGACATCATGCCCGCCACCCTGCACGACGGGCGCGTCTTCCGGACTCTCAATGTGCTAGCCCGCAGCGCGGGCAGCCTAACACAGACTTGCTTGCAGCGGGCGGGAGCAAGGAGCCATGGTTTGACAAGGCGCGGCCGCGCCCCAATGTTGATTGGCAGGACGGCGCGGGCCGCTCAGTGCGGTGCTGCACCCGCCGCTGACAACGTGGGCGGTAGGCCGCCTTTCAAGGAGGCTTGTGGTGGAGGTAGCGGCAGTCGGGCATCGGGCCCAATCCGTCGGGGAGGAAATTGCGAACAGTATCAGTCACGGCGTGGGATTCCTTGCCGCGCTGATCGCCTTGCCTGTGCTGGTAGTCGGTGCGGTCCAGCATGGCCCGGCCGCCATCGTCGGGGCAGCCGTTTTTGCGACCACCCTGGTGCTCCTCTACCTCACCTCGACGCTCTACCACGCCCTCGCCCCGAATCGCGCCAAGCGGGTCTTACGGATCCTCGACCACGGAGCCATATACCTCCTGATTGCCGGGACCTACACGCCGTTCACGCTGGGCGTACTTCGCGGAGCTTGGGGGTGGACGCTCTTCGCGCTCATCTGGACCCTCGCCCTGGCCGGCATCGTTCTCAAGAGCATCGGGGGCGTTCGGCACCCTCGGCTTTCGACCGGACTCTACCTCGCCATGGGGTGGTTGATTGTGGTCGCCGCGAAGCCAATGTGGCACGCGATGCCGGGCTGGGGGCTGTTCTGGCTGGTGATGGGCGGCCTCGCGTACACAGCTGGCGTCGGGTTCTATGCAGCCAGCCGGATCCGGTACGCTCACTTCGTGTGGCACCTGTTCGTGCTTGCAGGCTCCGCCTGTCACGCGATCGCCGTGCTGCGATTCGCGGCCTGACCTGAGCTTGCCCCGGACGGGCGCCTAGAGCACCGTTGCCGGAGTCGCGGCCGCGGTCTCCTCCATCGAGAAGGCGTCGAAGCGGAAGCGCTGCCCGTGAACTCAGGAACGAATCCGGAGATCGGCAGGCGGAGAGCCGCCCGGCGAATCCCCGTACTTGACCTTCCCCGATGGCAACCGGGCCCGTTAGCCTCGACGCCCCTGCCAGTTGGTGGTGAGCAGCTCCCGAATCAGGTCGTCGTTGGTTCGATTGGCGGCTTCCGCCGCGAAGTTGGTGACGACCCGATGACGCAGCACGAACGGGGCGATCGCCCGGACGTCGTCGAGGTCGGCCATCGGACGCCCCTCCATCGCCGCCCGAGCCTTGGCGCCTAACACGAGATACTGCGACGCTCGGGGTCCGGCCCCCCACTCGACGAACTCCCGCACGAAGGCGGGGGCCTCCGGATCGACCGGCCGGGTCATCCGCGCCAGCGACACCGCCGCCGCGATCAGGCTCTTCGAGACGGGAATCCGGCGCACCAAGTCCTGCATTCCGTGGAGCGAGGCTGCGTCGAGCACCGGCTGCAGGGTCACCACCTGGGCCCCGGTCGTCTGCTCGACGATGGTCTCCTCTTCGGCCCGGTTGGGGTAACCGACCCGAAGCTCCAGCATGAACCGGTCGAGCTGGGCCTCCGGCAACGGATAGGTGCCCTCTTGCTCGATCGGATTCTGGGTGGCGAGCACGAAGAACGGATCGGGGAGCGCGTAGGTCTTCCCCGCCGCCGTGACTTGATGCTCCTGCATCGCCTGGAGCAGCGCCGCCTGGGTTTTCGGTGGGGTCCGATTGATCTCGTCCGCCAAGACGACGTGGGCGAAGATCGGCCCCGGCACGAACCGAAACGCCCGCCGCCCGGACGCCGGATCCTCTTCGACGATCTCGGTGCCGGTGATGTCGCCGGGCATCAAGTCCGGGGTGAACTGGACCCGATTGAACGACAACTCGAGCGCCTCGGCGACGGTCTGCACCATCAACGTCTTGGCGAGGCCGGGGACCCCGATCAGCAACGCGTGGCCACCGGCCAGAATCGCGGTGACGATTCCGTCGACCACTTCGTGCTGCCCCACGATCCGCCGGCCGACCTGCTCGCGGAGCGACCCGACCGCCGAGGCGAGCCGCCGTAGATGAGCGACGTCGTCGGCGGCCGGCGGCGTCGAAGGGGCGGTCTGGGGAAGTGCCATCGATGCTGCCCCTGGTGGATGGGATTGCCCGCGCGGCCTGCCGGGAACCGACAAAGGAAACGGCAACCGCCCAACGGAAGCAAGTGGGGACCGGATCCGGCCCCGGTTTTTCCGTCCCAAGCCGTTGGCTTGAAGTCACTTAACCCCATCTTCATGTCGCTTGCGAAATTTTTCACAAGCCCCTATCTTTTCGCCCGAATGGCCGACCGCGGACACCATCGGGGGTTTGGCGCCGGGAATAAGTACCTCGCCGCCGCGATGCGCTTCGCCGGAGGCGTAACCCTGTTCCTGTTTTGTGGCCTCTGGCTCGATCGGCGCATCAAGACCACGCCGCTGTTCACGCTGGTCGGGGCGTTGGGGGGCGCGATTCTCGGTTTCATCAGCGTCTACCGAGAATACCAGGCCGATCCGGATCACCAGGCGGAGCCGCGATCGTGGTCGGAAAAACGGCGGGACTCGGACTCGCCCTAACGGTCGTCGTCGCCCTGCTGTGGTGGGCCGTCTGGGGACCGGCGGCAATGACGGCGGCGGCAATCTTCGGGGCGATCGCGACGGCGATCCAGGTCGTGGCGATGGCGGTGGCCGGGCCGAAGATCGGGCAGGGCGATTTCCCCGGGCTGCTGATTCGATGGGGGGTCGGGACCGGACTCCGGCTCGCGGGGGTGGTCGGCGTGGTGGTCGCGGTGGATCTGGCGCGGGAGCGCTTCCAGCCGCTGCCGACGGCGCTCGGATATCTGGCGGTGCTGGTTCCGCTGCTCTTTTTCGAGGTGCGACGATTCCGATGATGCAGACGGTTCCTCAAGAGGCCCACCCGCCCGGCGTCGACATCGGGGAGATCATCCTTCACCATACCTCCGACGGGTACGCGCTCGATTTCGAGCCCCTCGGGACGATCTCCTGGGACAAGTGGCCCGATCTCCACCTCGGCGGGCTGACCCTCAACCTCACCCCGACCAAGCACGTCGTGTTCATGGTATTCTCGGCGGCGTTGGTTCTGGCGATGATGGCGTTTACCAAACGGAGCCTCCTCAAGCAACGCGCCGATCGGAAGGCGCCGACCGGGTTCGCGGGCTTCGTCGAGCAAGTGGTGCTCTGGATCCGCGACGACCTCGCCATCGGGATGATCGGCGAGCGGGGACCCAAGTACGCGCCGTTCCTGGTGGCCCTCTTCTTCTTCATCCTGGTCATGAATCTGATCGGGATCCTGCCCTGGGGGGCTACCGCCACCGGCAACCTCATGGTGACGACGGCGCTCGCGGTCATGGTGTTCCTGATCGTCGAGATCGGCGGCTTCTTCGCGATGGGCCCGAAAGGGTATCTCGGCACCATTTTCCCGCATGTCGAAGGGACCAAGGGGATCGGGGCGTTCGCGCTCACCGCGTTCATGGCGCCGATCGAGTTGATGAGCAAACTCACCAAGCCGTTCGCCCTCGCGGTCCGACTCTTCGGGAACATGGTCGCGGGCCACTTCGTGATTCTTTCGCTGATCGGAATCATCCTGCTGTTTGGCAGCTGGCTGATCGGGATCCCGACGGCGCTGGTGCTGGCGGCGATTCTGCTGCTGGAGACACTGGTGGCGGCCCTGCAAGCGTACGTGTTCGTGTTGCTGGCGGCGACGTTCATCGGGCTGATGCAGACGGCGCATCATTAGGACGGGTAAGACGGATAAGACGGATAAGACGGATAAGACGGCTAGGACGGGTAGGACGGAGGAGGGGCGAGGCTCGCGTTAGGCGTCGCTCGACGGTAGCCGGCCGAATGGCCGGCGAGGCCCGCTGCCAGATTGGCGATGGCGGGCACCCGAAGGTCGGGGATTCGGAGAGTCTCCAGACCGGACGGAACGCGGACGGCACTTGTATCTCCGACACAATCAAGGATAGAGCCATGTTGCCCATGCTCGCGCTGTTGCAGGAAGCCACCTCGATGAATCCCGAAGCGGCCAAGAACCTCGGATTGTTCGGCGCCGGCATCGGCCTCGGGCTGTCGATTCTCGGCCTCGGGATCGGGATGGGTCGGATCGGCGGCGGGATCGCCGAGGGGATCGCCCGGCAGCCGGAAGCGGCCAAGGAAATCGCCAACGGTCCGTTCATCTTCGCGATCTTGCTCGAGGGCACCACGATCATCGCGCTGGTCTTCGCCCTGCTGTTCAAGATCCTCTAACCGGTGGACACCATGCCCCTCGGGATGCTGGCAGTGCTCCTCGCCGCCGAAGGTGGGGGGCGAGGGCCGTTCGACGTCAACCCCGGCCTGATTTTCTGGACCTGGCTCGTCTTCCTGACGTTTCTCTATTTCTTCAAGAAGACGTTCTGGGTGACGATCGTCAGCCGGGCCGAGGAACGGGAAAAGACGATTGCCGGATATCTGGCCGAGGCGGAGAATCGGAACACCGAGGCCAGGACGCTCCTCGACGAGCAGCGGAAGGCGACGGCCGAAGCCCGAAACGCGGCCCAGACCCTGATGGCGGAGGCGAAGGCGGCGGCGGAAAAGGAACGGCTCCAGGGCGTCGAGCGGGCCAAGGTGGAACAGGAGGCCATGCTCGACCGCGCCCGCCGCGACATCGCCGCCGAGCGCGACAAGGCGATCACGACGCTCCGCCGGGAGGCCGTCGAGCTGGCGTTAGGCGCCGCTTCGAAAGTCATTGGCCAGCGGCTCGACGCCGAGGCCGATCGTCGGATCGTGCTCGACTACCTCGCGAACGTGGAGACCAACCACTAATGGCCGGCTCCGCGGTCGCGGTGAACTACGCCGAGGCGCTCTTTGTGCTGGCCACGAAATCCGGCCGGCTCGAGGAGTACGGGCGCTTTCTGCAGGCCACCGCGGAGGCGTTGGCGGCCTCACCGGAGACCCAGACCGTCTTGGCGAGCCCGAAAGTCACCAAGGCGTTCAAGGGCGAGCTGATCGGGAAAGCGGTGATCGGCGTCGGGGCTCCCCGCGAGGTCGCGCTCTATCTGAAGGCCGTGGTGAAGCGCGGGCGGCAATCGTTGTTCGGGGACATTGCGTCGGCGTACGCCGATTTGGTCGATCAGAAACTCAACTGGGTGCGGGCCACGGTCACCACCGCCCGGACCGCCGACGCCGGACTTCGGGAAGCGATCACGGCGTCGATCGCCAAGACGGTCGGTAAGGAAGTGGTCGCGACCTACGGCGTGACGCCGGAGCTGTTGGGCGGCGTCATGGTCCGGGTTGGCGAAAAGATCTACGACGGGTCGGTTCGTCGAAAGCTCGTCAGGCTGAAGCGGATCCTTCTGGCGCGGTAATCGCATCGGAAGCCCGCGAGCCACGAACCCAAGGAGTGCCAGATGGGGACCCCGCCGCTTCTGATCGGGACGGAACGCGCCACCGTTGTCCCGCCCCAAGCTCGCGAGGCGGGGTGGGGCGCGTTGGTCACCATGGGGGTGGCGCTGATCTTGGTTGGCGCCACCGACCTCGGACTGGCCTTGTATCCGTTCCAATTCGCGAACAACGACTGGCGGTTCAGCGTCCTGTCTTCGGTCGCCAACGGGCTTCCGATGCTGGGCGTCGGCACCCTAGTGGTCTCGGTTGCGGCTTTGTACGGGCCCAGCCGATGGCCCAAGGCCGTGGTAGTCGCGCTCAACAGCGTCGTTCTGTTGGCCATCGTGTCCGCCGCGATCGGGTTCCTGACCGCGGTCGGAACCGCCTTCGAGTTGGCGCCGGCGGAGGTCCACCTGGGGCTCCAGAAGGCCGTTGGGAAATCGATGGTCATCTTCACGGCGTTCGCGGTGGCCCACGGGGTGGCGGCCATCAGTTGTGCGCGAGCGCTACAACGGGACAATCAGGTGTAACCGGCTTGCAACACCAGTGACCGGGCTCGAAAAGTCGGTGACGTTGCCGTAACAGTTTGTGAATTCGCGACTTATGAGCAGGACGTCGACCCGATGCGTTTTCTCTTGCGGTGGAATAGGGCTTGCCTACGAATACGACACTGTTGACGAACTGGGCGGCGGCGCGGGTGGTGGGCTGGAGCTTGGCACTGGCCCTGTTGGCCGCTGGACTGGCGACCTTGGTCGCCGCCCTGATTCCGCTTCGATTCGGGAACATCGACTCGGAGGTTGGGGCGCTCGGCGAGACGGCGGCCACCGGATCGCTGCTCCTGATAGGGGTAGCCGCAACGCTGTTCGTCGCGGCCCAGACCCGGCGGCGTGGCGTCGTGCTCGGATCGGCCCTGTTGAGCATCGGGCTGGCGGTGGTGTTGATCGGCGGGCTGCTCCTGCTGGCCTTGGACCTGCCGATCGTGCTGAGGTCGGCTCAGGGAATGGCTCCGGTGCCGGCTCGGGCGGTGAAAGTGGCGGTGGCAAAGAGTCTCGCGCTTCTCGGCATCGAGGTCGGCGCGCTGGTGGCACTCGGGTTCTTGGGTTTCCGATGGTGGTTCGCCTCGAAACGGTCGTCAAACAAAAGGGTGTTGGCTCCATGAAAAAGAGCGTTCTTGCCGGGGCAGGTCTAGCGGTGGCTCTGATGGCGCGAGAAGCGTCGGCAACCACGTACTGTTATACCGGAGTCGCCGGGTTTTCGGCCTGTGCCTCGGCCAACATCGTGGTCAACGGCGGGCTTACGCAGCTGCAAATCGCCGTGCAAAATCTCAGCGGCACTCTCGGGAACACCATCTTTTCGATCACCCAGGTGGGACTCTATTACCTGGTTCCGCCGAACTACACCGGCTCGCTGAGCAGCATGGCGGCATTCACGGGCTGGACCAATGGCGTCTCCAACTCGCTCACGAACCCCGGTCCGAATGGAACGGCCCTGTGGATCGGGGGCGCTCGGACCCGCAACGGCAACAACTACTCGCTCGTCGGGTGCTCGGTGCCAAGCACTCCAATTAACGTCGTCAGCACCTGTTCGGGTCCGGCGACGTTCACGTTCACTTTGGCGGCCGGTTCGAACTTCTCGCTCCAGAGCCTGCAGGTTGGTCTCCGGGGGCAGGCCTGGACGGCGAGCAACGGTGCCTTCACCGGCCAGAGCTTCAAGTGCTACAGCTCGGACCCGACCTGCCAGCCGCCGCCGCCGCCGATGGTGGTGCCCGAGCCGGTGACGATGACCTTGCTCGCCACCGGGTTGGTGGGAGCGGGCCTGGTGCAGTTGCGGCGCCGCCGGCGCAGCGCCTAGTCCCTCGAAACGTCGCTTTCCCGACGCCCCGAGTTTCTCGGGGCGTTTTTGTTTTTCGCGCCGATCGGGGCGGCTAGATTGGGAGATGACCGCCATCAGGCTGGGGTTGGCCTTGGTCGCCCCGGCGATGCTCCTCGCCCAAGCGCCCCCACTCCAAGGAATCGACGACTACGTCGAGCGGTCGATGAAGAGTTGGGGCGTGCCGGGGGTGGCGGTGGCGGTGGTCAAGGATGGTCGGACGGTGCTGGCCAGGGGGTACGGGGTTCGGGAGGTCGGCCGGCCGGCCCCGGTAACGGAACGGACTCTCTTCGCGATCGGGTCGGCGACGAAATCCTTCACCGCCGCGATGGCGGGGATCCTGGCTGCGGAAGGCCGGCTCGGCTGGGACGACCGGGTGGCCACCCACCTGCCGTTCTTCGAGCTGGCCGACCCATACGCGAGCCACGAGGTGACGGTTCGCGACCTGCTCAGCCATCGGACTGGGGTCGGTGGCGGCGATCTCTTGTGGGCCAGCGGCGAGTTCGATCGCGAGGAGATCGTCCGACGGATTCGGTTCGTGCCCCAAACCTGGAGTTTCCGGTCGCGCTTCGACTACTCCAACATCATGTTCATCGCGGCCGGTCAGGTGGTCGCGGCCGCGGGCGGCGCGTCGTGGGACAGTCTCGTTCGCAGCCGGATTCTCCGGCCGCTCGGGATGACCGCCACGACGACCACGGTGCGCGACCTTCCGGCCGGGGGCGACGTGGCCACGCCCCACGATCCGATCGACGGCGTCCCACGTCCGGTGGCTTGGCGCAACATGGACAATACGGTCGCCGGCGGCGGGATCAATTCCAACGTCGCCGAGATGGCGCGGTGGCTCCAGCTCCAACTCGGGAACGGCGAATTCGAGGGACGCCGACTGTTGAGTGAGGCGTTCATCCGGGAGTCGCGAACCTCGCAAACGGTCATCCGGCGGGAGGGGCCGTGGGCGATGATGACGCCCGACGCCCATTTCATGGCCTATGGGTTGGGGTGGATCATGAGCGACTATCACGGTCGCCAACTGCTCCAACACGGTGGCGGGATCGACGGGATGAGCGCGATGGTGGGCCTGATGCCCGAGGAGAACGCTGGCATCGTGGTGCTCACCAACTTGAACGGCAACCAGATCCCCGGCGCCCTCATGCACCGGGTGTTCGACGCCTATCTGGGAAGATCCCCGGTGGATTGGAGCGAGCGGGCCCGGGAGGCTTCCGTGGTCTCGGAAAAGGAAGCCGAGGAGGCGGAGCGGAAGGAGATGGCGGCGCGTCGGGTGACCGGAACGAAGCCAACCCTGCCGCTCGACCGCTACGTGGGTCGGTATCGCCATCCTGCCTGGGGCGACGCGGTGGTGCGGCTGGAAGGCGGCGTACTCCGAGTCCGGTACGGGACCGAGTTCGTGGGCGAGTTGGAGCACCTCCAACACGACGTGTGGCGGGCCCGCTGGCGCAACCCGGCCCGAGGCACCAATTACGTCAACTTCACGATCGACGTTAGGCGCGAAGTCTCCCGGCTCGACCTCTATCTCTGGGTCACCGCGACCTTCGACCGGGTGCCCGAGTAGACCCGGATGCTGGCGCTGCTCGCCCTGCTCCAGGCGGCCCCGGCCGCCCCCTACTGGCAACAGCACCTCGACTATACCGTCACGGCCTCGCTCGACGAGGTCGCCGGTACCCTCCGCGGTGGACAGCGGGTCGGCTACCGCAACAACTCGCCCGACACCCTGACCAGGATCTCGTTTCACCTGCATCTCAACGCCTTCCGACCGGGCTCCCGCTGGGCGGACGCCGACAGCGCCGAGAAGCGACGCCGGTTCAACGATCTGGCCGATCCCGACTTTGGCATGAACCAGGTGTCCAACGTCAGGGTGATGGGCCAAGCGGTGGCGCCGGGGTATCCCTTCGCTCCCGACAGCACGATCGTCCGATTCGACCTTCCCCGGCCTCTTCCGCCGGGCGACTCGATGGTGGTCGAGATGGATTGGCTGGCCCGACCCTCGACCGTGCCGCGGCGTCAGGGGAGACGGGGCCGGGCATTCGATTTCGCACAGTGGTACCCACGGGTGGTGGCGTACGACCTGCACGGATGGCAGGAGCACCCGCTCTACCCGGCGGGAGAGTTCTATGGTGACTTCGGCGACTTCACCGTCATCCTCGACGTGCCCGAGGATCAGGTGGTGGGGTCGACCGGCGTGCCTCTCTGTGGCGATCCCGGGTGGGAGCGAGCCAACCGAAACCCGGCCCGGCCCGTCGAGCACGGCCGAACCCGTTATCCCGGTGCGCTCGGCCAGCTCCCGAGTGGCGCCTGCGAGCCGCGAGGTCCCGGTCGGAAGACGATCGTCTGGCGCGCCGAGGACGTGCACCACTTCGCGATGTCGATTCGGCCGGACTATCGCTACGAGGGCGGCCGTTGGGGCAACGTCGAGGTCCACGTGCTCTACCAGCCCGGCGACGAGGCCAGTTGGGGGGGAGGCGTCGCGGTGAAGCGAACCGAGCTGGCCCTCGAGTGGCTCGACGGCTTGTTCGGAACGTTTCCGTGGCCCCAGATCACCAACGTTCATCGGATCGAAGGCGGCGGCACCGAGTTCCCGATGATGATCCACGACGGTAGCCCGAGTCAGGGCTTCATCCTCCACGAGCTCGGTCACAACTACTTGATGGGGATCCTCGCCAACAACGAATGGCGAGAGGGCTTTCTCGACGAAGGGTTCACCAGCTTTCAGACCACCTGGTTCTATGAGACGCAGGGGGCGCAGGGGGCCTACGAGCGGGCCGAGGCCGATATTCTCCGGATGGATCTCGACGGGTGGTCGGAGCCCACGAGCCTCGTGAGCGAGAAGTACCGCGATTTCGGAACCTACGGCGCGATGATCTACACACGAGGCGAGCTGTTCTTTCACCAGCTCCGGGAGATCGTCGGCGAGGCCGCGATGCGCCGGATCCTCCGAACCTACTACCAGCGGTGGCGGCTCAAGCACGTCGACGAGGCCGCGTTCCGGGCCGTGGCCGAGGAAGTGTCGGGCCGCGACCTCTCGACGTTCTTCGGCCAATGGCTCCATGGCACGACGCTGTACGACTATTCGGTGGGCCGGGTGAAGATCGCGCGGGGGGGCGGGCCGGCTGGCGGGTGGATCTCCCGGATCGAGGTGAAGCGGGACGCGCCGGGAATGTTTCCCGTCGAAGTATTGGTCAGAAGTAAGATCGACTCGGTGGTCGTCAGGGTCGACGGGATCGGCGAGCGCCAGTGGGTCGAGGTGGTGACGCGGGGGAAACCCCGTGAGGTCGTGATCGACCCCCGAGCCAGGTCGCATGACTGGTATTTGCTCGACAACCGGAAGACCCGCGGCCTCTTCGGCTGGTGGTCGGTCCGGCGCCGGGCCGATCTCCATCTCGATCGAGTGTTCTCGACCCGGATTCATCGCGATCGGACCTCGGATGCGATCCTTCCCGCGTTCTGGTACAACGATGCCGGGGGAGCGATGGTCGGCGTTCGGAGCCGGTCGAACTATTTCGGTCGATTCGACAAGCGCACCGGAGAGCTGTCGGTCGCCACCCGGCGCTGCTGCTCGGCCGACGACAAACCGGTGGGCTGGCACTTCCGGCTCGAGAACCCGGCGTGGCTGTATGCTCCCCGAGTGACGACCAGGTTCGAGGCCCACCGACTCGAGGGCCGCCAGGGCGCGGCGGTCTCCGTCGAGAAACAGAAGAAGGGGCATCGCGGCTTCGGGCCCACCACCAGCGGAGGCCTGTCGCTTCGGTGGTTGGCGACGTACGATACCGAGTACCTCGACCCGGCACTCTACGAGAACGCCGGCACCGTCGAGCTGACGGCCTCCGTTCGGTCGACCGAGCGGCGTGGGGCTTTGGTCGTCGCCGGCGAGGGAGGGGTGGCGGCGGGTGCCGAGTACCGCAACCGGGGCGCGGGGCTCGATACCGAGGATCGCTACGACGGTCAGGGGTACGTACGGGCGACGGTGGAGGCCACCGCGACGCGGGCATTGGGCCCCCGGGCGAGCCTCGGCATCCGGCTCTTCGGCGGGTGGCTCGAGGGCGACGCCAGCGTGCCGGTGCGGCAGCGGTGGTTTTACCTGGCCGGCGGCGATCCCTATCAGCAGCTGACCAATCCGCTGGTTCGATCCCGCGGCGCGATCCTCACCGACGAGGTCCATTTCCAGACGGCCGGGGGTGGCGGACTTCGCGGCTTTGCCCGGAACGTGGCGGTCACTCGGATCGGCGCGATCAACCTGGATCTCGAGCGATCGCTGGTCCGGCGGCCCTCGGCGAAGTTGTTTCAGGATATTCGGGTCGCGGCGTTCGGCGATCTGGCCGCCAGCGACGGGTTCTTCTCCAACGCTGGGTCGACCCGGGTGGCCGGCGACCTCGGTGTCGGGATCCGGTTGGTGCACACGATCGGAGAGACGACCTTCACGACCCGATTGGACCTCCCGGTGTTGGTGTCGCACCCGGACCGGGGCATCGGTGGAAAGCAGGGGCAGGGGGCGTTTCGGTTGCGGTGGGTGGTTGGGAGGTAAGGCGGATAGGACGGATAGGACGGATAAGACGGATAAGACGGATAAGACGGATAGGAGAACGGATATGAGAGCTGCGATCATCGGGACTGTCTTCGCGCTCGGCCAGCTCGCGGCCGTGGCGCCACTCGTCGGCCAGGGCCGGGCATTCACGCCGGAGGACTGGTACCGGTTGACCACGGTTTCCAGCCCGGCGGTGTCGCCGGACGGGAAGTGGGTCGCGTTCACGGCTACGACTGTTCGTGAGTCGGAGAACAAGCGCCACGCCGAGGTTTGGATGGTGGGAACCGACGGAGGCGAGCCGATCCGGATGACCTCGCCGAGCACCGAGAGCTCCAACCCGCGGTGGTCGCCAGATGGAAGACTGTTGTTGTTCAGCTCGAGCCGTCCGAACAGCAAGGCGCGGACGTGGGCGCTGCGGATCGACCGGCCCGCGGGTGAAGCTTTCGAGGTCGACAGCTTGCCAAACGGCTCCTTTAGCCGAGATGGCCGGATCGTCGCGTGGGCCGACACGGTCGAGTGGAAGCGTGACTCGACGGTCAAGGACCTGTACGAGAAGATGCAGCCCATGGCTCGGCCCCCGTATCGATCGATCACCGCGCCGCTCGATCCGGCCCGGTTCGACGGCCGTCACATCATCGATCTGGGCTACAAGTTCAACGGCCAAGGGTTCCTCCCGGCCCCGAAGGAGGCCCGCCGCTGGAACCCGACCCAGGTCTGGGTTCGTCCGGTGGACGGTGGCGCCAAACGGCAGCTGACCACCACGGTCTACGGGCACCGAGACGTGACCATTTCGCCCGACGGACAGTGGGTCGCGTTCGTCGCCGACTCGAAACTCCGCTCCGACTCGCTGGTCCAGGCGGAACAAGATTCGATCCGCCGATCGAAGTACGATGCCAAGCTGAGCGAGGCTTCTCGCAACGATGCCGACCTCTACGTCATGTCGGTTGACGGCGGTGAGCCCCGCCGACTGACCCGGGCGGACGGTTCGGAGAACTCGCCGGCCTGGTCGCCTGACGGGGCCCGGTTGGCCTACAGTTCCCAACTGACCCGGACGGGCCCGGACCGGATCTGGGTGGTCGCGGTCGCCGGTGGGGAGCCGACCAACCTGCTCGGCGATTGGAAGTACGAGCCTAACTGGTTTCGATGGCTGCCGAGCGGAGAGATCCTGATGGGCGCGGCGATTGGCGGCCGGGACGCGATCTATCTCGTCAATCCCGACACCAGGGCGATGCGGGAGGTGGTGGCGGGGCGCCGTCGGCTTCCCGGCACCAGCACCGACGCCGCCAGTCAGGTGCTGGCCTACGTCGCCACCAGCATCACCAGCCCGACGGAACTGTACCTGGCGAAAGCGGACGGCACCGGTGAGCGGCGGCTGACGAGGTTCAACGACAAGGTCAACGCCGAGATCGGCTGGCCCGATGCCGAACGGTTCACCTACCCCAGCGTCGGTGGGCTCGAGATCGAAGCGTGGCTCCAGAAGCCGCACGGGTACGAAGCGGGCAAGAAGTATCCGTTGGTCCTCTACATCCACGGCGGGCCCCATGGGGCCTATGGAGAGAATTGGTTCGACGAGTTCCACAACCTCAGTGGCGCGGGGATGTGGGTTCTCTTCACCAACCCCCGCGGGTCGAGCAGTTACGGGGCGGCGTTCACCTACGCCACTCGCGGCCGGTGGGGGCTCGAGGACTACCAGGACATCATGAAGGCGGTCGACATCGTCGCGAAGCGGCCCGACGTCGACTCGACCAAGATGGGGGTCACTGGCGGCTCGTACGGCGGCTTCATGACGGCGTGGGTTACCACTCGCACCAATCGATTCAAGGCGGCTCAGGCCGATCGAATGATCAGCAACTGGTGGTCGTGGTGGGGAACTTCCGACGTGCCAGGGCTGACGGAATTCGAGTTCCACGGAATGCCATGGGAACGAGCGGCCGTCTACGATTCGCTTTCCCCGATTCGGTTCGTCAACAAGGTCAAGACGCCCACGTTGATCGTCCAGTCGGAGGAGGACCACCGCACCCCGATGGCCGACGCCGAGCAGTGGTTCCAGGCGCTCCAGAAGAACAAAGTGCCGGTCGAGTTCATCCGGTATCCTCGGTCGACCCACGATTTGTCGCGCACCGGCGAGCCATGGCTCTTGGTCGACCGGTTAGGCAGGCTCCGTCAATGGTTTAGCCATTGGCTCAAAGACGAGAAAGGGGCGATGGCGGGCGGGACGTAAGGGCGGGCCGCAGCCCGCCCGGTCCGGTCAGAACGAGAAGTAGTAGTTCGCCTTGACGAGCAGCACGTTCTGCATGTTGTCGTCGAAGATCCGCCCGAGGTTGTTGAACAACCGGAACCGCGGCTGGTCCTCGAACCCGAATCGGCTCTGGTTCCAGACCAGGAAGATGGTCGAGCCGGGTCGGTATTCCCACCGCAAGACCAGGTTGCTCCGAATCGAGCGAATCAAGAACTCGGGATTCGGGAAGGTGGTCGTGGGAGACGGTCCCGGCCCGTCCGCGTCGACGGTAATCGCTCCCGTCGAGAAATCCTCGCCGTAGGTCGAGCCGCCCAAACCGTACCGGTTGAACCGGAAGGTGCGCGGCGCGGCGTAGAAACCGGGAACACCGTATTCGCCGCTGGCCACGAACGGCTCGACGTAGAGCTGGAGCGACAGGGCCGGCGTGAAGTAGTAGTTGAGCCGGGTGGCGAGGCTGAAGACGTTCTGTCGCAACGGCGCGAAGAGATAGCGGCTTTGAAACGTCGCCGCGGCCGTCGGATCGGAGTACGCGCCAAGGTAGAACTGGTCGAAGCGGGAAATCTGGAGCGATGGAGTCGCCGAGAAGGTCAGCCGGCTCCGGCTCTGGACGTTGACTCGAGCGAAGGCGCTCGCGTACCAGCCTTCGCCGCCTCCGTTGTAACTGCCGCCCAGCGTCGTGGAAACGATTCTTCGAGGATCGGTGAGGAAGTGGACCGCGGCTTGCCAGTTGCCGGGCACTTCCATCAACGGACCGCCGCGGGTGGCGCGGTCGTCGAGCCCTCGAAACCGGTGGCCGAAATTCAGGTAGATCGAGGAAAAGTTGTGACGGCTGAGGTTGGCCGACACGCCGACTTCGGGTGCGAGCCGATCGCCGCCAAAATTGAGCGGCTGATTCACGATCACCCCGAGTCCCCCGGAACGTCCCAACCGGCCCGGACTGAGCCAATTGCGATTGACGAACGTCCCCAAGCGGACCCGGTCGGCCTCGAGCTGGAAGCCGGCGTCGTTGACTTCGAACCCGGGAGAAATCGCTTCGATCCCGGTCCCGTAACTCCAGTTTCCGGTCGGGCGTTGGACGAAGAGCCGGCCGGTCCATCCCCGCAGCGAGGTTCGGGCCGGATCGAACGTCACATAATCCTGATCGGGTCGCTGGTAGTACCGCGCCGAGGACATCTGGGCGTCGGAAATGGCCCCGGCGGCGCCGCCGATGGACGAGAATCCAAGATGCCCGTCGAGTTGGAACGTGTTCTGGCTCCATCGATGGTAGAAGTCGAAGGCCCCGAACTGGGCCGATCGGCGGACGCCGGGGAACGCCGCCGCGTCCGCGTCGCGATTCACCGAAGTGCCCATGAAGCCGAATCCGCTCGACCCGTTGCCGAGATCGCGCTTGACCCGAACGACAGCGTAGTTGGACAGCGGTTCGACCGCGACCCGGCGGGGAGCGCTCGAGGTGGCGTCGGCGACTCGGGCGAATTCCCGCCCGGTGACCGCGTCGAAGACCCCGATCGACCACCCCGATGGGGTTCGGCCCGAAAGCTTGACGGCGCCCAGGATCGAGGTCGACATCGGCTCGTCCACGTAAGGCGCGCTACCGAGGGCCGACTGCGACGGGGCTCGCCCGACCCGTCGAGAGTAGAAATAACCGGCCCCATGGTCGCCGAGGCCGAAAGCGAAGATGCTCGATCCTTCGACGAAAAACGGCCGGCGCTCCTCGAAGAAGGTTTCGAAGGCCGTGAGGTTGACCACGGACGGGTCGGCTTCGACTTGACCGAAGTCAGGGTTGACCGTGGCGGTGAGAGTGAGATCGCTGGTGAGTCCATACTTCAGGTCGAGCCCGCCGTCGGCCGAGGAAGCGCTCCCGTCGTCGAATGGGTTCCCCGGAGCGACCCCCTCGGTCAGGCGAGCCTGGCTCGAAACAAATGGCAGGAACTCGAGCCGTCGCGGCGCCGGGATCCCTCGGACGCCTAACAGGTGCCCGTATTTGGAGACTTGCCCGGTTTCGGTCCTCGGCGACCACTCCCAGTCGACCGCCTCACCGGCCCGAACGTTGTCGCGCCGGAACTGGATCCCCCACGTTTGGGCGTCCGCCGAAGAAAACCGGAGCTGCGAAAACGGGATCCGGAACTCGGCCACCCACCCGAGGGAGTCGATCGTGGTTTTGGCCTCCCAGATCGGGTCCCACCCGGCGTCCAACCCGGCGTTGGTATCGTTGGAGCCAATGGCGTCGCGCCGCTCCCCGGCGGGAGTGACGCCGAAGATGAACTGGGTCCGATGATCGTGATACGAATCGATGAGCGTGAAGAAGACGTCATTGAAACTCCCAAAGGAGTCCCGCCGGTTGAGGCGCCGGGACACGAGATCCGGGCGGTCGTCGAACAATCGGGCGCCGACGTACAGGGCGTCGCGATCGTAGACCACCCGAACCTCGGCGTCCTGGGTGGCCGGATTGCCGTCACTCGGGACGTCGCGGCGGAACCCACGCTCCGGCGTCGCCAGCTGCCAGACGGGATCGTCGAGCTTGCCGTCGATGTTCGGGGCCCGATCGGCGAAGACGGCCGTAATGGCACGGGGCACTCGACCGTTCGAGTGAACCAGTGGAGGAGGGGAACCAGGTTGGACGGTTTGCAACAAAACTGCCAGGGCGATCACAAGCTCCGCTCGAGGGCTTAAAGAGAAAAGTAATAGTTCGCTTTGATCAGGAAAACGTTTTGCTGGTCGTCCCCGAAGATAGCCCCGAGATCCCGGAGGGCCCGAAATCGTGGATCTAATGCTCGGAACCCGCGGTTCTGATTCCACACTATGAACACGGTCGACCCCGGCCGGTACTCCCACCGGACCACCAGATTGCTTCGGAGCGATCGGATCCGGAAGTCGGGGTCGACGAATTGAAACGACGCGGCGGGGCCCCCGCCGTCCGGGTCGAGGGTGTAGGTCGCTGCCGCCGGGTCGTAGCCGATGGTCGAGCCGCCGGTCCCGTACTGTCGAAACTCACGAGTTCTCGGGCGCTCGAGATCTTTGAGGGCCTGGTAGTCGCCGGTGGCCACGAATGGCTGAGCGAACAGTTGCACCGACAAGCTGGGCGTCAGGATCACGTTGACGCGGGTCGAGAGGCTCAGAGTGTTCTGATCGAGTTCACCGAAGAGGTAACGGGCGCCGAAAGTGCCCGTGGCCGTCGGGTCGATCTGGGTTCCCACGTAAAAGGCGGTTTCGTGGCTCCGCTGAAAGCTCGGGCTAAGCGAGGCGCTCACCGCGCCTCCCGACCTCACCGTCAGCTCAGGACCGATGCGCACCAACCATCGGCCATCCTCGGCCCAGCGATAGTTGCCGCTCAGATTGCCGGAGAGCACTTTCCGGCCGTCACTCCGCCCGTGCAGAAAGATCTCCCATTCGGCGGGCCGGATGATGATGGGCCCGCCCCGAGTGGCCCGATCGTCGAATCCGCGAAATCCTCGTTCGACCTGGGCCCGAAAACCCCAGAACGACAGAAACTCGCCGCCGACACCGGCTTCCAGCCGCTGGTAGAGAGTGGTCCCCTCGAAATTGAAACCGCGGTTCAGTTGGGTGCTGGCGTCGAAGTTCCGGAAGATCCGTCCGGGCCTGACCCAACGCCGGTTCAGTCGGCTCGCGAGGTTGACCCGATCGCCCTGGGTCTGGAAGCCCACGTCGTTCAGCTCGAGCCCCGGCGAGATGAAGCTGCCCGACGCGCTGAAGAGCCAGTCGCCGTTGATCTTGCTGATGTTGAGTTCGCCGCCGAGGCCCGCCAAGGACCGTCGGGTCGGATCGAACCGGCTCCGATCCTGGTCGGGGCGCTGGAAGTACCGGGTCGATGCCAGTTGCACGCGGTTGATCGCGGCAGTATCGCCCCGAATGAACGATCCGCCGAGGCCGCCCCGAATCTCGAAGCTGTTCCGATGAAAGCGATGGAAGAAATCGAGCCCCCCGGTGAACGCCGCCGACCGGAGAAACGCGAAGGTGGCGTCGTCACTGAGGTCGCGGCCCACGGCAGTGCCTAACAGACCGAATCCGCTGGAGCCGTCCCGAAGATCCCGCCGAATCCGGACGACGCCATACCCCGCCGGCGGCTCGACGGCCGCGCTCGGGAGGCGGCGGCCGCTGGAATCGGCGAGCGACGCGAACTCCCGCCCGGTGATCGCCCCGACCGCGCCGATCGACCACCCGGCGCTGGTTCGTCCGGTCAGTTTCATCGCGCCGAGGATCGAGGTGGCGACCGGCTGGTCGACGTAGGGCGCGTCGCCGGAGGCCGAGCGGCTCGGGGCCCGACCCATCCGGCGGGAGTAGTAGAAGTTCTGGCCGTTGTCCCGAACCCCGAAGTCGAGAATCCCGGCGCCCTCGACGAAGAACGGCCGGCGCTCCTCGAAAAAGGTCTCGAAGGCGGAGAGGTTGACGACCGCCGGATCGGCTTCGACTTGGCCGAAATCGGGATTGATCGTGGCGTCGAGGGTCAGGTCGCTGGTGAGGCCGTACTTCAGATCGATGCCGCCCGACCAGGACGCGACGCTGCCGTCGTCGAACGGGTTGCCGCGATCGAGACCCTCGGTGAGGCGGGCTTGGCTCGACGTATAGGGCAGCACTTCGAGCCTTCGGGGGGCGGGGATTCCCTCGAGCCCGAGGAGGTGGCCGAACTTCGACGCCTGGCCCGATTCGGTGCGGGGAGTCCAGGACCAATCGACGGCCTCGCCGGCGGCCCGGATGTCGCGCCGGAACTGGATGCCCCAGATCGGCTCGGCCGCGGCCGCGAACCGCAGCTGCGAGAACGGGATCCGCATCTCCGCGGTCCATCCTAACGAATCGATCGTGGTTTTGGCTTCCCAGACCGGGTCCCACGACGAATCGCGGTTGCCGCCGTCGCTCGACGTGGCCAGGTCCCGCCGCTCTCCGGCCGGCGTCACCCCGAGCGTGAACGCGGTCCGGTGGTCGTGGTAGGAATCGATCATCACGAAGAAGACGTCGTTGAACACCGAAAACGAATCGCGGCGGCTGAGGCGGCGAGAAATCGGCGTCCGGCGATGGTGGAGCCGTGCCCCGACGTACAGGGCGTCCAGGTCGTAGAGGACCCGGACTTCCGTCGGCTCGGTGGCGGGGTTGCCGTCGGAGGGGAAGTCGCGTCGGAATTCGGTCACTGGGGTGGCCAGGGACCAAGCACTATCGGCGAGGCGGCCGTCGATCTCGATCGGCGTCGGAGTTCGGACCGCGGTCACCGAGGGGGGCAGCCGCCCGTTCCGATGGACCAAGTCGGCCCGCAAGGAACCGTGGGCGGTGGAGTCCTGGAGTTGGAGGACGATCGCGAGCGCGAGGAGCGACATGCCGGTTCCTTCGGGTGAATCGCGGGCCGGCACGCCGGCGCCCAGTCCCTAATTGTAGGCCGTTCCGGGCCCGGAACCAACTGCGCCAGGTTCGTTAGATTCCTTCCGAATCCATGTCCGAATCGGTGTCCCGATGAAGTCTCGCGTCTCGAACCTGTCCCTCTTGCTCGGGTGGCTCCCGGTCGTGGTCGCCGCCCAGCGGCCCGAGCGGTTCGCCGCGGCCTGGGCCCGCGGCGATTCCCTGGTGGAGGACGTCTTCCCGGTGTTTCGCCGGTGAGTTCGTTCGACCCCGGCGCCGGCGACCGGCGCGGCTTCTTCAAGGATAGCATCGGGAACTGGGTTCGCCGTTTCGTCGAGCGGACCGAGGAGCGGATCGTTCAGGAGCGCTACGTCCGTCCCCCGGGGTCGCTGCCCGAGGTCGCGTTTCTGGCGGCGTGTACCCGATGCGGGCAATGCGCCCCGGTCTGTCCGGTCAAGGCCATCCTCACGGTTCCACCGTCGGGTGGCCTCGCTGCGGGCACGCCTTATCTCGAGCCGACCAGCCAGCCGTGCGTCGCCTGCGTCGAGATGCCGTGCGTCGCGGCCTGCCCCACCGATGCCCTGACGCTACCGGCCAACGGGTGGACCGGCTACCGTTTGGGCCTCGTCGAGTTCGTTCCCGAGCGATGCGTGACGTTTCAGGGCTCGCCCTGCCGGGTCTGCGTGGATGCCTGCCCGATCGGAGAGCGCGCCCTGGTCCAGGACGAGGGTGGCCGGCCGGTGCTCCGCCAGGAGGGCTGCGTCGGGTGCGGGGTGTGCGTCCGGGAATGCATCACATCGCCGTCGTCGTTCGAGTTCCGCCGATTGGAGGATCGATGAGCGAGGTTCCCTACCGCGTCGACAAACCCTGGGGCCACGAGTTGATCTGGGCCAAGACCGACCGGTACGTCGGGAAGATCCTCCACATCAAGGCGGGACACGGCCTCAGTTGCCAATATCACAACGTCAAGGACGAGACCCTCCACCTCCTCCGCGGCGAGGTGGTCATCACCCTGGAAGAACCCGGTGGAACGCCGAAGCGCCGGGCGTTCCGAGCCGGCGAAACGATCCACGTTCCGGCCAAGCTGATTCACCAAATGGACGCCGTCGTCGACAGCGACGTTCTCGAGGCGTCGACGCCCGAGTTGGACGACTTGGTGCGTCTCAAAGATCGTTACGGGAGAACCTAACGGTGCAAGTCATCATTCCTCTGGCCGGCAAGGGAACCCGGGTTCGGCCCCACAGTCATTTGATCCCGAAGCCGATGCTCAAGGTGGCCGGCCGCCCGGTGATGGATTGGGTGATGGACCGGGTCAAGGAACTCGACGTCTCCGAGTTGATTTTCATCACCGGCCACCTGAAGGAACAGGTGGAGGCCTACGCGACGGGCCGCTACGGATATCCGTGCCGGTTCATCGAGCAGCGGGTCCAGGACGGGACCGCCGGGGCCGTCAACTTGGCCCGGCCGTACGTCAAAGAGCCGATCTTGATCATTTTCGTCGACACCGTGTTCGAGGCCGATCTGACGGTGATCAATCGGACCGATGCCGACGGGATCATCTGGGCCAAGGAGGTCGAGGACTACCAGCGGTTCGGGGTGGTCGTCACGGACGCGCGCGGGTATATGACCAAGATCGTCGAGAAGCCGTCCGAGCCGATCTCCAGGCTCGCCAACATCGGGCTCTATTACATCCGCGATGTCGCCGCCCTCTGGGGCGGCATCGACCACACCCTCGCCTCGCCGACCAACAAAGGTGAGTACTACCTCACCGACGCCTTCCAGTGGATGATCGAGCACGGCAAGAAGATCCTCACCGCCGAGGTCGGTGGATGGTACGACTGCGGCAAGCTCGACACTTTCCTGGAGACCAACGAGGCGCTCCTCCGCAAAGGGGCGGCCCGTCGAGGCGCTTTTCCCGGAGTGGCCTTCGTGGATCCGGTCTTGATCGAAGACGGTGTCTCGATCGCCCGCTCCACGATCGGACCCAATGTCACGATCGAAACGGGAACGGCGGTGGTCGATTCGACGGTGGCCCATTCGCTGGTGGGCCGGAACTGTCGGATCACCGGTGCCAAGCTGACCCACAGCATGCTCGGCGACCGGGTGACGGTGAGCGGGTTCACCGGCCGTCTCAGCGTCGCGGACGACTCCGACGTGTCGAGCTGAGCGCGGCCATGCCCCCGTCGGCGTCGCTCGCCGAGCTGGCGCGCTCCTTTCTCGATCTCTGGCACCATTTCGACGGCGTCGAGGCCCGACGGTTCGATCGGGAGGGACCCGAGCCGCGGCTCCGTCCGTTCGATCGAGTGGCCTCACGCCAATACGCCGCCGCCGTTCGGTCGCTCGAGGGGGCGGTGTTGGAGCTCGAGCTGGAGAGCCTCGACGACGAGATCGATCGGACCGTGCTGCTGGCATCGATTCGCCCTCAGGCGCGGCGCCACCACCGGGACCACCCCGAACGGGTCGACCCGACCCTCTGGACCGGGCGGCTTCTCTCGGTGCTGGAGGCAAGGCCCGGCGACGGCGAGACGCTGGAGATGATCCCGGTCTGGGTCGATGCGGCCCGCGCCACCGTGGCGGGCCCGCCGCTGGCCGCGCTTCCCGTCGCGCTCGATGACGTGGCGGCGGCCCGCACCGCACTGGCCCGGTCGGAATGGTGGCGCGCCGACCAGGACGCGTTGAGCTGGGCCGCCGCGGCCCTCGATCGACTCGAACGGTTTCTCCGCCTCGAAACGATGCCCGATCCCGAGGCCGGCGCCGGAGCGCTCGGTGACGACGCGGTCGGTTGGTATCTCCACCACGCCGGGCTGATCGAGCTGGGGGCCGGAGAAGCCGCCCGCCGGCTCCGCCACCGGGCGGAGACGCTCCGGCCCCAGGTCGATTCGTTAGGCAAGGCCCGGGCGCCGACCCTCGATCTCCGCGGCGCCGCGGAGGCCTACGGCCAAGGCCTCCGTCACCAGGAATCCGAGATTCGACGGCGGCTCGCGGCTCCCGCCTGGCTCGAGGCGTTCGCCCTGTTCGTCGCCGTCAGCGGGAGCGGGGCCGCCCCCGACCAACCGACCGAACCGGCCACGCTGTGGGAGCGGATTCAACTCGGGCGGATCGATCTGGCGACTCAGGTGGCGGACCCGGAGGCCCCGACCGCGCTGCCTGACTCCATCCCGGCCGGCCCCGCGGCGCTCCGCCACCCGCTGGAAGCGGCCATCGTTGCGTTGCTGGCGCTCGAATGGCAGGGCCAACGGACCACCTGGGCCGGTGACACCGGTTCGTTCGTCGGCGCCGTCGTCGAGCATGGCGTCTTCCATCCGGTCCTGGCCGGATGGCGGTTGGGGCTGCCGTGACCGACCAAGCCCGGCTTCCCGGCGCCGTCAAAGGCTTGGCCGCCGTGTCGCTCTGCAACGACGTGGCGAGCGAGATGATCTACCCGCTGTTACCGCCGTTCGTCGCGAGTCTCGGCGGGGGGCCGGCCACTCTGGGGCTCATCGACGGCGCCTCCGATTTCGCCGCTTCGATGCTCCGCTGGTGGAGCGGTCGGGTCGCCGATCGTCCCCGAACTCGCGGTCCGCTCATCGCCAGCGGGTATTTCCTCGCCGTGGTGCTCCGGCCGGCCGTAGCGTTGGCGACCGCCGCCTGGCAGGTGGTGGGGATCCGGGTGGGGGACCGGGTCGGCAAGGGGCTCCGGTCGCCGGCCCGCGACGCGATGATCGCCGACATCACCCCGACGCCGATGTTAGGCAGGGCGTTCGGGCTTCACCGATCGGCCGATCACCTCGGCGCGGTGCTCGGGTCGCTCCTCGCCTTCGAGCTGTTGCGACGGGGGTGGTTGGTACCCGACGTCATCGCCGCCAGCCTGTTCCCCGGTCTGGCGGCGCTGGTCGCGCTGGCGGTGGCGTTCAAGCTGCTGCCTCGAGCCGCGGGAGCCGAGGACTCGGGAACCTTGGCCGCCCCCGGCCCGCCGATCGACTCCGGTGCCCCGAGGCTGGCGGCCCAGTTGGGGTGGCTCGCCGCCCTCGCGGCCCTTCGGTTTCCGGAAACCCTGCTCCTGTTTCGGCTCCAGCAACTGGGGGTCCCGGTCCCCGCGATCCCGCTCATTTGGGCGCTCCTTCACATCGTGCGAAGCGCCGCGAGCTACCCCTCCGGATTGCTCGCCGACCGGCTCGGCTCTCGTCCGGCGCTGGTGGTCGGCACGGCGCTCCACGCCGTCGCCCTGGCCGGTCTCGGGCTGACCGGCTCGCCGGGGGTGGGGCTGGTCCTCTTCCTCGGCAACGGGGTCGTCATCGGTCTCACCGAGCCGGCCGAACGGGCGGCCGTCGCTCGGCTCGCCCCGAGGAAACGGGGCGGCACGTTCGGTCGCTACCAGGCGCTGGCCGGAGTCGGGGCGTTGGTGGCGGGAACGTCGTTCGGGTGGATCTACCAGGGGGTCGGACCGGGGGCGGCCTTCGCGATCGCGGCCGGCGCCGGGCTCCTGGTGGTCGGTGGGTGGCTTGCGGCGGAACGACAAGTCCGCGCGTAGCTTGCGGGTCGCCCAGGCGGCCGGTACCTTCGCCGCACGATGCCGCTCCCGGACTTTGAAAAATCGCCGACGTGGCACGCGGCGGGACGGCCGCGCGCGGCGGTCCTGCCGGAAGCCAAGCCCCAGCCGACCATCGGCGAAGGGTTCGCCGGCAAGACGGTGATGATCACCGGCGGCGCCAGCGGCGTGGGGCGGGCGATCGCTCTCGAGTTCGGCCGGTTAGGCTGCAACGTGGCGTTCTGCTTCGTCAACATGCCCGGTCGACACATCCGTGAAACCGCGTTGATCACCGAAACGACATTGGCGGCGATGGGCGCGAAAGTCTACGCCGACGCCTGCGACGTCCGCGATCGGGCCCAGGTGATCCGGTTCGTCGACGCCGTTCGGGAGCGATTCGAGACGATCCACATGTTGGTCAACAACGCCGGGATCGCCAGCGACGGGGCCTTGTGGCGGCTGTCCGAGGACGAGTGGAAGGGCGTCATCGACACCAATTTGGTCGGGGCGTACAACTGCCTCGCGGTCGTGGCGCCGCTGTTTCGGGGCCAGCACTACGGCAAAGTCGTCAACATCAGCTCCCACCAGGCCACCCGACCGGGATTCGGCGTCACCAGCTTCGCGGCCAGCAAGGCCGGGCTCGAAGGGCTGACCCGGGCGGCGGCGGTGGAGTTGGGCCCCAGCAACGTCAACGTCAACGCGGTGGCGCCGGGATTCGTCCGTACCGAGCGGCTTCAGGAGCTGCCGCCCGAGGTCATCGAGCGGGCCAAGTCGAGCACCGTTTTGGGGCGTCTTGCCGATCCGGCGGACGTGGCCCACGTGGTCGCTTTTCTCTGTTCGGACGAGGCCCGCCACATCACCGGTCAAGTGCTGCTGGTCGATGGAGGTCTTTCGCTCGAATACCGCTGAGCCCGCCCCCCCGCTAGCTTTCCGCCGTTATGCGACTTCGCTTCGTTTTGCCGCTCTTGGCGGTCCCGGCCGGTCTTGGCCTCGCGACCGATCTCCTGGCCCAGAAGAAGCCGGTCACCCAGCCGCTGGCGACGGCGCCGGTGGCGGGTCAGGGCGTCGCCATCCTCCCGATCAATCTGGTGGTGATCGATCCGGCGGTGCCGCCGGGAACCGTGACCGCCGATCGACCGACCCTCCTTCGGTGGACCGATTCGCTGCTGACCGACGGGGCCACCGGCCGGGCCCCCGAGGTCAAGTGGGTCCCGCCGGCCGAGCTGCGCCGGATCGCGCGGCGAAGCGGTGGCCTGGTTGCCGACCCGGACCAGATGGGGCAGTCGGTCATGCGGAGTTGGTCGATGACCTCGGTACCCGATCCGCTCCGCTCCAATCTCCGCCGCCTGTTGGCGGTGGCGGGGGGGTGGCGGTTCGCTCTGATTCCGGCGTCGCTGGTCTTCAAGGTCGACAGCACCGGACAGCTGGGGGCCGACCTCTCGATCCTCCTCGCGGATACCCGGACCGGCCGGGTCGTGTGGCGATCGGTCGCGAAGGGCCGGGGCGGGACCCCGGACCAAGTGTTAGGCAAGGCGGTCGCCACGATCTTTCCGGTCGAGGGTCAGGAACCCTGATGCCTTACCGGGTGACCCTGATCCCCGGTGACGGGATCGGTCCCGAGATCACCGATGCCACCGTCGAGGCGATCGAGGCGACCGGGGTGTCGATCGACTGGGACCGCCAACTCGCGGGGCTGGCTGCCCTGAAAGTGTCAGGCAACCCGATTCCCGAGGCGATGCTCGACAGCGTCCGGGAGCGCCGGGTCGCCCTCAAGGGGCCGTTGACGACCCCCTCCGGCACCGGCTATCGCTCGGTCAACGTGGCGCTCCGGAAAGAGTTCGAGCTGTTCGCCAACGTCCGGCCGGCGCGGACCATCCTCCCGGGACGCTACGACGGGATCGACATCGTTCTGGTCCGGGAGAACCTCGAGGGGTTCTACACCGGGCTCGAACACTGGATTTCGACCCGGGACGACCCCCGCGCCGCGGGCGTCACGACCGGCGTCACCACCCGGCACGGCTGCGAGCGGATCGTTCGCTACGCCTTCGAGTATGCCATCGCCCATGGACGCCAGAAAGTCACCATCGTCCACAAAGCCAACATCCTGAAAATGGTGAGCGGCCTCTTCCTGGAGGTCGGGCGGGTGGTGGCCGAGGAATACCGGGGTCGGATCGGGTCGGACGACATGATCGTCGACAACTGCGCGATGCAGCTCGTGCTCGATCCCGACCAGTTCGACGTCGTCGTGACGACCAACCTGTTCGGTGATATTCTCAGCGACGAGATCTCGGGTCTGGTCGGTGGTCTTGGCCTCGCGCCCGGCGCCAACATCGGTACCACGGCCTCGATTTTCGAGGCGGTCCACGGGAGCGCCCCCGACATCGCCGGTCAGGGCGTCGCCAACCCCTCGGCGCAAATGCTCGCCGCGGCGATGATGCTGGAGCATCTCGGGGAGCCGGCGGCGGGCCGCCGGCTCCGGCAGGCCGTCATCGACACGATCGTCGTCGATCAGGTGCGAACTCGGGACCTTGGCGGTCGGGCGACGACGAAGGAGTTTGGCGCTAGCGTGGCGACCCGGGCGGCTGCCTAACAAACTTTCGGGAGCGAACCATGCTCCGAATCAGACATTCGACGCTGCCGGGGATCCGAGGAGACAAGGTTCCCTGCGTTCAGTGCGACCGGCGCGAATATGGGCTGTCGTGGGGTGACTACTGCTCGGTTTGTCGGGAGGAACGGCGACGGAAGGCGGACGGCAAGGCTCAGCGGGTCGCGATCGTCGCCGCGGTGCTGCTGGCCGCCTGGCTGACCTGGCGGACGCCGCCGGACCTGACCCAACGGATATTCGCCGGCATCTCGGTCCTCCTCCTGTATCTCGTCACTCGCCAAATCGTTTCGCGGATGCTTCAGGAGTTCATGCCAAAGACGCTGAAGCATCGTTCCGGGGAGGGTTCGTCATGAAGCGGCTCGCGGTGGCGTTGGTCCTGGGCCTCGGAAGCACCGCCGTGGCCCGGGCTCAAACCAGCCTCACGATTTACCAAGACGGTCGGGTCCTTCAACGGCGGGTGCTCTCCGTCGCGGTGCCGGCCGGCGTCTCGACCCAGCGCCTGGCGCTCGGGCTGCTCGACCCGGGATCGCTGTTCGCGCTCGACTCGGGCGTCGCGATCACCGGCACCAGCTACGATGCTGCCCTCGACCAGGCCCAGACCCTGCGGCGAGCGATCGGCAAGCGACTGGGATTCTCGGTGCGGCGACCTAACGGCGGTTTCGACACCCTCTCGGCCGAGGTCGTCGGGGTCGACCCGGAACGGTACCGATTGCCCGACGGGCGGGTCACCTTCGACCGGCCGGGGACCGCGCTCTTTCCCCCCGAGCTGATCCTCGCCGAGCCGACCCTGGTGCTCGGAGTGCGCAGCGATCGGGCCCGCACCAACCTCGGCCTCGGCTACTTCTCGAGCGGCGCGTCCTGGAGCGCCGCCTACACCGTCGTCCTCGGACCACGGGCCACGGCCCGAATCGCTGGGCAAGCCACCATCGCTGCCGGGAGCCTCCGAGCCGACGACGCCGAGGTGCAATTGCTGGCCGGTGACGTCGGGCGGGCCGCTCCCAAGGACGAGATGATGAACCTCCGGGCCGCGCGAGCGGCTCCGATGGTCGCGATGGAGGCGGCGGGTCAACAACAAATCGGTGAGGCGCACCTCTATACGCTTCCCGGCCGGCTGTCGCTCACGCCGGGCGTCCAGACCGGCGTGATGTTGTTCGAGCCGGCCTCCGCCGCCTACGAGCGGACCTTTACGGTGCGGGGTCAGCTTCCGTTTTGGGGAGGGCTGCCGCAGCTCGGGGACGAAACCACCGAGCCGGTGAACGTCACCTATGTCGTCAAGCGCGCGCTCAAGACCGAGTTTGGCGACCGACCGGTCCCCGGCGGCGTGGTCCGGATCTACGAGCGCGACACGCGGGGTCGCGCTCAACTAATCGGCGAGTCCTCGATCGACCACTCCGCCGCCGGGCAGGATCTCCGGCTCGACGCCGGTTCCGCGTTCGACTTGACGGCCCGCCGGCTCCAAACGGCCTACGAGACCCGTCGCGAAGCTCCCCGAACCGTGGCGATGGCGAGCTACACGGTGACCGTCGCCAGCGCCAAGGACTCGGCCGCCACGGTCGACGTGCTCGAACAGCGGGGCGGGGAATGGGCGGTCCTCACGAGTTCCGTGCCGGCCGAGAAGGTGTCCAGCACGATCACCCGATTCCGAATCCGGGTTCCGGCCAAGGGCGAGGTTACCCTGACCTATCGGGTTCGCGTCGTCTGGTGACGACTCTCGTCCACCTTTCTGATCCTCATTTCGGCCGGGACGTGGATCTTGCCCAGATCCGCGCCCTCGAATCCTCGATCCCGTCGCTGGCGCCGGCGGCCGTCGTGGTCACCGGCGACCTGACCCAACGGGCCCGGCACGGCGAGTTCCAACGGGCTCTGGCTTTCGTCGAGACCCTCGCGGAGGCCGCGCCGGTGCACGTGATCCCCGGCAATCACGACGTGCAGTGGTGGGAGACCCCCTTCCACCTGCTCGGTGCCCGCCGGAAGTACGCCAAGTACCGACGCTATTTCGGCGGGGAGTTGAGCCCCACGCTCGAGCTCCCCGGCGTGACGATCGCTTCGGCCTTGACGAGCCACGGCGTGGTGGCCGGGTCGATGACCTGGAAGTTCTGGCGCGACACCGCCGTGAAGGGCCATTTGCCGGCGGCCGAAGTAGCCCGCGTGACGGAGCTCTTCCGCCGAGTGCCTAACGGCACCTGTCGAGTGGTGGTGACCCATCACAACGTGCTCCGAGGCGCCATCTCGCGTCGGATGGGGCTGGCGCGGTGGCGGGCCGCCCAACGGGCCCTGGCCTCCACCGGTGCCGATCTGGTACTCTGCGGCCACGACCACCAGGAGGACATCGGCACCATCGAGGGTGGGGCGGTGGTATCGACCGCCAGCACGTTCACCCACCGGACCAGGGGACATCGCGCCTCGGCGTTCAACGTGGTGACCATCGATGAGCGCCAGATCGCCGTGCACCACCGGCGCTGGGACGGAGCGATCGGCGCCTTCGTGGCGGCCGATCCGGTCCACTTTCCGCGGCGGCATGGGTGATGGCGCAACTGACGTTGCCTCTCCGCGAGGAGGCGCCGGACCTGGTGGCCCGGCTTCGATCGTTCGGGCTGCCGCCGGTCCTCCCGATCACCCTGCATCAGAATCGGCGGGTGATGGTGTCCTTCGATCGGCAGGGTCGGTTTCGGGTCCATCGAGGCTATGCCTACGCGCCCGACCCGGTCGTCCTGGCCTTGGCCGGTTGGGCCAAGCCCCGCATCCGCCGAGATGTTCGTCGCGGCCTCGCCCGAGCGTTTCTCGCGTTTCCGGTCCACGCCCACGTTCCGCCACGACGGCGAGTGTCGCCCGCGGATCCGCCGATCGATCAAGCGCGCCTCGACCGGCTACGGGCGATCCACGAGGCCCTCAACCACCGGTGGTTCGCCGGGGCCCTGACCCCGGTCCGGATCCGACTGTCGAATCGAATGCGGCGGAAGCTGGGGCACTACGAGCCCGCGTCCGAGGGCGAGCCGGCGATCGTCATCGGCCGGCGACACCTCCAGCGCGACGGCTGGGTCCGGGTGGCGGATACCTTGCTGCACGAGATGGTCCATCAGTGGCAGGACGAGACGGGGGTTGCGGTGGATCACGGACCCGGGTTTCGAGCCAAGGCGAAGGAAACGGGAATCGAACCGCGCGCGATTGCCGTTAGGACGCGCCTCCTGAGGGTGCCATGAGCGACTGCGGGATGGCAAAGTTTGGCGGGCGGTCGGATCCGCGAGATGGGAACGAGCAAGGGCTGATGGCTCCCGGCTCCGGTGGCTCCGGCTCGCCGCCGCGGCGGTCCGTTCGCCTGACGCGGGGAGCGGCCATGGTGGCCGTGGCGATGTTCGCGTGTACCACCGATCCCTGCGCCTGCACGCCGCCGGGGACCTTCCTGCTCGTCTTTGGCCAGGTCGAGACCGCCGTGGGGGCCGCCGCCGCTGGCGCCGAAGTGCGAGTAGACCTCGCGCCCCGGAGTTGCCTCTTCAGCGCCACGGAGCCGCCATTCGCGAGGGCGACGACGACCGCGACCGGATCTTTCCGGACCCAACCGGCGCCGTGGCCGGCCGGGCATCTCGAGTGCATGCGGGTGTCGGCCCAGCTGGTGACCCCCACCGGGTTCAGCGAGGGGCGGATCGAAGGGATCCTGATCCCGGTCCGGCCGCAGCTGATCACCACCGACAGTATCGGCGTCGTGATCCGGCTCCGATAAATCCCCCACCCTCCGACCTCACCACCCATGCCGTCACCGTCGCCCGAGAGCCAACTCGCCGGATTCATCGCCAAGTACAGCCCGGTCATTGCGAAACAGACTCGAGCGGTTCTGGCCGCGCTGCGGACTCGGTTGCCGGGGGCGACCGAATTGGTCTACGACAACTACAACGCCCTCGCCATCGGCTTCGGCCCGACCGATCGGGTCGGCGACATCATTTTCTCCGTCGCGGCCTATCCCCGATGGGTCAGCCTCTTCTTCATGCAAGCGAGGGGTTTACCGGATCCGACGGGGTTACTCCAAGGATCCGGGACCAAGGCCCGACACATCGTGCTCGGTGATCCGGCGGATCTCGATCGCCCGGCGGTTCGGGCCTTGATCCGGGCCGCTCTGGCGACCGCGATCCGGCCGCTGGATCGCGACCAGCCGCGGCGGTTGGTGATCAAGTCGATTTCGGCCAAGCAGCGCCCCCGTCGGCCGCCCGCGACCAGCGGGCCGAAACGGTGAACGCCGAGGAACGAGCCCTGGGGGCAAAGTTCGGTCCTCAATTCGAGGTCTACCTGCAATCGGTTAGGCGGTGGCTCTGAGCTAACGCGGGGCCGGAGGTGACGTGGTCGAGGCCGATTGGAGTCGGGCGCGCCATGCCGGCGGGCGCTCAATCGAGATATACTACACCAAAATGATCCCCGATCGCCGCCCCGCCCGTTCATGAGCGACCCGCGCCCGCCCGGCCAGGCCGCCCCCAAACTCTTCGGCACCTTCGCGGGGGTCTTCACCCCGACGCTGCTCACGATCCTCGGCGTCATCATGTATCTCCGCCTTCCCTGGACCGTGGGGAACGCGGGGCTCTTGGGCGGGATTCTCATCATTCTGCTCGCCAATGCCATCACCGCGGCCACCGGATTGTCGCTCTCCTCGATCGCGACCAATACGCGGATGGGTGCCGGGGGACCCTACGCGATCACTTCTCGCTCGCTCGGCTTCGAGATCGGGGGCAGCATCGGGGTGCCCCTGTATCTCTCGCAGGCGCTGGCCGTCGCGATGTACATCTTCGGGTTCCGAGAAGGGTGGCTCTGGATTTTTCCGGCCCATCCGCCGCTGCTGGTCGATCTGGCGATCTTCGCCGTGGTGCTGGTCATCGCCTACCTGAGCGCTGGCCTCGCCTTCAAGATCCAGTATCTGGTGATGGTGGTGATCGCGGTGTCCTTGGTCCTCGTGTTCGGTAACCTGGAGGTGTGGGGCGAAACCGGTGTCGCGCCGACCTGGTGGGGCGACTACCGCGGCTCGCCCGAGACCGATTTTTCGGGGACCAACTTTTGGGCGGTGTTCGCGGTTTTCTTCCCGGCGGCAACCGGCATCATGGCCGGCGCCAACATGTCGGGCGAGCTGCGCGATCCCCGTCGAGCGATCCCGGTCGGAACCCTGGCGGCGATTGGCCTGAGTCTGGTGATTTACGTCGCGCTCGCCTTTGGATCGCCCGAGCCGCGGCACCCGAGGATTTGGTCTCCAACTACACGCTGATGCTCGACAAGTCGCTGTGGGGCCCCGGGGTGCTGGCGGGGCTCCTGGGAGCGACGTTCTCCTCGGCGCTGACCTCCCTGGTGGGCGCCCCGCGGATCCTCGCCGCGTTGGCGCGCGACCGGATCCTGCCGTGGGGCGACGGGCTCGCGCAGTTGTCGGGCGGCGAGCCGCGCCGGGCCATGCTGGTCACCGGTGGGATCGTCTTGGCGGGCCTCCTCTTGCGCGACCTCAACCTGATCGCGCCCCTCATCACGATGTTCTTTCTGATCGCCTACATGGTGATCAACGTCGTGCTCTTGGCGGAGTCGAGTCTCGGGTTGATGAGCTTTCGACCCACCCTCCGGCTCCCGCGGCTCATTCCCCTCGCCGGCGCCCTCGGCTGCCTGTTCGCGATGTTCATCATCAACGCGACCTTCAGTCTCGTCGCGGTGGGTGTGGTGGCGGGCATCTACCTCGGCATTGTTTGGCACGGCGCGGCGCCGCGAGCCGGCACCATCCGGAGCGGTATTTTCGTCGCGTTCGCCGAGTGGGCCGCCAGCAAGGTCATCGAGCTCGACATGAGCGCCAGTCGCGCCTGGAAACCGAGCCTGCTGATGCCGGTGGAGGACCCGGCCACGATCCGAGGAGAGTTCTCGCTGTTGGTCGACCTCTGCGGACAGGAAGGGTCGCTCAAGTTCCTCGGGCTCGCCACCCGCGACACCGTCGCCGATCTCCAGCCTCGGTTCGCCCGACTGTGCGGGTCGCTCCAGAAGAAGGGCGTGATGGCAACGAGCTCGATCGTCGATTCCGCCGGGTTCGGCCAGGGCACCATCACCGGCATGCAAGCGCTCGGCAGCGCGTTCTTCAAACCCAACATCCTGCTCCTCAACTTGCCCCGCGACCCCAATCGTCACGAAGAGTTCCGCACTCTCATCCGCGAGGCCCGCCGGCTGGAGATCGGGGTGTTGCTGATGGCCATGCACGACAAAGCCGGCCTCGGGATGGCGAAAGTCGTCAACCTCTGGGTGCCACCCCGCGCTCTTGACATCCCGGTGGCCGACTACCTTCAGGCCAGTAACCTGAACCTGGGGGTGTTGATGGCGATGCGGCTCGCCGAGGCGTGGCGGTCGGAGCTGAACATCCTCTCGGTCGTCGCGCGGGAGGAGGACGTCGGTCCGGCCCGCGAGCAGGTCGGCGAGTTGCGAGACCTCTGCCGGATCGGGAGGCACGCGACCACCCGCGTCGTGGTCGGAGCCTTTCCAGATGCCATGCGACACGCGCCCCAATCCGATCTCGACGTCCTCGGCTTGAGGGCCGGTCCCGACCTCCAGTTTGCGGACGAAATGGTGCGGGCCACCCGGTCGTCCTGTCTGTTCGCGGCCGATTCGGGACTCGAGAGCGTCCTGGCGTGAGCCGGCCTATCAAGGGAGCCAGACGAGCCGGTTCGCCCGATTGAATTCGCTCGCCCGCGCCGTCCGCGGGCAGGAGGCCGGGCTGTGGTTCAATACATCGTTGGGGTGACCGGACGGGTCGAGCCAGAAAGCCTCGAGTTCCTGCTGCTCAGCCATCCGTCTCTCGTGACCCCAACCCGGGAGACGTTGCTGGCGTCCCGGTTCTCCCCAGCGAAGATCCGGGGCCAGCCGGTCCGCCAGCTCGTACAACAGGCCTTCGTCTTTCGACTGGACCAGTAGGAGCGACGGTCGGCGTAAGGCCGCGTTCCAGATCTCCTTCGTGCCCAACCACCCAGTTCCTGGGTCCGGACGTCGCCGTCACATCCGCGACGACCGCTTGCCATTCATTGGCGCGAGCCGCGCACCCGGCTTGCCCGGACCCAGGCAACTGTTTTCCCGTCGCCGAGCACTCGCGCCCCCGGACGAACGTGGGCGTGCCCATGGACAACCCGACCGCTGCCGGTGTCGGCGTCGAGTTGGCTTTCCGTCGGCTTTCCCTCCAGATTCGAGCCGCCGATGCCGTTCTCGACCCTGATTGTCGACATCCGCTACGGCATCGCCGTCACCACAATCAAGCGCGCTGGCGTGACTCGGCCGAATCCCGTGGGCCGCCGTTAAGCCGGCCAGCGGTTGTCGACTCGTAGCGACACGGAGGTCCTTGGTGGCGTATCGTCCGGAGCTCGAGCCTGCCCCTCCGCAATGGCCGAAGTGGAGGACCAACCTCTACGTCGTCATCTTCCATCACGACACTCCCGCGGGCAAGGCGTTCGACGTCGCCCTGATCGTGAGCATCACCGTGAGCGTGCTCGCCGTGATGCTCGATTCGGTGAGCGCCATCAGTCGACCGTTCGGTCCCTATCTCTACCGGCTCGAGTGGTTCTTGACCGGGCTGTTCACCATCGAGTACATCCTCCGGATGATCTGCGCGCCTCACCCGTTCGTCTACGCGAGGAGTTTCTTCGGGCTGGTCGACCTCGCTTCGATCCTCCCGACCTACCTGAGCCTGTTCCTTCCGGGCACCCAATATTTCCTGGTGATTCGGATGCTCAGGGTCCTCCGGGTTTTCCGGGTTCTCAAGCTCGCGGCCTACATCGGCGAGGCCGACGTTCTGATGGTGGCAATTCGGAACAGCCGCCGGAAGCTGTCGATCTTCATCGCCACCGTCCTGGTCCTCGCCGTGATTTTCGGGGCCGCGATGTACGTGGTCGAGGGAAGGACCCACGGGTTCACCAGTATCCCGCAGTCGATCTACTGGACCATCGTCACGATCACCACGGTCGGCTATGGCGACATCGCCCCGGCCACCCCGATGGGGAAGGGCCTCGCCTCGGTCATCATGCTGCTCGGCTATGCGATCGTGGCCGTTCCGACCGGCATAGTCACCGTGGAACTCACCCGGGGCCGGGGCCGCGAGCCGAAGCCGTGTCCCGGGTGCGCCGCGGCCGACCACGATGGCGACGCGGCCTTCTGCAAGTGCTGTGGCCACCGGTTGTGACGGCGGCCGCGTCGCCCCGTCCCGACTGAGCCGGTCCCTACCACGCCAGCCCGTTCCGGGCTACTTTTGTGACCCATAACTGCAGCTTTTGCAAGGGGTTGGACGATGTCGACAGGAATCGCGGCACCACAATTCACCGGGGTCGATTTCTATCAACTCGATACCCTGTTGTCGGAAGAAGAGCGGGCGGTCCGAGATACGGTGCGGGCCTGGGTCGACGATAACCTGATCCCCATCATCGGCGACGCCTACGTCGAAGGAAAATTCCCCAAGGACCTCATCCCCGGTCTCGCCGAGCTTGGCGTCCTTGGCGCCAACCTCCCCGAGCAGTACGGCTGTGCCGGCCTCGGCAACGTCGCCTACGGCCTGATCATGCAGGAATTGGAGCGGGGCGACAGCGGGATCCGGTCGTTCGCCTCGGTCCAGGGCGCCCTGGTGATGTATCCGATCTACGCCTTCGGGTCGGAAGAGCAACGGAAGCACTGGCTCCCGCGGCTGGCAGCCGGGCAGGACATCGGGTGCTTCGGGCTCACCGAGCCGGACTACGGTTCCAACCCCGGCGGGATGATCACCACCGCCAAGGAAACCAAGGACGGCTGGGTCCTCAACGGGACCAAGATGTGGATCACCAACGGTTCCCAGGCGACCGTGGCGGTGGTCTGGGCCAAGACCGGCGCGATCGACGATCAGAAATCGATCCGCGGGTTCATCGTCCCGACCAGCACCAAGGGGTTCACGGGGAAGGATCAGAAAGGCAAGCTCTCGCTCCGGGCATCCGATACCAGCGAGCTTCATCTCGAAGACGTCCACCTTCCCAAGGACGCGATCCTCCCGAAATCGGGCGGCCTCAAGAGTCCCCTGATGTGCCTCACCCAGGCCCGCTACGGGATCTCCTGGGGAGCGTTAGGCGCGGCGATGGCCTGCTATGACGAGGCGGTCCGGTACGCCAAGACCCGGGTGATGTTCGGGAAGCCGATCGGCGCCACTCAGATTCAGCAGGTTCGGTTGGCCGAAATGCTCACCGAGATCACCAAGGCCCAGCTGCTCGTTCTCCAGCTCGGCCGGATGAAGGACGCCGGGACCATGACCCCGCAGCACGTCTCGCTCGCCAAGCGCAACAACGTCAACATCGCGTGCGACATCGCCCGAGAAGCGCGCCGGCTCCTCGGCGCCAACGGGATCCTCGCGGAGTATCACTCGATGCGGCACATGGCGAACCTCGAGTCGGTCTACACCTACGAGGGTACTCACGACATGCACTCGTTGATCTTGGGCCAGGAGATTACCGGGCTGGCAGCGTTCTAGGACGGGTAAGACGGATAGGACGGATAGGACGGGTAAGACGGGTAAGACGGATAGGACGGATAAGACGGATAAGACGGATAGGAGAGGGTTTTGAAGATTGCCGTGTGCTTGAAACGGGTGCCCGATACCACGACCAAGATCGTGATCGGCGCCGACGGAAAAACCATCGACGAGGCGGGGATCAAGTTCGTTCCCAATCCTTATGATGAATACGCCGTGGAGGCGGCCCTCGGGTTGAAGGAGAAGGCCGGCACCGGCGAAACCACGGTGGTGTCGCTCGGAGGCGACTCGGCCCAGGAGACCATCCGGACGGCGTTGGCCATGGGAATCGACCGCGGCCTCCACCTCAAGGGCGACGGGTCGGCCGACGGGCTCGAGGTGGCGAAGGTCATTGCGGCCGAGTTGAAGACCGGCGGGTTCGATCTCATCCTCTTCGGCAAGATGGCGGTCGACGATTACAACCATCAGGTCGGCGTCATGGTCGGCGAGCTGCTGGAAGTGCCCTGCATCTCGGCCGTCTCGGCCCTCGCCATCGAGGGCGGCGTCGTGACCGCCGAGCGAGAGATCGAGGGTGGCGTCGAAGTGGTGACCTGTCGGCTCCCGGCGGTGATCACCACCGACAAGGGCCTCAACACCCCCCGACTGCCGTCCCTCAAGGGCATCATGGCCGCCAAGAAGAAGCCGCTCGACGTCAGGCCCGTGGCGCCGGGCGCCGGCACCCTGGCGGTCGCCGGACTCAGCCTCCCGCCAGACCGCCAGCCCGGACGGATCGTGGGCGAGGGGCCCGACGCGGCGGTCGCGCTGGTCCAGCTGCTCCGCAACGAAGCCAAGGTGATCTGAGATGACCGCCATTCTCGCGGTGATGGAACAGCGTGACGGCGCGCTTCGCAAAGTCTCGTTCGAGGTGCTCGGCGCCGCCCGGCGGATCGCCGACTCGTTAGGCGCGACGGTGGACGCGGTGATCTGCGGCGCGGGCCCCACGGGCGGGGCCGACCAACTCGGCGCCGCCGGCGCCGACCGGGTGCTGACGGCCGTCCACGACGCGTTCCAGCGCTACAACCCCGACGGTTACGCGGCCACCGTCGCGTCGATCGGACGGAACTACGCCCTGATCGTCTTCGCGGCCACCGCCCAGGGCAAAGATCTGAGTCCCCGGGTCGCGGCGAAACTCGGCGTGGCGTGTGCCACCGACATCACCGAACTCGCCGCGGTCGACGGCCGGCCGGTCGCCACCCGCCCGATCTACGCCGGGAAGGCGCTCCAGCGGGTGACGTTGGGCGGGAGCCCGGCGGTCGTGTCGATTCGCCCCAACTCTTTTCAGGCGGGCGGGCGGGCGGGTAAACAGGCGGGCAGTGTCGCGATCGAGGTCCCCGCCTTTACCCAGCGCGTCACGGTCACCGAGATCAAGGCCCCCGCGGAGGCCACCCTCGACGTCACCGAAGCGCCGATCGTCGTTTCCGGGGGCCGGGGCATCAAGGACCCGGCCAACTTCAACATTCTCGAGGATCTGGCGGCGGCGTTCGGCAACGCCGCGGTCGGCGCCAGTCGCGCCGTCGTCGACGCCGGATGGCGGGATCACGGCGCCCAGGTCGGGCAGACCGGCAAGACCGTCGCTCCGTCGCTCTACGTCGCCGTCGGCATCTCGGGAGCCATTCAGCACCTCGCTGGGATGCGGACCTCGAAGGTCATCGTCGCCATCAACAAGGACAAAGACGCCCCGATCTTCAAAGTGGCGGATTACGGCATCGTGGGCGACCTTTTCGAGGTGGTTCCGCGGCTCACGGCCGAGGTGAAGAAGCTCAAGGCGGATTGAGCGTACAACCATGCCGGAATCCCTACCGAATCTGTCGATCGACGCCACCCGAGTCGCCGCCAGCGCTCTCTCGGAAGACGGACTGATCGACCTGACGACCGCGGTCTCCGTCCGCCAACCGGTCAGCGGGGAGGCCACCATCGAAGCCCGGACGCCGTGCGTGGTGTCCGGGCTTCTCTACGCCGAGACGACGGCTCGGGCGGCTGGGTGCAGCGTGACCTGGTCGGTTCGCGAAGGTCACGCGGTGGAGCCCGGAGTCCTCGGCCGGATTCGCGGTGACCTCGCCACCATCCTCAGGGCCGAGCGCCCGGTGCTCAACATCCTCCAGCGGGCCTGTGGGATCGCAACGGTCACCAGCGAATTCGTCAGGGTTCTCGCGGGCACCCCGTGCCGGGTGCTCCACACTCGAAAGACCGCCCCCGGGCTCCGGTTCCTCGACGTCGCCGCCGTGGTGGCCGGCGGCGGCGCCATCCATCGACTCGACCTCGCCCACACCGTGATGATCAAGGACAACCACTGGCGGGCCCTCCAGCGCGAGGGACGAAGCCTCGGCGATGCCCTCGCCAGCGCCCGATCGCGCGGGGCCCTGGCCTGTCAGGTCGAGGTCGAGTCGGAGGCCCAAGTCACCGAGGCCTGTCGCGCTGGCGCCGACCGACTGATGATCGACAACCAGACGCCCGAGACGGTCGCGAAATGGAGCAAGTTGGCCCGGGGCCTGGCGCCGTCGATCGCCATCGAAGCGACCGGTGGGATCACCCTGGAGAACGCCCGGGCGTTCGCCGAGGCCGGGTCGGATTTCGTGTCGGTGGGGGCCCTGACGCACAGCGTCAAGGCCGCCGACATCGCCCTCGAACTGGTGTGAAGCCCGTGCCGCGAATCGTCCCGAGCCAATACCAGCCTCACCTTCCAACCGACAAACTGATTCGCCCCGATCCGCCGAGCCCCGAGGCGATCGAGATGGACGTGTTGTTCGTCGGCGCCGGACCGGCCGGGCTCGCCGGCGCGATCGAGCTGGCGCGTCTCGCCAAGCAAGACGCCGCCCTCGGCGATCTCAACATCGGAGTCCTCGAGAAAGCCGGCAGCCTGGGCGAGCACTGCCTCTCGGGGGCGGTGGTCAATCCGCGGGCGTTCCAGGAACTCTTCCCCGATGTCGCGTTGGCCGACCTCCCCTTTCGTCAACCGGTGGGCCGCGAGGCCGTTTATTTGCTGACCGAGGGTGGATCGGTCCGGATCCCGACTCCGCCCACCATGAAAAACCACGGCAACTACGTCGCGTCGCTCTGCGAGATCGTCCGGTGGATGGGTGGGAAGGCCGAGGAGTTGGGCGTCAATCTGTTCGCCGGGTTCCCGGTCGAGTCGCTGCTGGTCGACGGCGCCCGGGTGGTTGGGGTGCGCACCACGCCCTCCGGCCTCGATCGCGACGGCCGGCCCGGCGATGGCCATCAAGAGCCGACCGACCTCACCGCCAAGGTTACGGTGCTGGCCGAGGGCACCCGGGGGCCGCTGGCGCAGGCGTGGCGACAGTGGCGCGGCGTGGGATCGCCGAATCCTCAAATCTTTGCGTTAGGCGTCAAGGAAGTGTGGGAGGTCAAGACGCCACTCGATCGGGTCATCCACACGCTCGGGTGGCCGCTGCCCCGCGACGCCTTTGGCGGCACGTTCATGTATCCGATGGGTCCGAGCCAAGTGGCGCTCGGACTGGTGGTCGGGCTCGACGCCAAAGACGCCGGTACCGACGTCCACGAGATGCTCCAGCGAACCAAGCTCCACCCGTTGTTTCGCGGGCACCTCGAGGGCGGTCAGCTGGTCGAGTGGGGCGCCAAGACGATCCCCGAGGGCGGCTACTACAGCCTCCCAGATCGGTTCTCGGGCGACGGACTCATCATGGCCGGCGACTGTCTCGGCACCGTCGAGGTGGCGAGCCTCAAGGGCATTCACTACGGGATCCAGTCGGGCATCTTCGCGGCCCGGGCGATCTTCGCCGCCCTGAAAGCGGGTGATACCGGGGCGGCCGCGCTGGCCAGCTACGACCAGCTGTTGCGGGGCAGCTACGTGGTCGCCGATCTCCGCCGGCGGCGCAACATGCGGCTCGCCTTCAAGCAAGGGTTCTTCGTCGGCGGTTTCAAGAGCGTGCTGATGACCGCCACCGGCGGCGCGTTTCCCGGGGCCCAAATCGGGACCGAGCCCGATGCCGCCGACGAGCGTCATGCCCGGCCGCGCGAGCCGTTCGTCCCCGACAATACCCTGACGTTCAGCAAGGTCGACGCCGTCTTCAAGTCGGGCAACGCGACTCGCGACACGATTCCGTCCCATCTGATCGTCGGCGCCGAGGTGCCGCCCGAGGTTGCCGACTTCTACAGCCACGTGTGCCCGGCCGGCGTCTACGAGCGGGTCGGCGATGAGCTCCGGGTCAATCCACCCAACTGTGTCGACTGCAAGGCGACCGACGTGTTGGGCCCCCGGTGGACTCCGCGCGAAGGCGGGAGTGGCCCCAAATACCGCGTCATGTAAGCGGGGCCTACCAGCAGCCGCCCCGGCCGCCGACGCTCGGCGCTCGGATCGGCCGCTTCCTGAAGCGGCCGGACGAGTTTCTGATCGACGCGGGAAAAACCGGGGAGCTGGTGATCGGCCGGATCCGGATCGCCTCGCTCCTCGCTCTGCTGCTGGTCCCCCTGGTGAGCCTGACCTTCGGGTCGCCCGAGCGGCGGTCCCAGCATCCTGTCGGCGTCCTCCTCACCGCGGCTGCCCTCTTGGGTTCGGTCTTGGTGTATCTGGCGGCTCGGCGCGATCGGCTCCATCCCCTGCTGCCGTTCGTGACCAGTCTGTTCGACGTCTCGCTCGTGAGTTTCGCGTTGTTCGTGTACGCCTACGCGGTCGATTCCCGCGCGGCGGTCAACAGCTTGGTCACTTTCCCCACCTATTTTCTGGCGCTCGGGGCCACTTGCCTCCGGTACGATCCGCGGGTTGCGCTGGCTGCCGGGGTCGGGGCCATTCTCCAGTACTCGGCGATCGTGGGTTTCGTGCGGGGCAGCTTTGCCCTGGTGACCGAGGCACAATCGGCACTGCCCTATGGCCGCTTCGATTGGGAAAGCCAAATCTCTCGGGTCCTGCTGCTGGCCGCCGCTACCGCGCTCAACGTATACATCGTGGTCGGGATGCAGCGACAACGGCGGCTCTCCACCAGCGACCCGCTGACCGGGATCTTCAACCGGCGGTTCTTCGACGACCATCTGACCAACGAGATTCAGCGGTCCGCCCGATATGAGCGCCCCTTTGCGATCGCGATGATCGACGTCGATCACTTCAAGCGGTTCAACGACGCCCATGGCCACCTGGCCGGCGATCGGGCCTTGCGCACCGTGGCGCGATTGATTCAACGGGCCATTCGCCGGAGCGACATCGTGGCCCGCTATGGGGGGGAGGAGTTCGTGGTGATCCTTCCGGAGAGTGACGCCCGCCAGGCTGGCGAGCGGGTCGAGCAGATCCGCCGCGACATCGAGGCCGAGACCCATTCCATCGGGCGGCACGCCCCGCCGGCCCGCCTCACCGTGAGCGCGGGGATCGCGAGCTGGCCGGCCGATGGACCCGACGGAGAGTCGCTGACGGCTCGGGCCGACGAGCGGTTGTTCGAGGCCAAGAACGCCGGGCGCAACCGGGTCGTTGGCCCGAGTTAGTTCTGAGTCGTGGGGAGGAGATCGAAATCGGAGATCCGCAGGCTCAGCTCGTCGTCGATGGCCGTCTTGATGTAATCGATGAACGCGCTGGTCGGGAACCCGTATTGCTGATCGAAGGAGACGTTGATGGTCGCTCCCTGTCGGTTGGCATCCTCGAGGAGGTCGAAGAGACCCGGCACGGCTGGGTAGAAGTGACCGCGGTCGGTCGGCACCGGGGCACCGGAGCTGAGGTAGACCCGTTCCACCACGACGCCATCGATCACCGAGACCTGGACCGGGTCGACCTCGCCGCAGAAGCAGAGCCGCTCGATTCACCAGCCGGTAGTCATCGATCCGGAGGAGGTTCCACCGGGCCCTTGCTTCGTCGAGACCGTCGATCCGCCGGTCGGGATCGAGCACGCCACAACTGGCGAGCGTCAAGCCGATGGCGATCAGACTGGGATGTCGGAACCATCGCTTCATGGCGGATCCCGGCGGGCGGGGAAAGGCGGGCACCGGTACCGCGGCTTTGGTGCGGCGACACTCCCACGGTGGTGGGATCGCGGCCCGGGGCCCCCCGATGGGCGGAATCGCAACCGCCGTACCGGGCCAGGCCCTCGACGCCAAGTCGTTGCATGCGATGGCTTTACGGGGGTTGGTGACGGCGCTCACGTGTGATGAATCGACACGAATCGGCCGGCGGGGATGTCCGAAGGACACAACGGCGGGCATTACCGCGAGGTCCGATCCCGGGGTCTCCCCGCCGTTCGCTCTACCTCGGCCACTCCTCCTGCGGCAACCGGGCGGTGATCCGCAGGGCATTCCCGAAATACACCTTCTTGAGCACCGCGTCGGGGAGGTTGATGCCGTAGAGCTTCCAGGAGGCGTGGTAGGGCCGGTAGTAGTCGAAGTAGTCGTCCTCGGTCTCGAACACTCGCCAGTAGTAGGGATATTCTTCCGGCTGGAAGGAATCCTTCCCGAAGAGAATCCGGTCCTGGAACCGGATGAAGAAGGCGTGGGCGGCGCGGGGCTGCCGACCGATGTCGTAGAGCACCGCTCCGACTTCGGTGTAGACGTTGGGCATCTCTTCCATCAGCTTGCCCAACCGGCCGAGGTCGTTGGCGTGCCATCCCATGTGGGCGATGACGAAGGTGGTTTTGGGGTGGCGCCGGAGCAGACTGTCTCGCTCCGCCATCAGCTGCTCGAAGCTCGGATACTGCTCCGGTGGATACCGGCGTCCCGGGAACAGCGCCAGCTCCAGCCACCGCTCGTTCTGGTAATCGATCGGCTGCCAGAACTCCTGGGGATCGGCGGTGTGGATGAACACCGGCAGCTCGAGGCGCGCCGCGGCTTCCCAAATCGGATCGAGAGCGCGGTCGTCGATCGCCAGCCGGGAGCCGTCGGGCTTGTTGATCGCCAGGCCGAAGCCCTTCCCGATCTCGCCAATACCGACCGCGCCGGCCGCCACGTCGGCTTCGAGTTGGGCGATGGCCTTCTCGGCCCACCCGGGCCCGAGGTTCCGGAAATCGATCCCCGTCAGGAAGCGGACTCGGTCCTTCATCGTCGAGGAGCCCTGGACCAGGCCGACGGCCCGCTTGAGGGCGTCTCCCGACACGTTGCTGGCGACGACCATCAGGCGAATGTTCAACGAGTCGAGTGCCCGGCCCATCTGCTCGATGGCTTCGGCGCTCGAGATCGGGGGATGTCCGTGGAAGTCGATCGCGGGATACTTGGCCCTGGGAATCGGATGGGCTGGAGCCACTAGCGTCGACCGGGGGCGGTAGTCGAGGATATTCGGTGGCGGCAGGGTCGGCGCCTGACAGTTGCGCGGTCGGACCTCCGTCATTCCGGGCGGACACGCCGCGCCCGGCTCGATCCGAATTCCTTGATTACCCCGGCCTGGCTGGCTCGCCAGCAGGCTTGGCATCAGGGCGGCGAAGAGGAGGGTCGAGACGGCTTGGCGAGGTCGCATCCAGGCTCTCAGCGGCGGTGAGTCGGGAAATCTGCACCGATCACCGGCGGGAGGGTACCGCCGGAGAGACCCCGAGCCGGTCGACCGCGTCCGCATTGGCCTGGTCGAGATCGGTGGCGACGACCCTCTTCGTGGTGGCACCGGACGGTCTCTGCTTCATGCTTGGGGAGCCGGTCCCGTGAGCGGGCGGATCCAGGCCCGCCGCGGACGGGAGTCAGCGGGTGAAAATGTGAAGTCCCCCAAGGCCGTTTGGCGACGCGACCCCGGGGGACTTCTCTTACCCTCGGCCTTCACCGTCGACCTCCCTTCAGGTAACCCTACTCACGCGGCATTCGGCTGCCCGTCGGCCGGCCTGGTCTCGGTCCCACCGGACTCGGTGGTCTCGGCCTTGGCTTTGAACGGACCGACCACGTTCCGGGCGCTTTCCCACGCGGCCTTGAGTTCCGGATCGTTGCGGAACCGGAACCGGTTCAGGCCGTCGAGCAGCGCCACCAACTCCATCAACTCGCCGATGACTGCCGCGAGATCCGCCCGGGCCCCGACCTGTTCCCGGCGGCCCTTCCGGGCTGTTTCCGTCACCTCGTCCAGTCTGGCGAGGGTGGTGGTGAGCTCGGCGAACATGCTCTCCGACATCCCGTTCTTCACCAGCAGCTCAGTGAACTCCTGGGCATCGGCGAGGATCGCGCGCGCGGTGGTCAAGAAGACCTTGTTGGCCGCGTTTCGGCTCGCGAGACGAAACCGCTCGGCGAGCTCGGGCCGCTCTTTGGCGGCGACCTCACTGACCCGCACCAGGTGGTTCAGAAGCTGTGACTGGAGCTCGCGCCGAAGCGCCTTCTTCTCCCTGGTCGACGCCCTCCAGGCAGTGCGACCGGCGCGTTCCTGCTTGGCGAGCACGTCGGCTCGCCCCAACCGCTCCTCGAACTTGGCCATGACCGACGCATACCCGGCGTCGTCCGAGGGATGCGCTTCGCAAAAAGAGTGCGCCCCCTCGGCCATCTCGAGTTTCCTCCGTCCTACCCGATCCATACCGAACCCCTTTCTCCCTCTCTCGGTGGGGCTGCCGGGGCGCCCACCTCATGCGTGATTGATTGACTACTCGGTCGATCGTCCCGGCGACCGCCGACGCCTAACCCGGTAGCGACATCTGTGCCGCTCAGCACGAGTATCGGAAGTTCGGGGGAGTGCCTCGATGACGTGGCGCGCGAGTGGACCCGTCAACTCGTTGCTGGGCAACGTCGTCGTCAGGGTGGTTGGGGAGCGCGCCGCTGGGTAGGCCGCCGCTCGCCGAACATGGGTGAAGTTGTCTCTGGGACGAAGAAGTGTCCGCAAAGGAGGACACTCGGCGAGGACACTTCAGAGGGCAGTCAACTGGCTGCTGGGAATAGCCGGTGCCGTCTTGCCCCACCGGCGGGCGGGCGGTCCACCGACCATGGGGAATAGACGGACGGCATCGGCCGGGCGACGCTCTTCCGGCGTCTCAACGCAGCCCGGCCTCTCGATCGCGGATGCCAGGCAGTCTCACCAGTCTCGATTCCGTCTTGAGACGCCTGAGACTCTCGGGGTGGGCGAAAGCGGCTAAGTGATTGCGGCGGTTGACGTGAAGGTCCCGCGCGTCGCGGCGCGGCCCGTCTTCAACGTCCTCAACGAGGGCACCGGCCAGGACCGGCGTGGCGATGAGCCGATAACCTGCGTGGCCGTTCAGGGCCGTGCTCAAGCGAGTGGCTCGCCACGCGCGACCTTCCATCGTGGCCAGGAACCCACGGGTCCACTCGTGGGACGGAGATACGACTGCAGTCGACCTCCGCCGTCGGTGTCAATAACGGTTTCCAATTGCACAGAAATTACGGGTGAAATTGTACACTCGGGGTGAGGGCGAGTCTCAGGACGCCTGGGCCTCCCGTCCACCCTTCTCTGTTGGTTTGGCCGGGGGCC
>Ga0187893_10001788_pt1 | contig 49704 bp, 43 predicted proteins | sample MA1701074metaG_FD_139574 | JGI IMG/M metagenome (GOLD analysis project Ga0187893, IMG submission 139574) | White microbial mat communities from a basaltic lava cave in the Kipuka Kanohina Cave System on the Island of Hawaii, USA - MA170107-4 metaG ... | reverse complement strand
GACCTTGGCCAGGATGCCGCCGGCATGAAAATTGTCGACGACCGTATTGTCGCCTTGTGCCATCCGGAAGGCGGCACTCGTCACCTCGTACTCGCCCCGCTCGTTCCGGCAGGTCATCACGCGCACGGTCGTCAGAGCGCCATTGCTGAGATCGCGGATGTCGCGATGATTCACCAGTCGCGGCTGCACAATGTAACCCTTGCGGCACGTCAGCGTCATGACTCGCACGCGCGCGATCAGGGCCTCTTCGCCCAACACATGGCCCTGCGCACCCCGATAGCATCCGCCGCCAAGATGGGCCCAACGTTCGGCGCCGCGTCCACCGGTGCCGCGCATCATCTTGATGAACAAATCCGTTGGCGGAAGCAGCGGGCCGGTGGTTTCATACCGCGCGATTTCTCCATCCTTGAGGACCATGAGAACAGGGATAGCCGGAAGCTGGTAGTGGCGGCATCGCTCTGTAAACAGGGCTTTGTTGCTGAGGTATTCGGTGCTGCGTGCGGCCGGCACGGGTTCTCCGCCGTTGTAGCGACGTAGGAACGCGTAGGCGAAGCGTTTGGTCTCGAACCGATGCAGATCGTCTCCGCTTGCTGTCGTCATGCAGCTCGAGGATGTAATACCATGGCGGCAGAATCGAGCGGGTGACCACCAAGACTGCCTGCTCCCATACCTGCTGAAGGATGCGCTTTCCGGTCCGCGCCCGTACGGCGGCGGCGTTGCGCCAAGTGAAGAATCCGATCAGCAATGGCAGGATGAAGGGCCAGGCCAGCAGAGCGGCGATCGAACCAAATCGGGTGCGGACGTTACTGTCGCGCCAGAACTCCCGTTGGAACGCTCGGTGAATGAGGTTGGCAGGCATACCGTCGTGCCGCAGACCCGCCCAGATGACGGCCGCGCCGCTGCCGAGCTTGACGATCTCTTCGGCCCTCATGGTTCCGCCATGACGGATGGATCGCCGAAGTCCTCAAGCGAGCTTCCGCGACTTGAGGCGCTCGAGGACACGCAATGGTGAACGCTCGGGATCGCGCATCGCTCGGACATCGATCCAGAACGTCTGTTCGAATGCGTATTGGCCCTTGAGCGCTCCATGGAGGACGTTGTCCGTAAACAGCACCCAGGTCGACCCGGCCGGAAACTCCATCACCTTACGCGCGGTATTCTTTTGATAGTCGGCATCGACCTTGGTGATGTTTCGAAGCTGTCGCATGATATCGTCGTAGTGCGTGCGCCGGCCTTTGGTGATCCGGAGCCTCTCCAGCAACCAACCGCCGCCCGGCACAGGCCGCCGCACCTGTGGCATCAGGCGACGAGCGAAGGGTTCGAACCGCTCCTCGCCGAACTGCCAGACGCGTGGGCGACCCTGCGGATCGATATTCGTGAGGACGCGCAGGACCCGCTGCCCCTTGGTCGGAAAGAAGAAGAAGGAATCGACGTGCAGGCGTTGCGGCCCGGTACGAGGGCAGGGTCGGAAGGTTGCCGGCCCAAGCGTCAGGCCAGGTCCATAGGGCGGCACCAAACTCATAACCAAATCCATCGCCCAGGACGAGAAGCGCATCATCATCACACGGAGCTCGTCGTGCGCCAGACCCTCAAGTGTCGTCTTGAGCAGCGTCCCTGATGCCGGCAGATAGATGATGCGGGCACGGCCTGAATGGCGACGCGGCTGCTTGACGATTCGGGGATCGAGAAACTCGTGCTCCCAATTGGTCAGCTCGAAGGCGCTGTGAGGGAGATAAAGTACGTCACCGTTCTCCAATGTCTCTATTGTCCGGGATGCTGATGCCGGAAGCCCGGCTCCACCGTCAATCTCCACCACATCGACCATTCCTCACCTCTGTCTCTCGACGAGATGTGCAATCGGCCACGTGCGACCGTGCGCATTGGAACCGCATAGCATCGTAACCTTGCATGAACCTGTCACCAGCCACGCGCCGCGCTGGCAAAGGTGCGGCCGAAGAACGCAGTCTCTCGCAGCGCACGTCAGCGCCCGGATTCGACAGGTTCATGCAAGGTTCGGATGATATGCGTCTTTCCCCGGTCCTCTTTCTTGGGACCTACTCATCAAGCCTCGTCGCGGCGCGCATCATGCGCTGACTCAGCGTCCATATCGCACCATCAGACGGGAACTGGACGGGCTCGCCATGCTCATCGAGATCGACCGCCTCCGCCTCAGCCTCGCCGGTGTTCCTATCCTCCGCGCCGTGCGGCTGTCGCTCGGGGAAGGCGAGATCTATGGCCTGCTAGGCCCCAACGGCGCCGGTAAGAGCACGACAATCGCTGCGGTGCTCGGCCTGCTTGTACCGGAGAGTGGGACCGTGCGCGTCCTGGGGCGCGATCCGCGTCGGGAGCCGCGCGCGGTCCATGCACGACTGGGCGTGCTGCCCGAACAGGGTGGCTTTTATGATTGGATGACGGCGGAACGCTATCTCGGGTTCTTCGCCCGGTTGTACGGGCGGAGCCTGAGTGCATCGACGTTGGGCGACCGCCTCGCGCGCGTCGGGTTGATGCCTCGCCGGGGACAAGCGATCGGCTCATACTCGCGCGGGATGCGCCAGCGGCTTGCGCTCGCCCGGGCGCTCCTGATCGACCCCCCGCTCCTCATCCTGGACGAACCGACAAACGGCCTGGATCCGCGCGGCCGGCGCGACATCCACGACATCCTGCTCGCTCTAGCCGACGGCGGCGTCGGCATTCTTCTCAGTACGCATCTACTCGACGATGTCGACCGGCTATGCCGACGCATCGGCATCATCGCCGAGGGCAGAACCGTCGCCGAAGGCAACGTCGTCGATCTGATGGGTGCCAATAGTTCGCCGCAACGATTCCGCCTGCGGCTGACGGGAGCGCCGCCGTGTGCGGAGATTGGCAATGTCACCATCCTGGCAAGGGATGGCGACTGGTGGACTATCGACATCGATCCCGCTTGGAATCCCGAGGCGGTCTGGCACGATCTCTTCTGCGGTGGGTGGCCGATTGCCGAGATCCGACGCGAGAGCGGTGGCCTGGAAGATCTCTACCTCGCCCTCACCGAACGGCCGGCGGCCTGATGCCGATCCTGCTCATCGCCGGCAAGGAGACGGGCGAGCTGCTGCTCAGCGTACGCGGCCTCGCTTGGTTGCTGGTCCTCAGCGTTGTGCTGTCGGGCTTCGGCTTTCTTCTGGTCAGCGACACGGAATTGAGCCTCTTGGACAACGCGCAGGTCGTCTACGACATGGCCGGAATCATCACCGCGCTCGGTTGCCTTCTCGCTCTCATCGTCGGCGTCGATACGATTGCCGGCGAACGCGAGCGCGGCAGCCTCGTGCCGCTCCTGCTGACGACCGTCTCGCGCGACGGCATCTTGCTCGGCAAGCTCGGTGGCGTTGCAGTCGCGTGGGTCGTGATCTACGCACTGGCCGCCCCATACCTTTGGGCGGTCGGCAGCACCGGCCAGAATCTCGCCGATGGCCTGCTGGGTCTGGCGCTGCTGGGCACACCCGTCGTGCTCGGCTTCGGGTTCCTCGGCATGGGGCTCGGCGCATGCCTCGGCACAGCCCGCACCGGACTGCTCATCGGCCTGATCGTGCTCGTGCTCGCCGCCAGCCCGCTGCTGCTCGGTCCCAGCCTGCGGCAATCGGCGGTCGGGCGCGCCTTCGATGCGATCAATCCATTCTCGGCGGCCGTCAACGCCTACGATGCCATGATCATCGATTCGCTGCCGATCGCAGCGCAGGTGGTGAACCTTGCGGTCACGGCAGCCTGGTTCGCGCTCGCCTTGTGGTTTGCTCGTGCGAGCTTCCACCGCATCGCCCGTTAGAAGGAGAGAGCCCGTTGCGCCCGTGGCATATAGCCGTGATTTTGACCCTCATCCTCGAAGCGATGCCGGCCTGCGCCGGCGACCTGTCGATCGAACTCGCCCCCGATGCCAAGAACCCGCCGGCGCCACAGATGGGGGATAACCTGTCATTTCATTCAATCATTCGCAGCAACGGCCCGACGGCCGTCGATGGCGTCATCGCCTGGTTGAGTCTCGTGCAGATCGACCCGGGACGGGAACAGCCAGTCGACCTCGAGGATTGGAGCGCGCACAAGGCCGTGACCGCGGCGGCACTTCATACCGGTGAAACGCTCGAGGCGGATTGGCCGCTGCGTCTCATCCAAGCCGGCACCTATCGCGTCGTCGTGAGCGCAGCCAGCCGCGATGGTGCCACCCTCGCCACCAGCCCATTCGCAGACTTCATTGTGCGCGAGAAGCCAGTGGTGGAATCGCGGCGCGTGCTGCCGGTTGCGTTTACCATCCCCGTACTAATCGGTATGGCCATGCTCTGGCGGCGATGAAAGGCCGACACCATCGATCAAGTCAGCGGTTGCGATGGCGTAACGGACAATCGACATGCTCCACGCCAGACTACACGATCCGGCTACAGAGATAATGATCGGGCTTGAAGGATTCGGCGTAAACGCCCCCTACGATGGCGCATGACAGTTTGGTGCAAGGTTGGTTTGCTATAGAATGTTCTGACGGTTCGCATTGGCCGAAGAGGTTCTGAGTGGAACTCACCGACCTTCGCCAACGCGCTGCGTTTGAGGCCGAGTTGTTCGCCGGCGCCGCGAGGCGGCCCCGGGGAGCGGCCGCCGCGGTCGACATTCAAGCAGTCCCGGGCGATGCCACCCGGCGGAGTCCGATGTCCGTTCGGGCAACGGCAGTGCTTTCCGGTCGATTCAAGCAGGAGATCGAACAATGACGTGGAAGAGGCTGTTTCCTACCATCGGCGCCATCGCATTGGTCCCCGCCGTAACTGGCGGTGTCCTCGCGGACGATGAGGTGGCAGCCATGCTTCAAGCGAAAGTCACACTCACAGAAGCAATTGGTACGGCCGAGAAGGAAGCTGGTGGCCGGGCGATCAATGCCGGTATCGACGACAACGGTGGTACTCTGTTGATCAGAGTTGTTGTCGCTCGGAGTGACAGCGTGCGCAAGGTTCTGATTGACGCGCAGACAGGCAGTGTCGTCAAGATGACAGCGAAGAACGATGAAGAAGAAGAGGACGAGGACCACGAAGACGATGAAGACGGTGAGGAGGGCGACGAGTGAAATATAGCGGGCCGCTTCCTGCTGTCCTTTGCATCGAGGCAGCGGGATTAAGGCAACGGCAGTGACAGCATGGGACTTCGCTGCTGATTACCGCCATCGACGTGCCCATTGACTGCCCACCTGGCGACATCAACATTTTACCGCCTTGTGGAGACGCAGATGACATTCAGGCAATGCCGGGCGCACTATCGGCGAGCGCACGTCCTGCCTGGGACGCGTGCAATGAACTACGCTGCAACAGCTCTTGGCACCGCGAATGATCAAATGTGACCCTAGTCGCAAGCAGACCACTGAGCGCGACGATGATGGCTACTGTAGCGAAGTATCCGGATTGACGTCGGCTTGGCAGGGCGGCGAAGCTGGCGGAGAGCGACACCACTTTGCCAAGTGGCAGAAGCAACCTCGATCTCATTGTCCTCCACTGTTGCTAGGCTCCTTCGTGCAGTTCTCCGAGCGAGAGCCACTGGTAACTTCGCGCGGAATAGTTGACCTCGCAATACCGAGAGGCGGTGTCTTCGGTCAGGAGATTTGGGTAGTTTGATGAAATGTTGCCCCGTGCGGTCTGTTACGTTCTGTTGCCAATTCTGGCACACAACCGCTGGGTCTGACCGTGTGTGACCGCTACTGCAAACATCCGGGTCCATCATCTACGTAGCCATGTCTACGCTTCCATCCGACAAAGAACGGATTTACGCGCCGCCCCGCCTAGTCGAGCTTCTAACCGCCATAACAAACCCCTACAGAGGATGCACATGACCCCGCACAAGCTCGTACCCTGTTTCTGTGCAGGGCGGTCGCCCGGTTGGCGGACGACCGCATTCGCAGCAAAGCGCGTCGCCGGCCTGCTGGCGGCTGGCCTGGCGATCGCCGTCTTGGCGCCAGATGCTCTCGCCGTGGGTTTCTGCACTAAGACGGCAGATGCCGCCCTCACGGCATGCCAGAACGACGTGCGCGATACCTTCTGGGTCGGCAAGGGCATTTGCATCAATGAATCGGACGACAAGGATCGGCGCACGTGTAATGATGATGCGCAAACTGAAATGGAAGACGGCCTGCGGCTGTGTCAGCAACAACACAATGCGCGGCTGCATGTCTGCACCATCGTTGGCGAAGACCGCTACGATCCCGAGTTCGAACCGGCCCAGTTCGTGAATCCCGATAACATTGGCCACGGCATCGCCCCGAACCCCTACTTCCCGCTCGTCCGCGGCATGCGCTTCACCTACAAAGGTGGCGGCCAGGTCATCACCGACACCGTAACCGACAAAACGAAGCGTATCGACGGCGTGACGTGCCGGGTCGTCGAAGATTTAGTCAGGGAGCACGGCGTGGTGATCGAGCAGACCGACGACTGGTTCGCCCAGGATCTGGCGGGTAACGTCTGGTACTGCGGCGAGTTGGCGAGAGTGTTCGAGACCTTCAAGGGAGATCGTCCGCAGGATCCCGAGCTCACCAGCATCGAGGGCTCCTTCAAGGCCGAGCGCGAGGGCGACAAGCCCGGCATCATCGCGCTCGCCGCTCCGCAGGTGGGTGACGGCTACTATGAGGAGTTCTCGCTGGCCAATGCGGAAGATGTCGCGGAGGTCATCAGCACCACCGGAAGCGCTGCGGTTCCCGCCGCGATGTGCAACAAGACCTGTGTGGTGACCCGCAACACTTCGCCGCTCGAACCCGGAATCAAGGAGACCAAGTACTATGCCCCTGGCGTGGGTCTCATCCTCGAGGTCGAGAACGATGGCACCCGCGTGGAACTCGTCCAAGTGACGCATTGACGTGGGAATATGCGGCGGGCCAGAGCGTCACGCACACGGCTAGCAACGATCAAGCGACGACCGGTCGGTTGCGGGCACGCTGCACAACGCTTAGCTCGACTTTCGAGCTGTGATTCGCGCTACTGTTGCCGTGCGGTGTCTATCAGGGAGGAGTTCAACTCGGGGTCAACCCGAGACAACGCCGGGGTAGGCCTACAACAGGCTCCCCGACAGCGGACCTTTCCTGCTGGCGCTGGTTCGGCTGAGAGGTGCCGACAGCGGGCAACCCAGGAGTCGGCCTCAGAAGCAAGCTAATCACATACCCATATGCACATGAATCATTCCCATGAATGCGCGATCCCAGGCCACCGATTATGTGCGGGCGCCACTGGCTGTGCGTGCTCATGAACGCTGGACAACCTTGCCCGCTGTTGCCAACGATAACATCTGCTCGACTACGGCGTGCGCCCGTCCCGCCGCCACCGACTTTCCAACTTTGACCGGTCGCATCCGCTTGAATCGTGGAGGGCGAATGACATTCCGAGAATTCTGGCCGCTCTACCTATGGGCGCACCGTTTGCCGGGGACACGAGCGATGCACTATTTCGCGACTGCCATCGCCACTTTGGCGGCGGCCGAAGCCGTAATGGTCTGGCAACCTGTGGTGCTAGTCGCCGGCATTGGCCTGGGTTACGCGGTCGCCATTGCCGCGCATCGCTTCGTCGAACGCAACAATCCGCTGATTCGAATCAATCCCCTTTGGGGCGCCATCGCCGATCTGCGCATGACATGGCTCGCGCTCACTGGGCGGCTCGGCAAAGAGCTCGCGAAGCACGGTGTCGGCGAGTCAAATAGCGCCGGGGCCAATCATGGGCCATCGGCCGTCACGTGCTCGAGAAGCAGCACGGCAAGCGTCGTTGGCATTGAGTTCGCAGCAACAGAACGCATCCTCGTCGCCCTTGACGAATTCGATCAGGCTGCACGCCACGCTCTCCGCTACTATGGCGGGAAGTCACATCGATACGCGTTGCTGATCGCCACCACGGCCGGACTCGTTGCCGGCTTGGCCGACCTGCACGACCTCATCGAGCACACGAATAGGCCGACCTACCCGATTCTGCAACTGGGTGCACCGGTCATCGCATTTGCGATTGCCGCTGCCTCGTCCTATGCGGCGCTGGTCGTTGCGGGCCGACACTTGCGGACAGTGCTCGACCGGTTTGCGTCCCTGGCAGCGGAGCGGCCAGGCGGCGCTTCGACGGTGGAGACCATTCGCTTCGGCCTGCGTGTCGAGCGGCTTTTCGCGTGCGAGATGTCGTTGAGGCGCGCAGCGCTTGCACTGTTCGTCCTCGGCTTTGTCGCGTTTGCGGGAGCTGAATACGCCGAGCACGGATTATGGTGGTTGGCTTAGGCAGCCCAGGAATCTTGCGGCACACATGAGGCGGCAGCGTTCAGTCGAGCCGCTTGGCTGCGACGAGCACGGCACCAACCGCGATCAACAGCACAAGGTCACGCCCGAGCTCATCGATGCCCTCGCTGCCTTCGAGGCCGAGGACCTGGAGCCATCCGAAGATGACGAGCCGGACGATTTTGGCGATGACGTCGACGATGACCGCGGAAGCTATAGCTTTCCAGCCCTTGCCGGGCAGGCGCCAGGTGCCGCCTCCGACCCCGATGTCGCGATCTCCCATCGCGACCGGGTCTATGCCGCCGAGCAATTCTCCAACACCGTCTCGGTCACCGATCCGGCCGACAACAAGTTGCTCGGCGTCATCCGCCTGGGCGATCCGCAGCCGGGCAACCTGAGCCCGCTCTATCGCGGCCAGGTGCTGGTGCACGGTATGGGCTTCTCGCCTAACCACAAGACGCTGGCGGTGGTGTCGATCGGCAGCAACTCGGTTCCTCCTGGTGCTACAAGAGAATTCATCGTCTGATCAATGGGACTTTCATCCTCATAGCGAGCGCAGTGAGCATGACCGCTCACCAAGACAAAGTATGTGCGATTCTACTTCATCAAGAAAAAGACAGCAGACCTATTTCGGAGGAGATGGTTATGATGGGTGCGATCAACCCTACGTCGTCATTCTTAGGACTGCCGACTCGCCTACTGACCGGGTACATCGTCATCTGATGGGCTGGGAACGGTTGCACCAGCGTTGTCAGCGTTTCGTCATCGGTCGCCTTCAGCCATGTATTCCAGGTCTCCGGGTATAGGATAACCGGCATGTGGTCGTGGATCTCCCGGCAGAGATCGTTTGCTCTCGTGACGATGATCGAAAAGCTTTCGATCGCCTGATCGCCCTTTCTCCACCGTTCCCATAGGCCAGCCATGGCGAACGGGGCGCCGTACTTCAGCGTGATCCGGTGCGGTTGCTTCCCGCCAGCGACAGTTTTCCACTCGTAGAAGCCATCGGCTGGCACCAGGCAGCGGCGCTTACGAAATGCCTCCCGGAATGCGGGCCTTCGCGCGACCGTCTCGGCCCGGGCGTTGATCGTCCCGTGTCCGATTGTCGGGTTATTCGCCCACGACGGTATCAAGCCCCACCGGAGCATCACCAGCTCGCGCTGGCTGTTCTTGTCGAGCCGGACCACCGGCAGGTCTTGGAGCGGCGCCGCATTGTATCGCGGCTGGATATTGGACGTGGCGTTCGAGAACTCGAACAGCCGCCGCATCGCCTCGGGGTTGGTCGTGATGGAGTAGCGACTGCACATGCCCCAGCGAACCTAATCCGTGCGCCGGTGACAGTCATGTGACTAGATCGTGACGATTCGCGTTAGGACTCGGCAGCGACTTGTCGAATGGTGTAGATATCGGGCCGCACTTCCGGATTGGGTCTTGGCCGTGTGAAAGCCATTCTGCGGTTCGGGCGCAAGATTGATTCAAACAGACCGCCGCTCGCGCTGAATGATTTGCCCAGGCTGCAAGCTCGATTATTTCATATTGCGCGCTGGCCACTCCTCGAGCGTTTTTCACACAGCCAGGGTCGAGAGCGGTCGAACCTAACTCGTCCTGATGACCTGAGCATGTCTGCTGTCCAGCCAAGGGCCGGGACGTACTCGAATCCAGAAGAGATCGAAGTCAGTAGATGGTTGCGGGTGATTTGAATCTACCAAGCGTAAGCTATTGATTCGTTTCAAGTCACTTTCGCGCTGAAAAACATTGGCCCCGTAACCTGTTGAGATTACGGGGCTTCTCAGTGTGTTTGGTTGCGGGGGCATGCAACCACCTTTGCCGAACTCGGCTGTTTTGGACGAGATAACTGCAAGACTATCGATTCGGACATAGTCGGCCTGGCGCCTGCAATTTCGGCGCCGCGCGCGGATTCTCGCCGATTCATTGTCCAATATGCATCCTCGCCTCGGCCACCAGCTGCCCAGAATACCTATTCGGCTGCATCGCCCTCTTCGGGGATCGTGTCGGTGACGTCATCTCCTTCAAGTTCGGTCTCCCAGACCTGACGCCATTCATGAAGAATGAAGGGCCGGGCTGGATCATTCGTCAAACGGACGACCGCCAAGCGCTCGAAAACCCCACCCCCAGGAGTTTCTGCCCTGGCGGTTACGGTAACGACAGGATGCCGGCGCTGCCGCACGACGTGGCGTGATGAAGTCTGGTCGTCGCTCGCCACGTCGTTAAACGTTTGAAAGAAGTCTTGCCTCTGTTCACTCCCATTAGGCGCGCTGTCTGCTCGAGCCGACGACAGATTGCGACGAGACGCCACCGAGGCCTCAACCTGCGCTTTCGTAGCTCCTGGCAAGGCCAACAGCGCCGCCACTGGCGCCGTCGAGGGATCGATGCTTCGACCACCAGAATATACGGTCAGAACCGGTGCTACATTCTCGTATAGCTCCGTGGTGATGCCTAGCACTTGCTGCAGCTCTGCGACGCTGTCGAACTTGCCGTCCTTGGCGCCATCCGGCAGGCCGGCACCGCGATAGTCGGCATCCTCGGTTCCCAGAGCGCGTCGCAAATCGTCCTGATCGGCGAAATCGCGTATCGAGTCGACGAGAGCGCGAGCCCGATCCGTTTCGACGCCAACCGATACAAAGAGACCTTTGAGCAGTTGGTCCGACGCGGTATTCAGATCGATTTTGCCCGCTTCGCTCTGGATCGACACGACGATCTCCACCCCATCGAACCGCCAGCGATACGCGGTTCCGTCGAGCAAGGGTCGACGCGACGGATCGGCCTCCAAGAGCGCGGTGATCGCCCGATAGATGCCGGCATCAGCAAGGCCCTCGGCCTTTGCATTCTCGACAAGATTGCGCGTTCGATTGATTTCCGTGCGAGTGGTTGTCGTGAAGACGGCACTGATCAGTGCGAGGATCGAAATGGCCCACAGCACGATCAAGAGCGCCATGCCCAGTTGCTCGCCTCGCCGTGTCTCGTTGACTCGCATAGTCGTCCGGTCGCGTGTCGTCATGGCGAAGGTGCGTCCGACGGCAGCGGTACCAAGCGCTGCTCGAGCATGGTCACGCTCGGCATCCGGCGGCGCAGTTCCTCGGTCAACGTCCGTGCATCCTGCGAGTTTCGAATGACCCGTGGCGTCAGGAGAATGAGCAGCTCGGTACGATCGTCGTTGTCCGACGTCGTCTTGAACAAGTTGCCTAGAATGGGGATCTCGGACACCAGGGGTATGCCGGTAACCCCTTCCGTGTGCCGATCACGGATCAATCCGCCAAGGGCGACGGTCTCGCCGGTCTGAACGGCCACGGTACTCGTGATCTGCCGCTGCTGAATAGTCGGTGAGTCGATCCCGGACGTGATCGTTTCCGCGACATCGCTGACCTCCTGCACGATCTCCAGAATAATCAGCCCGCTGGCATTGACGTGCGGAATGATCTCCAGGATCACGCCGGTATCGCGATACTCGACCGTGTTGACGAGCGGCGACTCCGGATCGATCACGGACGTGGCCTGTTGGGTGACGATCGGCACCTGGTCGCCGACCTGGAGCCGGGCCGGTTCGTTGTCGAGGACGAGGAGTTGCGGCGCCGATATGACGCGCACGTCGGTGATGGACGTCAATGCGTTCAACACGACGCGGGCGTCGTCCGAGTTGAAGATGTAGCTGAAGCCGCCGAAGAACGGATTGATCACACCGGCGGCCAATTCGCTGAACCTGATGGTGGAGTTGCCGAGGCTGAAAAACCATTGCAACCCGTATTCCAGGTCATCGTTCAGCGTAACTTCGGCGATCGTGGCCTCGACCAAGACCTGCAGCGGTACCACGTCCAGCTGCCGCAAGGTTGTCAGCACGCGGCGATACTGGCTCGGCGTCGCCATGATCAGCAGCGCGTTGTTGCGTTCATCGGCGACGAAACGAATGTTTTCGGTACCGCCAAGCGCGACGCCCTCTTCGGCAGCCAGATCGAGGGGTGCGGCGGCACGCGACACGGCCGGCGCCTCCGGAGTTGTTGGCTGGGGTTCGACAATCGTGGGCTCTGGCGCTGCTTCAGTCAGCAGACTTGTGCGGGTGGTGCCTGGATAGCTCCTGAGCTCGGCGGGCGTAAGCCCGGGCGCGAGTGTCGGGGGCACCACCGTCGGAACCTGTGCGCCGCCGCCGTAGACCTCGGTCAAGACAGCAGCGAGGTCCTTCGCATTGCCGTTCTGAACCCAGTAAACATAGGCGCGCTGCGAATCGCCCTCCTGCCCCTGGTCCAGCCGTTCGATCCAGATGGCGGCCTTGTCGAGGTAAGCGGGCTGAGCGGTGATAACGAGAACGGCGTTCTGCCGCTCGATCGGGACGAACTGTATGACGCCGGCCAGTGGTCCTTCGAAATCCTGCCCAAACACTCGATCCAGTTCTTCGACGACCGTTTTCGATTCGGCCGAATGCAACGGATAGATCGCAAACGACATGCCCGTCATCCAATCAACGTCAAAGACTTGGACCAGATCCTCGAGCTCTCTTGCCTCGGCAGCCGTTCCAGTGAAGAGCAACACGTTACGCGCAGCATCCATTCGCAATATGCGTCCCGGCGGCACATAGGGCTCCAGAATGCCGCGCACCGCAGTCGCCGAGGCGTACTTGAGTGGGATGATGTGGATGCCGTAACCGGGTTCGAGACGAAATCCGGTTGCTGCCCCTTCCAGGGGAATGATCTTGTAGGTTTCACCGGATTTAACCAATCCGGCGCCATTCATAGTCAGAATATCCTCCAGGACCGGGATGACGTTCGCGGCTGCAAGCGGCTTGCTCGTCCGGATGGTCACAGTTCCCTGAACGCGCGGATCGATGACGTAGCTCAGCTTCAACGTATCGCCGAGAATGGCACTGATGACTTCTCGGATGTCCGTATTGACGAAGTTGAGGGTGATAGCTCCGTCCTCAGCCGCTTCGACCAATGCCACGGACGGCTGCGCGATCAGCTGACCGGTACCCCGATCGAGAAGCGGTTGCGCCGCGGATGCTCGGTCTACTGATTCGCCCAATCCGTCGCTGACCGGAATCAGCTGGGCGGGCAGATCCGATCTGACTGGCTGCGTGCTGCCGCCCACCGATTCTGCCTGCGGGGCTCCATAGCGCGGCCCGCCAGCTCCCTTGCAGCCGGCTAGGGCGATCAAGCCGACAAACAATATGCCCGAGACCAAGAACCGCTGGGCGCATCGCCCGCTCCCCACCATCCAGCCCTCCCATCACGTCGGAATGTTCGAAGACTTTCATCCGTCCAATTGTGGGGCGGATGCCATGCAACGGCTCTCGCCTGATGCCAGCGCTCTGCAGCCTGCCAACGGAAATGCTGAATGATGAGCGAAAAGGCACCGACTCGCTCTCTCCAACTCCGACGAAATCTTCTTGTCGCTACCCATTGTCTTCGCGACTCTTGTACGACAAACGCAACTCCTGTTCGCGATCGCCCTGTCGAAACAGCACATGCTCCGGCCCAATGCCGATGGCGACCCATCCAGCAACATTGGCTCCTTCGTTGATCTTGATGATCGAATTGTCTTGCTTCGACCGTACGAATGCGAAGCGCTCGGTCTGCCAGATCACGACTCCCACGAGATCGATCTCCAGTGTCGGGGCCGGCGATGGTTCCGGCACTTCGGCGATGACTTCGACGGGTCGACGGGACTGCGAGAAAATCGGTCGCTCGATGATTGCGTAGAGGTCCTCAATCGTCGGCAACGCAAGGATGGGTTCCGCCGGCAGCGGCCCGCCATCGACCATCATGGGGAGAGGAGCGATGACAATGGCCTCATCCCGCGTCAGGCGATAGATGCCATACGCATGCTCGGCAAGCGCCCAGATCACACCTGCGAGCAGCAATGACGTAGCAAGCCCGAGTGTCCGGCGTGCTTTCATAGGTCCTCCGGCGGCCGATAGCCGTAAAGATCGATGTTGACGGTCAGCATTGGCTCCGTAGCCGGCTGCTCCCCCGTCCGCCGCGTCGAGCGGCTCTGGATGTCGACATTGTCCAGGAACAGGAGGGGTTGGCCCGTCTCGAACGCATGGACGATTCTCAGCAGCGACTCGGTGGTCGTCGTCATCTGCATGCGCAGGGTCACTCGCCGAAATTCGCCTTCGTCTTCCCCGGGTAGTGTCTGGATGCTCCGGATCGTGCCGCCGTTCTCACCGACCGTGGCCTTGACGCGATCCTGCAGCTCTGCCGCGGCAAGCGCGTCGGTCTCCTTCATGAGGTAGTAGCTCTGCAAGCCCTGCTGTTCGGAGATCTCCTGGACTTTCTCCTGCAGATCCTCCTCCGCCGCCGCCCCGTTTCGGAGGCGTGCCAGAAGGTCCTGCGCTTCGATTATGGCGGCTTCATTTTGGTCGTAGGTGGCGATCAACGGCCTCACGCCGAGAACATACGCGCCGCCCAGCAGCACCAGGAGCAGCGCAACGGCCGCAATTCGGCCAAGCCAGGCCAGCGGTCTAGTCATTGCCTCGTTTCCTTCGCGGCGATTTGAGCCGACAGATTGAAGCGCTCGACGCCTTGCTTGGGATCGAGCGTGACAGGCGATACAAACCGCACCTGGGTCAGCAGAGGCGATGCCTCGAGCACCTCAATTAGGTTCGATGCCGCGGCTGAGTAGCCGGACAATGTGAGTTGCCCTTTCTCCAGCCGGAATTGGCTGACCCACGTGTCGTCCGGGAGGCGTTGCGTCGTTTCATCGAGAACCTTAATCAGCAACGGCTTCTCTTGCTTCCGATGCGCGACGTACCGGCTACGATCGAGGAGCCGAAATACCTGTTTTCTCAAATCCTCGGTGTGCAAGCTGGCCGCCCGACTTTCGGCCAGGTTCGCCTCGTAAGCGGCAAGCAGCCGCGTCTGTTGCCGAAGCTCCAGGAAGATTGCCGCCGCTCCCAAACCGAGCGCGACGAGCGACAGCATCGCGAGTAGTCGCCGAATCCCATGCCCCGACTTCGATTCGATGGCCGTCGGAAGCAGGTTTATCGTGCGGTCGACGACCATATCGTCGCCAGCGAAAGTGACGATGTTGGGCGTCAGACCCCGTTCCCTCGCCCACTGCATCATTCTGTCGGCGATCGCTCGGGGAACCACGATCAATTTGACGGCGATTCGCTTTTCCGCCTCGTTCGCCTCAATCAGGCGATGGGAATAGTAGACCTCGTCGACCTTGAACGCCGTGAAGCGCTCCATCTCAAATCCGAGCACCTCCCGTAGGTTTTCCCGAGCGGCTAGCGGCAAGCTCACTGGGCATTGGAGAACGCAATCTGGAGGCAGGCACAACACCACATCAGTCCACCGCATGCGGGCCGTGCGCCGTATTCTGGCTAGCTGTGCCTTGGCCACCGAGCTATCCGCGCGATCAAGGACAATCCGACCAATCTCGCTGCGCGCCCGCCTCTTCACATAGTGGAAGACTGCTTGGTCCGGCAGGATCTGAACCAAGATGGCGCGCGATCGCATTCTCGGAGCACCGCTTCGCGATCCCGGCAGGCAAGCGCGCAGCTCCCCAAGCCACCAGCGCAGAAACTGCGCCATCGGCGTCGTCAGCTGTGCCGTGACGACAGTCATAGTTGTGGGGCCTTGTTCAGTTTGGGTGCAACGATGAAGCTTGGCCAATGGCGGGGATCTGAATCAGGGAACTCAACGTCAACACGAATCAAGTCCGGCAAGGCTGCTACGTCGCGCCATTCGGTGTGCCAATCCGCTTCAATCTCCTCGCCAAGCCGACCGAAGTATGCAAACCGAATGCCCGAGACGTTGCGAAGCAACACCACCGGATCGGCCGTCGGTGGGTCGCGCCCTGAGCGGTCCGGCCTGAACACTTGCCACCGAAGCATCAGGTCGTCCCGCGAAGCGCCGTCATTCATGCCAAGCTCGATGACATATAAGCCGGCGTCTTCGCGGTGAATCGACAACGGAGCGGCAAAGCGAACTTGATCAACTGCGCCAGCGAATACTGGCTCTGGTTCGGCAGCCGCTCTCGCGAAGGAAAGAAGGATTGCTTGCGACAACTCCCGCCGCAGCAGATTCTGGACAGCGTCCATCTGACCGACGCGATCGATGGTCTGCTCGCTTGCGTCCCAGGCGCGCGCGCCAAAGCGGAAAGTCCCGCTCAGAAAGACGGCGATGAAGCCGAGAAGCGTCAACGCTACTAACAGCTCGACCAGCGTATATCCGGCGCTAGGATCATCGTATCGGTGAGACGTCGCTCTCATCCGCCCGGTCCTGTATCACTCGGCCGGCGCCAGTCGCATCGTCTTCAGCGTCAAGCTTCGCCCCGCGTCGAAGATCGCGAATTCGACTTCGTAGGGAACGACGACAGATGCGTCTCCCTCGGCTTGCCGACGACGATCATGCGACTCAGTAGGACGAAGGTGCATGACCCACTCCAATCCGGAGTCCGATCTGCCGGTCAGCTCACCCTCCTCCATGGGAATCTCGGTTCCAAGCCGATCGATCTCGGATCGCGCGGAAGCCAGCGCCGCGGCGTGGAACGCCGACGCCTCAAGACTGGCAAAACCCGTGGAGAACGATGGCAGCAGGACTCCCAGCGCCAGGGCCATGATCAGAAAGGCCACCAGGATTTCCGGCAGCGTGAAGCCGGCCGCAGACGGTCGCTCAGCGAACATTTTCGTGGATCTCGACATGGCCCGTGAGCCAATTCACAGCAACGTCGTTAGCCTGCACTTGCGAAGACAACCTGATCCGTCCCCCGGTCGAAGTGCCGTCCGGAAGGAACCGGATCGCAGCACGCTTCGCGTCCTGCAGCTCAGAGGTCGCCGTGTAGACGGATATTCCGAGATCGCCTTCCAGCTTGCGGTCGTCGCCACCAGAGTCGACCTGCAGAGTGCGGGACCCGACATCGACGATCACCCTCAGTTCCCTGTTGTCGCGAATGGCGAGGCTGCGCGCCTCGCGCAGGACTGCCGCGACGAGACTGGTACCCGATCGCAGCTGTAGTCCCGGCCCCCGTGCGACGGTCGGCGCCAAGACAGCAACGCTGATGCCGAGGATGACCAAGACGATCAGCAGCTCGAACAGCGTGTAGCCCTGGGCGCCGGATGGATCACCAGTTCGCAACGTCCGCATTCTTGCCCTCTCCGCCCTCTTTGCCGTCGACACCCAGGGAGTACAGGTCGTACTCACCGTGCTCGCCCGGAAGGCGATATACGTAGAGATTGCCCCAAGGATCAGTCAGTGCTTCTCGATTCTTGAGATAGGGTCCATTCCAGCGGTCGAGCCCAGCGGGCGCTTCGACGAGAGCGCGCAAGCCATCCTGCTCACTTGGATAGTGACCGGCTTCAAGACGGTAGAGATCGAGAATACTGCCGAGCTTCTCGATCTGAACGTGGACCGTGTCGACCTTGGCCCGCTCAAGCGACTTCATCAGCTGCGGCACCGCAATTGCGACCAGCAGACCCAGAATGGCGAGAACGACCAGCAGTTCGATCAGCGTGTATCCGCACTCTCGCTCGCGCGATGTGGGTCGTCTCACCATGGTGTCATCTCGTGGCATTCAACGCTGCCAATGTTCGTGTCAGACCGGCATGTTGTAGGTACTGAGAATGGCCAACAGCATCGCAGCGATGATCGCCGCAACGATGAGTCCCAACACGATGGTGACGAGAGGAACCAGCAGTGCGAGCAGCCGCTCAAGAGTGCGCTGGACCTCCTCGTCGAATATCTCGGCGACCTGGAGCAGCATCGCCGGCAGCTGCCCAGACTCCTCGCCGACCTGGATCATTTGCACAGCAAGCTCAGGAAAGACGCCCGTTTCCCGCAATGGTAACCACCATCCATCACCCCGTTTGAGCTGCAAGGCGACGTTCGAGAGTGCGACCGAGACGGCGCAATTGGCCACCGTGCTCGCCGCGATCGACAGCGCGCCAAGCTCGACAACGCCGCTTCCAAGCAGTGTCCCGAGGGTGCGGGTGAACCGCGCCACCTCGAGTTTCAGCACGAGCGCGCCGAGGATTGGCGACTTCAGAACCCGCGTATCCCAGAACAGGCGTCCTGCCGGCCGGGCATAATGGTGGCGTACGCCTGCGACGGCCACAATCAGCCCGAAGAGGCCTGCCCACCAGAATTCCTTGATGAGATCGCCGGCGGCCACGACGACCCGCGTCGGCCACGGCAACGTTGCTCCGGCGCTTTCAAACAGAGGGCGAAACTCCGGCACGACAACGGTCAAGAGGATCACGATCGTGGCGGCGGCCACGACGAGCACGATGATCGGGTAGTACAACGCCGACTTGACGTTTTCGCGAACCGCTTTCGAACGATTCAGCAGTTCCGCCAGCCGCGCAAAGATCGTGGGCAGGCTGTTGCTTGCCTCTCCCGCGCGCACCATGCCGACATAGTAGCTCGGCAAATCGTCCCTTCGCTGCTCCAATGCGTCGGACATCGTGGCGCCGGAGCGAACCTTCTCCAGGACGCTGCTGGCAAAGCTGCGCTTTGTCGGTTTGTCCGCCAACGAAGATAGAATCGTGAGTGCGCGATCGGCCGGCAGTCCCGCCCGCAGCAAAGTTGCCATCTCCTGGCTTATGAGGGCCACGTCGCCAAGAGACAGCCGCTGGCCACGACGGCCGCCGCGGAGACGGAGCTCCCAGGTCCTTGCCCCGCCAACCTCATCGGCGCGGATCGGAGTGCTGCCGTCCGTGTGTAGACGGTCGATGGCAGCAATGCGATCAAGCGCTTCAATCTCGCCCTCGACGATTTCGCCTGCGCCGTTCACTGCCTTGTATCGGAAGTGTGGCATGGGCCCTCAGCGATTCTTGGCAACCAGCATGGCTTCCTCGATGGTCTCAAGGATCTCCTCGACAGACGTTCCCCCGCCTTCGAGGGCATTAGATTCCTTGGCAGATGCGATGGATGCCGCGGCGGCAGTCGACCGCAGAAGTCCCCGACGATTATGCGCGACACTGGACCTGTCGCTATCGGCAGCAGGATTTACGGCCGGTGAGATTCGAAAGTTGCCCGTCTGCAAACACCTTCCGGCGTTGCTGTCCCCGATGAAAACATCACGCGTGACTTGGAGCACCTCCTCGATAGCCGTGACACCGGCGGCTGCCTTACTCATGCCGTCGTCATACATCGTTCGCATGCCCTCCTGGACCGCGGCCCGCTCCAGTTCATGGGACTCTGCTCGCTGCAGAATGAGGCGCCGGATCGCATCACTGACCACGAGAATCTCGAAGATGCTGATGCGGCCGAAGAATCCCGTTCCGTGACACTCTGTGCACCCTTTCGGCCGGTAGAGCATTATCTCCGGGGAATTCGAATAGCGTCGCAGACCCAGCTGCAAGACGAGCTCCGGCATCGCGACATAAGACTCACGACAATGCCGGCACAATCGGCGAACGAGCCGTTGCGCGACGGTGCCGCTGAGCGTCGAGGTCAGCAGGAAGTCCTGCACGCCCATGTCAAGCAATCGCGTTATGCTGCTCGCGGCATTGTTGGTATGCAGTGTTGACAGGACCAGGTGGCCGGTCAGCGCAGCCTGCACGGCGATTTCTGCCGTCTCTACGTCGCGGATCTCGCCGATCATGATGATATCCGGATCGTGGCGCAGGACGGATCGGAGGATGTTTGCGAAATCGAGGCCGATGCCCGGTTTGACCTGAATCTGATTGATGCCATCGAGCTGATACTCGATCGGGTCTTCGATGGTGACGATCTTCTTCTCTGGGGCATGCAGCCGTAGCAGCGACGCATAGAGCGTCGTGGTCTTTCCGCTGCCCGTGGGGCCCGTCACGAGCAGGATGCCATGCGGCCGGTGCAGAACGCCGAGGTAGCCACCAAAATCTTCGTCGGCCAGGCCCAGGGATGCCAGGTCGAGAGCGACGCTCGATCGGTCGAGTATGCGAATGACCACGCTCTCGCCGTGCAAGGTCGGCGTGATCGCGATGCGAAAATCAACCGACGTGCCACGAACGGCCAGCTTCATGCGGCCGTCCTGTGGGAGACGCCGCTCGGCAATATTGAGGCGGGCCATGATCTTGATACGCGAGATGATGGCTGCACGATATCGGTTCGGCGGCGATTCCACTTCGCGCAACGCACCGTCGATCCGATAGCGGACATGCAAGGCGTCTTCGAACGGCTCCAGGTGAATGTCGGACGCGCGCGATTCGATGGCCCGCGAGATCAGCTGATTGACCATCCGAATGACGGGCGCCTCGCTAGCGAGATCCTTGAGCCTTTCGATGTCATGCTCGAATGCATCGTCGGTGGCCGAGTCAGCGGCCCGTCCGTCGGCGGCACGACCCGAGCCTCGCCGACCATGCAGACGGTCGATAGCGCCTTCGATCTCACTGGCTATTCCGACCCGCAGCAGGATCGGTCGTCCGATTCGCAGGCGCATTGCGTCAATGGAGACCCTATTCAGCGGGTCAGCTACCGCCACGGCGACGCCATCGGCGTCGTCGGCCAGTGGCAGAATGCGAAATTCGCTGAGGAAGCGGCGGTTGACCTTATCCTCGAGGACGGCCACGGTCGGGAAATCGCGGGCGAGAGCCAGAGGCAACCCGAGGAGCTCGGCGAGCACTTGGGCGACCTCACGCTCGGACACGAGGCCCAGCATCGACAACAGATGCGGCAGCCGCCCTGCCTCGCCGGCGCCCCTGACGCGCGTCGCCCGCTCCAGGCCCTGTTGCGTGAGCTGACCGCGTTGGATCAGTCGCTGTGCGAATGCCTCCTCGACGGCAACGACGTCGTTCGGGGGCGAATAGGTGGACATCGAGTTGGTCACCCAAGTCCCTCCAATCCCGCAGGGCACCTGGACCTCATCATTGGGCTTTGCACTCGGTGCAACTTCGGCAGCCGCGTCAGCTCCGGGCGGTGCCGCCCGCCGCAGCCTTAACCAATGCCTAGGCTAACTTCATCGCGGGACTGAAACATTTGGCACGAGTCACAAGCTGCCTGGCAATTAACACCAAGCGGGCTGGTAGGTGCTTTACCTATAGGATGGGGTTTCAATGGCGCCGGAGGGGTGGCCGCTATAAAACTGCTCGTTATAAGAAATATGGTCGCTTGCACCGCCGGAAATCGCCGTGACCAGTGAATCTCTCAACCGGATCGATCGCGGCACACTGCATGATCGTGTTTACCAGGAAATTCGCCGCGCGCTCATGAGCGGCGACTTCGCGCCAGGAAAAACACTCACCCTGAAGGCTCTCGCCCAGGAGGTTGGAACGAGCATCATGCCAGCTCGGGACGCGCTGCGTCGGCTCGCCACCGAGCATGCGCTGGACCTGCTGCCGAACCGTTCAATCGTCGTACCGGTCTTGACGCCGGAGCGGCTCAACGAGATCAGAGACATTCGCCTAGCCTTGGAATCGATGGCAGCGGCGCTTGCTGCCGGTCGGATGTCCGACCGCGACTTGGCCGACTTGGCCGAAATTTGCGAGGCGATGCACGGGCAGCGCGGATCCCCTCCCAACGACTACCTTGCTCAGAACCATGAATTCCATTTTAGGATATACAGAGCGGCTAGTCGTCCGATTCTGGTCGCCATGATCGAAACGCTCTGGCTCCAGATCGGTCCGCCACTGAATGTGGCCATCTGTCGGGATGCCCAGAGGCTCGACCCTCAACACTATCACGCCGTCCTCGCGGCCTTGCGTGCGCGGAATGGCAAAGCTGCAGGTCGCGCCGTCGCTGCGATCGTCCTGGCCGTTTCAGACCTGCTGACGGGTGGGCTTCGAGGGAACTTGCCTTCAACCTAGGCAGGCGCAATCGGCGGGGACGTAGTGCACCTGCGATTGCTAACTCCTTGACCGGCTCTGAGCCGCAATGTCCGCACCGCCGCTCAGATGCTAGCGTCAAACAGATCCAGGGCTTCGGAACGTCAGAGCTTTTTCCGGCCCGTGATCATGGCAACGATGAGGTTCTCTCTGTGCAGGAGGCTCGACATGAGCACGCCGAGAACGTGGAAGCCGATGAGGACGAGCACGACGTCCGATGAATAGTAGTGGACGTCCTCGACAAACGCATTCCCCCAATATCTGTCGGTCGTCATGAGAAAGCCACTGATTGTTACGACCAAAAGCATCACAAGCAGGGCGACGATCATCGCCGCGCCGGCCGGGTTATGGCCAAGGTACCGCTCCGGTCGGCCCCGAAGGAGACTTGCGAGATAGCGGTAGACGATGGATGGCCCGCGAACGAACTCAACAAAACGATCGCTGCGTGGCCCAACAAACCCCCAGGGAATGCGCAAGATCACCAACGCAAGCACGACGTAGCCGGCTGTGTTGTGAATGGTGAAGTCGTCGTTTCCGAGGTACGAAGTGAAGAATGCCGCGACAAGGCTCCAGTGAAAAATGCGGGTAAAGGCGCTCCAGACGCGAATTTTCGTCCCGGGTGCTGAGACCTCCTCTCTCGCTTCCCGGCCGACTGAGACAGGTGGCGGTCGCTCCGCCTCGCCAACCGTCGCAGCGGTTCCGGGAGCGATCGCGCCAGCGTTGGCCCTGGCATTCTCACTCGCAGACGCCGCAGCATCGCCCTCACGGCCGCGCGTGGCATTCTGCGCCGATATGCTCGATTCAACGCGTTTCACATCCAAGGCGAAACCGTCCCATGGCAGCGGCGGACCGCCTCTCCGTCCGCCCGGCACGATCGACATGATCGGCTGCGGCGTACGGATCCGCGCCCGACGTTTCAACGTTCCCGACGAACGAGCTGAGAGCCGCTCCTAGGAGCGCCCGATCGCAGTCGCGATCATCGACCGGCGCGCAAGCACTACTCGAGCTTGATCTTGACGATGTCGCCCGACACCGGATGCACGTAAACCTCGACCTTCTTGCCGTCCCGGTTCATGCCTTTGGCCTCCAGGCAGCCATCTTCAGGCTCGACCTTCCTGATGTCGGAATAGCCGGCCGCGGCCGCGATCTGGCGAACCTTTTCTTCCGAGATCAGCGATGCCCCGTCTGCGACTTCGCACAACTCCTCAGCTGAAGCGGCCAACGGAAAAATCACCGCAAGAGCGGCAACTGCAATCATCCGAAGCATGACACTTGCTCCCTCGTTGGAACTTGCCTCCCGGATACCCGCGTCCCGTCCGGATTGCGGATGGATCCATGCTAGCAATGGCAGGTCACCGAGGGAGTCCGCACAGCTCCCGAGTCACAGAGGTGAATCACCCCATACAGATCCTGGGTGATCTGCTCATAGTCGATTTTCCGAGCCCCACCGACGAAAGATCGACTGCTATGAGATTCCATGCCAAATCATGCCAGATTGTTGTTGCTAGCGAGGCCGCGAAGGAATAGGATTTGATTAGCAGGAAAATGTGCCCGTGGGGACCCTGCAAAGATTCGATCCGCACTCACTTTGGCTTATCCCACACGACCCTAAGCGGCAAAAGCCGGGCCGTGTTGCATGGGTACCTTCATTAAGTCGTTACATCGTTAAGTCATAAGGCGTTGGTGGTGGTCGGGACAGGTGGCCGTCATGGCAGCGCGGAATCGGATCCTCATTGCTGAGGATCATACTCTGGTTCGCGAAGGTCTTCGCGCACTACTGCTGACGCAGCCGGGTTTGGAGATTGTTGCCGAAGCGGACAATGGCCGCGATGCAGTCCGTTGCGTCGGCGAGGCGGCACCTGACCTTGTGCTTATGGACCTCTCGATGCCGGGAATGGACGGCATCGAAGCCATCAGGGAAATCAAGTCGCGATTTCCCAAGGTCAGGATTCTGGTGCTCACCGTTCACATGAACGAAGAATACATCCACACCTGCATTCGAAGCGGCGCCAATGGATACATCGTCAAGGATGCAACGGGCGAACAGTTCCTGGGCGCTGTCCACGACGTCTTGCAGGGACACACGTACCTGTGCTCCGCGGCAACAGAGAAGATCATCTGCTGGTACGCAAAGACCGGCGCGCCAGCCTCTCCATGGATGTCACTTACCCATAGGGAACGACAGATTCTCAAGCTCATCGCCGAAGGCCAATCGAACAAGGCTATGGCCAAGTTCTTGGCGATCAGCCCAAAGACCGTGGAGAAGCATCGCGCCAATCTCATGGTCAAGCTGGACGTGCATTCCACCGCGGGGCTGACCGCATACGCGGTCCAGAGGGGACTGGTGGATCGCGGATCGCCGATGTCCCAGTTTACCAATTCGGCGGTTTGATCCCATGCCAAGTTGATAGAGATGTGCACGAGGACGGACTAGCTCCAGTGGGGCATGACCAAATCGGTTGTCAAGAGAGGTAGTCCGAAAATGGCACCTCAGGTTTGCCTCCGGCGAGCCGCGTTTGTCAGCGCCGTCGTCCTCTCGGTGCAAGGCATGAGCTCTCCCGCGTTCGCCACGGAGCAACTCGAAGCAGACCTGCAGTGCCTCGCCCTGACGGTTTATCACGAGGCACGTGGCGAACCCGACCTCGGCAAGTTTGCGGTCGCCCATGTCGTGCTCAACCGCTCACGCGACGCGCGCTTTCCCAAGCGGATCTGCGACGTGGTTTATGAGGACGTCACGACTCCAGGCGGCTGCGAGTTCTCGTGGGCCTGCGACGCTCTGATTGACCAACCAAAGAATGACGAAGCGTGGCGACACAGCATGCGCGTAGCCCGTAGGGTATATGCGGGCCTCTCGATCGATCCCACGGGCGGTGCGATGTGGTATCACGCGGACTACGTGGAACCGGCGTGGGCGAATAGTCTTGGATCGCCCCAGAGGATTGGCCGCCACCGGTTCTACCGTAACCGTAGCAGCGCCGCTCGTACCGCACCTGCAGCTGGCGACGCACAGCACTCGCATTCACCCGCTGACACGACACTCAGGATCGCAAAAGCGAGATCTTCGTTGCCTGCCGGGACAATGGCATTTCTAAAGCAGCTCCGCGTTACGATGATCCTCTATGGGCCCGATTTGCACGATCGCACCGCACGTATCAACGACGTCATGTATCATCCGGGCGACCCAATAGTGCCGGGGCTAACTCTTGCTTCCATAGGTGAGGACATGGTTATCGTGCGCTACCGGGATCGTCTGTTCCGATTCCCCTTGTAGGCCCGCGTCGGCACGCCGGGGGCTATTCCTGACACCCTACCCGCCGCATGGAAATATCCCTCGGACAATCGTGCCTACTCGCTTGGAGGATTGGATGGAAAGGCTGCCTCCTGCCGCCTCCAACCGCCCTTGCATGCTGGCCAAGCCAGCGCCTCGCCGGCGCAAGCCGAGGGACGTCACCTCCGCGACATCGAAACCGCATCCGTTGTCATCGACAGTAAGTTCGAGATCCTGGCCCCGTCGCGTTAGTTCGACGCGGACAAAGCTTGCATGGGCGTGCTTGGCGACATTGTTCATCGCCTCTTGCAGTACGCGGTAGATCACGATCTTCAAGTCTTCAGGAACTTCGCGCTCTTCGACACGCAAGTCGGGGGCGACCCTCGTGTCCGGACAGGTTTCGGCGAAGCGGCGGCAGAACCATGTGATCGTAGAGACGATCCCTAGATCATCGAGAATCGATGGACGAAGATCCATCGAGATTCGTCGCACCTCGTCCATCGACTCCTGAATCAAAGGTGCAACACTGGCAAGTGTCTGTATGGCGTTGTCCGCTTGGCCCATCTGGATGAGGGATACGGCGATGTCGACGCGCATTTTGATGGTGATCAGAATCTGACCGATGTCGTCATGCAAATCGCTTGCGATCCGCTTGCGCTCAGTCTCTAGGACGCTAAGAAGCTGTGCCGACAATGCGCGGCGAGCGTCTTCCGACTCTTGAAGCCTCTGTGCGAGGCGCCGATTGTCTTCCACGTCTCCCCCCTTCTCGACGTGCCCGGTGACCGCGGTCCCGATCGCGATAAACCAAGCAATGCGCCCGTCTTGCCCTCCGCTGAAATCCCGCTCAGAGAGTGGCCAATTCCCGACCAAACTCTGAGTCTTTGCCGTCAGAGCCACGCGCGTCAATGAGCGGCTGTCCTCTACTGATGATCAGTTCGCGCCGTCGCGTGGATGCTGGCTATTGCGCAAGAGCTGCCTGAGCGGTGACAGGCCGAACCGTGGCGACCTCGGTCCCCTCGATTCCCGAGACGGCAACGCTGCCGGGATTGCCACCGGCTGGCCTCACGACGATGAGCCACCTGCGCAAAAGTCGACTCCACTTCATGGGGCCATAGCCAACCAGTGTCAACTTCGCGTTCTTGCCAAGGCGACTGCTGGCTTCGACCAGAAGAAGGTCATACCTTGTGTTGTATATTGCCTTTGCGATCTTGATCGTCAGGTCGTATCCATTGCAGTCTTGGTCGATGCCATCGAACTTCGTCTCGATGGCGCCGGGATAGATCGAGGGGTCCTTATCGTTGCAGTCAAGACTGGCGACAAAGCCGTCTCCGTCGGCGTCGGCCGATGCCGTCAGCCGGTTGAATGCCTCCAAGACATCGATCGAGCCATATCCGGTGTCGTTGTCCGGGCCAACCGCGCCGATATCGAGGGCAGACTGCTGGAGTGCCAGTTCGAGTTGCTCAGGCGTCAGATCGGGCGATGCGCTCAGCAGCAGCGCCATTGCACCCGTCACATGCGGCGCTGCGAACGACGTGCCGGACACGGTGAAGTATACGGGATCTCCCAACGAAAAGACGTCGGCCGTGTCGACGTCGACGCCCGGCGCGGCGACGTCCGGAAATATGGTGCCATCGCAGGCGGACGGACCACGGCTGCTGTCGGCAGCAATACTGGACGCCGCGTCAACCGAACCGACGGCGAAGCTACTCGGATTGTTCGCCGGACTGACGCTCGTATTTGACGCGGGACCGGAATTCCCGGCTGCCGCAACGAACGCGATCGCCGCAAGCTTCAGCACTGCGATATCCGGCTCGAACTCCAGATCGCATCCCGGACTGTCGAATCCAAACGAAGCGTTGACGACATCTGCGGCATCGTTGGTCGCCGAGTTGCCATCGGGGTCGAGGAGCCACTGAAATCCCAAATGAATAATGCTCCTTGGCGCGTCTCCATTCGTGTCGAAGATCTTGGCCGCGATCCACTTTGCCTCGGGGGCAACGCCGATCGCTGTGCCTCCCGCATCGCCGCCGACAATCAGGCCCATGACGTGCGTTCCGTGGCCCGTCGAGGTCCCAGCGAGGTCAAAGGGCGACTCCGTCGCGTCATAGGGATCGAACCAGCTGTTCGTGCCACCTCGCCATCGCGGCAGGAGATCCGGATGCTCTAACTCGACGCCGGTATCCAGGCTCGCGACAACGACGCCCTGGCCCCGGTATCCCAAGTTCCAAAGCTCAGGTGCGCCGATCGCATCGATGTTCCATTCGGGCGTGACCCCGGTCCCAGGCTCCAGCGCCGGAGCATTCATCGTTGTGTCGAGCTGGATGCTTTGTACGCCCGGTATGGCGGCCACATCGTCGATCGCTCCGGCAGGGACGTGGGCGGCGATGCTGTTTACAATCCAGAGTCGCTTGATGTTGATCGCTCCCAGGTTTCGCATTTCGTCGATTATCGGAGCCTGCGTCGTTGCCGCATAGTTCCGCAACTCGGCGACGACCTTGGCACGTCTCTGCTTCTTGGTCATGTCCGGGCTGACCACGGCTTTGACGTCCTTCTTTGCGGACAGCGTGACGATCACTGGCAGGAGATCGTTCGGATCGCTCGCGGCGACCCTCTGCTCAAGAAGCGGCTCGATGACCTGGCCTCTGCTCTCCGAGCCGATCGCCAGTGAAAGGATCACCACCACGTATGCGAACGCCGACCGCCGAGTCATGAGATTCTCCTACGCAAGGTCCGCCTCGCGCACACTCTCGGTGCGAACGATGTTGTGGCATTGGAAACGGTGGCTAGAGTCGCGAGCAGACGTCCTGAGCCGCTCCCTCTGCGTCCAATTCGTCGGCCCATCGCGAGGCGCATCACGATCGCTGCTGCAATCAAGAGCAATGCCGTCAGCGCCAGCCAATCCGTTGTTGGCCGGATCGCACGCTTGGAGAGAATGGTCGGCTGGAGGTCGCCGGCGGGTGGCACCGTCCAGTCAAACCGCGCGACGATGTCCTCGACGCCGCGCCGACGCACCACCACATCGATCGCCCATGCTCCGGTCAGCGACAGGTGGCTTCCTGCCAGGACGAACCGATCGCGCTCGACATGCTGAGCCACGGCCGAGACGCGTCCGATATCTCGATCGCGATAGGTGAATCGCAAGATGACACGCATGATCTCGGCTGGCGCCGGCCGGCGTTGGCTCGCCGCGAATACCGTCAGCACGTTTGGGCCTGGCAAGTTCGGCTTGACCGACAGAGTCACCACGACATCGTCGACGGCTTTGCTTTGCACTGAATGGACGTCTTCGGCTGCCACGAGGAACTCGAGACCGCGCGGAGCCGGGTTCGCCGTGATCGCACTAGCGATAAGAATCACCAGAAACGCAGCGCCAATGTCGCACCGAATGAGCGTTGGAAAGGCAGATTTGGACGAAATCAGAAGACGACACGCGCGATCGACAAACGCATGGACATGCATCGAGTGGAGCGTCGTCAGATTCACGAGACCGATTCCACCCATGAGAAGCACAATGCCGATCTTTGCCAGCAATGCCTGCCCGTACGGCGTGCCAATCAACGCATCGACCGAAGCGACCTGATGACCGAGGCTGAATACGCCGGTCATGATCAGCAGCGCGACCGAAATGGCCGCCGGTAGGCTGAACGGCCCCCAACCGGCGCGCGCGATCGTCGCGAAGTCGAACACATCGCGCCTCAGGTAGGGGACGAAGGCGACGACCAGTGAAATAATGCCGCCGGCCCAGACGCCCGCTGCCAACAGGTGCACAACATCTGCAGCCGCCACGAGCGCGCTTCGCTCGCCTACGCCCGCGGCGTGACCCATGAGTGCTTGAGCAATGGCGACTGTGACCGACAAGGCAGCGGCCGCTAGCCACAAGGGGTTATGCAGCATTGGGCGATGTCCGCTATCGGGCATTTGCTGCGATACAGCGAATTCTGCGTTTGACGCATCGAGTGCCGACCGCATTCGACCGACCCGAGCGGTCGACTGCGAACGGAATAGCAACAAGAGCACAGCCTCTGTTGCACCCAGCGAAATCTCACGGATCCACCAGATCGTGCCCCACCTGGTCTCGCAGAGGACGGTCCAGGCAACGGCGAGTACTGACCCATCGGCCACGTCTTCTGCCTGAAGTACAGCCGCTTGGGACCAGAGATTGCCAAGACCTGCGAGCAGTCCGGAACCGGCGCAGACGATCGCGCAGGTGAGGACGCGATCGACGGCGCGCTGCCGCATCCAGACGACATTGTCCGAGGATGCTCCGGGACGATCCAGAACGAGCGCTGCAACGGCAAGGGCACCGACCATCACCAATGCCGAGCTGAAGAAAAGCCAGCGGAAGAAGATCTCCAATGTCGGCGGTTCCGCGTCGCTCACGGCTGCGGCACCTGCGCCTCGGACGGCTGGCACGCCGACGCCGAACACAGTAAGGCCGCGGGTGAAATGCCCGTCGGCTTCTGACAGCGTTTTGTAGAAGACGCTGTAAACGCCGGGCAACAGTTCTGGAAGAGTCAGGACCAGGACGCCTGGCTCAGGTCGCGACAGTTGCATCGCGCTGCTATCGACGGCTTGGCCGCTGACGTCGAGCAGCTGTACCGTACTGAACCGGAGGGAGATGTCCTCGGCCAGTCGAAGACGCACTTCGGACGGCGACACGCCAAGGGTGGAACCGTCTGCCGGATTCGACTCGATCAAGGTCGCATGTGCCCATCGTCCGAGACCGCCCGTAGACACGACGAGCAGTACGGCCAACCCGAGTCCGGCTATGTGCGATGCCCGCCGCATGCGCAAGGACACTCCTTTAGACGCTCAAACCCGTCTTGCGACACGAGGCGTGAGGGATCGAGGCCGCGACTGTACCGATCCACCACCGGCGCGGCAGTGGGCCAGCTTGCTCTCCCTGCCTCGACCGACATTGATGATTCTGCGATGATTCTGCGCTCAGCGGACGTCAAAACGGAATTCTCCTGCCGTTCCGTGGCCATCGTGACCGTCCGCCGTACTGATGGCAGTCCATCTCACAACGTATTGCCCCGCCGGCAACCGACCGCCGATGGTGACCACCATTGAGGCGTGATCCGGATCGATGAGATCGACACCGCCGTCGGCGGAGTCAACGGGACGACCGGCTGCATCTAACAGCGCCATGCGGCTCGCGACGGTATCCAGTTCGGTCGAGAATCGGGCCGTCACCCGGTCCGGCGACTTCTCGAGAACGGCACCAGCCCGTGGCTCGCTACTGTCCAACTCCGCATGCGCGCGCGCAAACCCCGGCGCCGACACCAGAAGTCCTATCGCCAATAGTGCCGTCGACCCATGACAGCAGCGCTCTATTGGGGACACCTTGAGCTCCTGTTCGTCATCCCGCGGTTTGCAGCTCTCCATGATCATTGCACGATCACGTGTTCGAGCTTTGCGCCGCCCAGAACCACGGTGACTGGATCGCCAGGTTTGACGATTTCGCCCGGATTGAGGAGCAGTTCGTAGTAGGTGACCGCGAGGTGCATATCGCGGGCTTTCTTGTGGTGCATGAACGGCCTGTTCGCCGTCCGGTTCGATGCCTCGTGGATGATTGCTGGCGGGTTGTCCTTGTCGTGGACGACAATGGCCTTGTCCGGATCTAGGACTCGATAGCGCAGATCGAGAATGCCGCCGCCGGCGGTAATCGCGACGCGAAGGATCTGCACGCCGGTGACTTCCTCGAACGCCGCCTGCGCGATCGCCGCTGCCCTCGGGTCGGTTCCGCGATCGTCTCGATCGGCAATGATCGCCCAGCCCCCGAGCATTGCGAAAAGCGCGAGCCCGCCGCCAAGAGACATGACCGGCAAACGGCGGCGCCGGGGCGACACTCGCGACTGCCCCTGCGCTGTGCCTGTCTCGACGGGCAAGGACCGCGGCTGGTGACTCTCGCTCATGGCTCCGACCTAGGGAAGATCGAGGGCGCCGATATTGCCGCCCAGCCCCTCGGCGCTGGCATCGAGGAACAGGCTGAAGCTGGTGCAGCTGGTGGCAGGGCCGGTCGTCGCGTCGTTGCAAACGAGTACATCGTTGCTCTCACCCGATAGGGTCGAGGTCGCGAAGGTGCCGACCGTGCTCAGGTAGACATCGACGCCCGAGACCTCCGAGACCGCTACGCCGTCGATGTCCTCGTCGACGGGGGCAGCGGTGGTGCTCAGGCCGACATCGGAACCCTCGAAGTATAGGCTCCACATGCAGGTGCCCGGAGTCGGGAACGTTCCGACGCAATGCAACAGGTCCTCATCCTGGGGCGACGGCGGAGTTACAAGACCCGGCACCGTGGGCGCTCCCCTGGTCGAGATGAGGACGCTGCCGTCGCCCAGGATCTCAAAGGCGTCGACGTCCTCACCGCCGCCATCGCCAAGTCCGACCGCAGAGCCATCGAAGTACAGGCTCCAGGTGCCGGCATCGTACTTGACGATATCCTCGTCCTGGACGAGAGCAAGAGTGGGCACGGTCGTGCCGCCGTCCGTGGCGAAGGACATGTAGAAGGTATCGAAATCGGCGACCAGCAGGGCGTCGATGGTGGCGGTGGTGGACAGCCCGACCCCGGTGCCATCGAGCACGCGGGCGAAGGCGGCGCCGCTCCAGGCATAGATATCGGCGTTGTCGAATGGTGATAAGACTCCCGGTACGGTGGTGTTGGCCACGGTTGCGAAGAACAGCTGTGCGGGCACCGTTACGAAGGTCAGCATCCCGCCGGGGAAGTGAGCCGGATTCGACGGCAGGGCGTTCGTCAGGCGCATCTGTCGATTGTAGAGAGCAAACCGGCCGGGGGCCGCCGGTGCGTCCACGAGCGCATCGGCGGTCTGGCCCGAGGGAATGGTGTGCGACACAATGTCCAACGAGAGATTCGGATTGGGTGCATCCACCAGCGGATCGGAATCCACGGCGATCAGGCGCTGACGCAGACCGAGCAGCGTCATCGTGTGGTGCATCGACCCGGCGTTGAGATAGCGCAGCAGCAGCACACTGTCCGGCGGAGCCGAGACTGGGTCCGTATCCGGATAGGCCTCGCCGTTGATCAGCCAGTACACTGGATTGTAAAGGGTCCGGTCGAAGGTGTTCGGGTTGGACAAATTGTTCAGTTCGGGATCGATCTCGCTCAGGACCAGCACCTGCTCGACGTCGAACGCGGTCGCGGGGTCGCCATAGGCTTGACCGGGAGAACCCGCTGGCCGGACGATCAACGCGCCATAGAGCCCCATCGGAATTTGGATGCCGGGATTGGTGCCGGCTTCGTAGAGGTAGGTTCCGGGGGCGCTCGCGGCGAACGTGTAGGAGGTCCCGGTTACGGCGACACCTTCCTGCCCCGGAAACTCGAGGGTGACCGGCTCGCCGACGGTGTTGGTGGTGAGATTGACGGTGACACCCTCGCCCTCCTCGACGATGAGCACGGGACCGGGGAGCTGTGCCGGAGCGCAGCCGCCATCGTCGGTGGAGAAGCCCCAAATGTTCACCACGACTCCATCGGGCATAGTCACAGTGCCCGGGCTTGCGCACAGGTTGAAGGTCACAGCCTGAGCGGGCGCGGCGAACGGCAATCCGGCAGCCACGAACGCGGCGAAACCCAACGCGATGTTTATTCTTGTCGCTCTCGCGCGCATGATCTGCTTCTCCTCTGACCCGTCTCCTTCGCTCCACTCCCGCCGCGACCCTATGGACAACCGCCCGTGGGCTCGACCCGGAACAGCGTCGCCAGGCCGCCGAACCCCTCGTCGAAGTTGTTGAATTCGTTGAGCGCGTGGCTGTGCCAGGGGTAGTACAGCTCGCCGCAGTCATTGGAACTCACCACCGCCGGAGGCAACTCGTCCTGAAAACCCAGATAGGGACTGCCGCTGTAGACGGTTACATCGTCCTTGAAGACCAGGTTCTGGAGGCCGGGAATCACGACCGGCACGGTGTTCAAGGTTGGATCGAATTCCTGCTCGTTGATCCAGCGGACCAGAAGGTCATAGGTCTGGCCCGAGCCGATCGTTTTTGTGAACGCCTCCATGGCGGCGATGGCCGGAATGCCGGCCCCGCCCGGCCCGGCAAGCAGACGGCCGTCGCGGGCGATCACGCGCAGATGGTTGCCGTGCGGATGAAACGGGTGATTCGACAGGCCGGCGTTGGCGTAGCGGACCAGCGCCGGACGGTTGGCGACGCCGCCCGCAGGCGTACAGCCGGCGCCGGACCCAGGCGTCGCGCACGGGACCTCATCAACCGTCACCAAGGCGCCGTAGGGCTGCTCCGGCAGCAGTGGGTCGTTGTTGGGAAGGATGGTGTCGGGGAAGGAGCGCCCGTTGATGGTCCAGTAGCGGTCGTGCTTTGCCGTGATGTCGTAGGTCTGGCCACGTTCAACGGCTTGGTGAAGAAAGGGATCGATATCGTGAATCAGCAGCAGGTACTGCTGGCTCGTATCGAACAGGGTGTCGGGGTCGGTGTAGGCCCTGTTCGACGCGACAGAGGGTCGAACGATCAGCACCCCATAGAGGCCCATCTCAACCTGCTTGTGCGGGTTGGTGCCGCTCTCGTACAGGTACGTGCCTGGCTCGTTGGCAACGAACCGGTAGGTCACGGTTCCTGGACCGGGCCCGATCTCACTCGTGAACAGTCCCGGCGATCCGCCGATCGTTCCGACGCCGGTCTGTCCCGGGAAGACGATCGAGGTAGGCTCCGGCAGCGCGGTATTTATGAGGTTGATCGTGACGGTCTGACCTTGCGTCACGCACAGAACCGGGCTGGGCACCTGGAAGGCGGCGCCGGCCGCATTCCGATAGCTCCACATGAAGACGCTGTTGCCGTCGGGCGTCGAGATGTTGCCCGTCGCGGTGGTCAGGTTGAATGTGGGGCCGTTGGTGCAGGGGACAGCCGCCTGCACGGGAGCAGACGCTCCCAGCGCCGCCGCGAAGGCGAGTGCGGACATCTCGAGCCGCCAAACGGCGGGCGGAAGCCAAGAGCCCGGCGCAACCCGCTGGCTGATCTCACTGGACATCTCGGCACCTCCTGCCGGCTCTCGTGCGAGACTCCGGCACCTATTAGAGTGAAATGTACGTGCGGTTCGGCCCATCCAGCGGATTCGTCGGATCGATCGCGGGCAGCGTGCCGCTTGGATAGACCCACACTTCCGTCACTTGGCCGCCCAGGCCGTCGGTGGTCAGGCCGTTGTTGTGCAGCGTGTGCACGTTGCGGTTCTTGAGCAGATGGCTGTTGTAGGGTGCGCCGGTCAGGATGTCTGGCGTCCCTGTCCCCGTGAATGCCGGGGCGGTGAACAGGACGTCGCGCGCTTCGCCCGGACCGATGTAGATCGTGTTCGTCACATACGATAGGTCCGCGCCGCCGGGCCCGCGCAGGAAGGTGGCGTCCTCGCCGACCACACGCATGGGGATCGAGGCGAGCTGCATCGACTGCTGGTCGTAGCCCAGGTTGACGAGGCGCAGAAGCACTCGATCGCCTTCGTTCACCTGGATCAGCGATGAGATGGGCTGGCGGAGGGTCTCCGAGCCATCAGGCCCTTGTTGCCCGGTCGGATCCTCGTTGACGAGCAGCTCCTCCTCGCCGAGCGTGTCGCCGTTCCTGATCAGGGTGTGCGGATAGGCGCGCCCGTTGATGAGCCAGTAACCCGCCTTGTAGTCGCTCCAGACGAACTCCTGTACGGCCATCAGGTTGTCGTGCGGCCGCGGATCGACCTCGTTCAGCAGCAGCGTGAACTCGCGGTCATAGGCGGTCGAGCGCGCATTCGACGTCGCGACGCCGTCGTTATAGGCATAGCCGAGAACAGGCGAACCCGCGTTGCCCCCCAGCCGCGCGATGGGAGCACCCGCCCCGTTGCCTGTCTTGTTCTGCTCCGGCCGGACAAAGACGACGCCGTCCATGCCGAGCTGGACATGCTCCACGTCCTCGAAATGGCAGTGGTACATATAGGTGCCGGCCAGTCGCGGCGGGAAGAAGTAGGGGAAGTCGCGAGCGGGCGGCACCGCGATCGACACCTCGGGCACGCCGTCGAAAAGCGCGACCGGGTTGCGGAACCCGTGCCAGTGGATGGTGTGGGCGTCATCGAGGTCCGGCCGGTATTGGAAACCGACATTGGTCATGGTGACGAACAGCTCGTCCGCTTCGTCAACTGCGATGATCGGCGCTGTCCACTGAACGAGGCCCTTGTGCTCGGCGGTGAGTGCTGAAATGGAATCGCCGAACCCTCCCTGGCTGAAGCCAAACCCGTAGAGCGGGCCCTCCTGTGCCACCGGGTCGGTAGCGGCATCGGCCTGCGTCCGGCCCGGCAGCGCAAAATGGCCGTCGGTCGCTACCAGGCGAAGCTGACACGGCGACGTTGCGGGATCGCACGCCGCCTGCGCCATGCGGTTGCCGGCCAGCGAGGCCAGCAGCGCGCCCTGGCCGACGCCCCAGAGGAAGCGGCGCCGGGTCAAACTGCGGGGAATCAATGAGCGGCGCATCCGACGTCTCCCTTGTTACTGTGAATCGTGCGATGCACGCATTGCGGTACCGACGGTCACGACGTTCTATCGCCCCGCCACTCTCTGGGTCGCCCGCCCAAGGGCCGTCGCGACTGTGGCCGGATCGACTGCGGTCTCGAAGGCGTCGATGTCTCCGGCGTCGGCTGCCAATGGAACAGGCGTGCCGTCGAAGAACGTGCTGAAGCCGGCGCAGCTGCTTGTGCCTCCGGTGGTCGCGCCGGTGCACAGCCACACATCCTCGTCCTGGCCGGTAAGGGTCGCCGCGTTTTTGGTGACGTTGAAGTCGCCGGTGGTGCTCAGCGAGATGGTGCCGCCGTCGACGCTGACGCCGTCGATGTTCTCACCGGTCACGGTCGTCGGGGGCGCGACGCCCAGGCCGACGTCAGACCCGTCGAAATACATCGACCAGGTGCAGCTCGTCGTCGGCCCCAGGCTTCCCAAACTGGCGTCGCATTTCAGCAGATCGTACTGATTGTCACCGGTCAGGCCGGGTACCGTCGGGTTTCCGACTGTCGAGACGAGGACGCTCGTACCGCCGGACAGGATTTCGAAGGCATCGACGTCTTCGGCGTTAAGGCCAGCATCCAATCCGACGTCCGAGCCATCGAAGAACATGGTCCAGGTGCCGCTGTCGTAGAGTACGATGTCCGAGTCATCCACGAGCCCGACGACCGGCAGCGTGACCGGGTCGAGGAACGAGACATAGAACGTGTTGGCATCGACCATCTTGAGCGCGTCGATATCCGCGGTCCCCGGCAGCGATGCCGGCGCGGCCGTGGCGTCGAAGACGCGGGCGAAAGTGCCGTCGTCGTTGAGCTGATAGATGTCGGCATCGTCATACGGGCTGGCGACACCGGGTATCGCTGCATTCCCGACCGTTGAGAAATACAGCAGGGCGATCGGACCCGTCGGCGGCGGCGGCTCGCCGGTGCCGGTCTCGTCGGCGCCGATGTCGACTTCCGTCAACCCGAACGGACGCGTTTCGCCGTCGAAGTCGTGGTCCGGCGGGGACACGCCGGCGACCGGACCGGAAGTTCCGGAGTCGATGGCCGGCGACGCCACCGGCGTCGTCTGCAGGTGATAGTCGCCGTCGAGGAGCCTGCCCCGCGGGAACTCGACGAACACCTCATTCGGGGCGAGGCGTAGCGGGCCCGCTTCGACCCCATGCAAGATCTCTTCGACGAAGAGCGGATCTTCGCCGACGATATTGCTCAGCGCGGTGCCGTACGGCACCGTCAACAGCGAAAATTGCGGATCGAGGAGTTCCGGTGCGGGTGTGCCGATCACCTCGAGGTCAATGAAGCCGGCGGAGAACAAGCCATTCCCCTCGCCCTCGCCCGGATCGCCCAGCGGGTTGTTCGGATCGAAGAAGAGCGCCTCGTTTTCCCAGAAGATGTTGTTGAACAACACCGGATCGGAGAATCCCGACGCGATATTGAGATAATCGAGGAATGGCGCACTATGGTTCGTACTGATGAGCCCAGCGGAATGCGGACAGCTCGCGGGACCGGCGGGGCCCGAGGGTGGGTCGCAGCTGGACACATCCCGGTCTTCGGCGGAGCTGGTCGATATGTTCAAGGCGATGCTGTTGTTGACGATTGCCACATTCGAGGCGTCGTCGAGCGTCAGCCCGCCGCCGATGTCCGCCGCGACATTGTTGATGATCATGTTGTTGGTGATGTCGACCTGGTAGTCGAGCGGCCGGAGCAACATGATGCCGCCGCCGTCGTCGTTCGACTTGTTGGCCTGAATGAGGTTGGCGTCGATGACGACGTTTCCCGAGCCGTAGCCGAGGTCGTCAGGACCGGCAACGGTGTCGTTGTCGACCTGATCTCCGCCGACCAGAATGCCACCGCCCTCGTCGAAGGCATCGTTGTAGAAGATGCGGTTGCTGCGGATCTGGCCGCCCGGGCTCAGGCCGAAATGCGAGATGGCGCCGCCATACTCGCTCGATGCGTTGGCGCAGAAATCGTTGAAGGCGACATCATAGTTGTCGGCGCCGTTGAAGATACCGAGGCCACCGGCGTAGCGCACGCCGCCGTTGGCCAGGATGCGGTTATGATAGACGCCGACGCCATCGTTGTCGTTGTCGAGCAGGCCGCCCTCGGGGACCGGCTCGCCGATGCTGATGCCGCCGCCGTGGCCGCTGCCGTTGGTATCGATGATGTTGTTGGTAATCTGCAGGTTGCGGCCGAAGGCATGGATATAGATGCCACCGCCAGCGAGGCCGCGGCCGAAGCCGATGCCAAAACCGTCGATTCGCGGCTTCAGGGGAAGGATGTCTTCGAATTCACTGACTCCGCCGACCGCGTCGGCGACCACCGTGATGCTCGCACCTGGATCGACTGTTGCGGGCCCGTCATAGGGCGAGGCCGGACCTGCCAGCGTCGCCGCCCAGGCTGTCTGCTTGCTAATGTCGAACGTGTAGAAGCGCCCGTCGATGACGCTGCCCGGAATGTGATCGTACGGATCCTCGCCGGGCGGCGTCGATGGACCGCCTTCCGCCTCGGGCGAGCCGATTATCCCGCCGGGACCATGGCCCTGAAGCATCACTGCCTTGTGCAGAATGACGTTCTCGCGGTAGGTGCCGGGGGCAACGACGATCAGGCTGCCGGCGGCGGCACTGTCAATGGCATCTTGAAGCGGAGTGGCCGCTGGATCGGCTGACGGGCCCACGAGGACGAGTGGCGGATTGTAGCCGGCGCCCCGCAAGTGGATGCTGATGCCGGTCACGCCTGTTCGCCCGCTGGCGTTGTTCGTCAGCAGGAGTTGGTAGATGCCTGCGGACAGGCTGGCCGGCGCCGTGGCCGTCAGCGTGTCTTCCAGCTGCAGCCCCGGATTCCCCGGAAAATACGTACCGCTGAGCGTCGTGACCATGCCGGACGCATCGGTCAAGGTGGCCGTGGGCGGCGTCCCGCTGGGACCGAAGTCCGTGCCCTTGATGTCGATCGTGAATGCCGATCCAGCCGTCCCGTAGGGCGGCGACGCCTGGATGATCTCCGGCGTGGCCGCGACCACGGGCGGCGCGGTCCCGATCGAAACATCCGGGGAGCAATTGGCGCGAACTGCAGTCGGATCGACCGGTGTATCGGTCGGCGTCATCTTGCCCGGCCAAGAGTCGCGGACATAGATCATGTTCTGCGAGCTGGCATGGAATTTCGGGTCGACGAAGGGACCATCGCCCGGGTCGTTGATCGACAGCACATACATGCCCGGGCAGATGCCGCCGGGAACGGGGCAAAGAGCGGTATAGCTGGACGGCAGCAACACCTCGTAGAAGCCGTTTTCGTCGGTGTTGGTGCTGATCAGCTCGCGGCCCGTGTAGTCGCGCACCTTGATCGGAGCGCCGGGTATCGAAAACAGCTCGCCGAAGGTGATCGAATTCGGATCCGTGTTTCGATTGAGATTGTCCTCGACCAGACCGAAGAAGCGGCCCGCAGGCGGTACGGCGTCCGTGCGTCTGGCGTCGCCCGACCAGATCTTGGTGTTGGGGTCGGCATCCATGTCGGTGAACAGGAAGAAGTCAGCCGCCGGATTCTGCTTGGCCTGCAGCGTCACCAGCCGCTTGTTGCAGAACGGCTTGCTCTGGCCATTGAATGGATTGCGCGTATCGACCACCACGTGCGGATCGCCGGTGCACGGCGGTGGTGGGATCAGCGGCACAAGATCACTGCCTTCGTCGGTGTTCTGATCCTCCTCCGCGACGATCTGATAGAACGGCGGCGGCACCACCTGGGTGACGTAGTCGCCGGGTGCGATCGGTCCGGTGCAGGATTCGTCGCCGGTGAAGAGGAAATCCGCGTCGCGATGATTGGGGACCCCGTCCTGGTCCGAATCCTCGTTCGCGGGCAGACTGCCGGGCGCGCCGTCGGCACTGGGGCCGGCAAGGATGTTGCCGCCCGGCACGGTGCACGTCTCCTCGAACGCATAACCCCCGTCGAATGCGCCGTCTTTCGTCTCGTTGCGGTTCATCGGCACCTCGATGCAATTGTCGGCCACGAACTCCGGCGTGGAGCCGGGCGTGGCGAGGTCGTTGGCGTCCTTGTCCAGCACCGTGCAGCCGTTGCCATTGGCTGTGCTCGGATGCTCCCAGGCATCGGTCGTCAGCTCGTTGAGCAGAACGTCGTCGAACGTGTTGGGGGTGTTGTCGACGCCTCTGCTCCACAGGCGCATCGTGACGTTGGGAATGCCGGGCTCGTAGTCCTCTGCCGCAGCCAGCCGCGCATCGAACTCGTTGCGGGTGGTCGCGTAATAGACGATGCCGGTGATGCCGCCGTTGTCGGTGCCGACGTAGGCCTTCTTGCCCCAATCGATGATGGTGCGAATCCCTTCGAGAATGAGCTGGTTCACCAGAAGGTCGCCCCCGAGATCGCCGGGCACGCCTTCGACCGAGTCAGGGAACAGTCCCGGTGAATTCGCAAAATGCTCGTTGTGGACCGATTTACTGGTACGGGCCAATCGCGGAAACCCGACCTCGGCAATCTGGAACTTGCCGAGTGGGCCGAGCACCTCCGGGAACTCGTAGCGCCCCTGCGAGTTGGTGAAGGTCACGGCGTCGACGCTGCCGTCGCGGAAGCGGACATCCAGGTCCATATTGCTGATGCCGCCTTCGCTGCTTTGCTTGATCCCATCCGCGTTGACATCGTTGAACACGAAACCGGACAGCCAGCCGAACCAGCGGAAGACGCCGAGGTTGCCCATGTCGACCGTTCCGCCTCCTTCGGGAACGGTGACCGTGTAGAACGCCATGATGTAGTCGAGCGGATCGTCCCAAATCGCCATCTGGTAGGTGCCGGGGGGAACGCCGGTGATGCTGAAGGTGCCGTTCGCGTTGCCACGCACGCGAACGATCAGCTCATCCGTGGCACCGATGTCCGTGAGCGTGATCCACGGCCGATTGATGGGCTGGGAGAGCGTCAACTGCTCGCCCGGCGGCCAGTAGGAAAAGCTCCTGGCCGTGCCTGTGATTGTTCCCGGGCCACCCGGCGCGGTCATGGCCGGGACGAACCCGAAGAAGTGCTGCGTCAGCACAAATGGCTCGCGCACAAGGTCGAACTCGGCGCCCAGCCCATCGCTACCTTCCTCGAGCCAGGCACCGACGGCGCGAGAACCTTCGAACGTGCTGGACTGAATCCACTGCAACGTCGAGGTCGGAGGAATAGCAAAGACCTCGTACTTGCCGGTGCTCAGGTTGGGAATCGTCAGATTGCCATGCAAGTCGGTCAGACAGATGCCGGTGCCGCAAATGGGATCACCAAAATGATCCACCGTTACCTCGCCGACGGTGTCCTCGACGACGATGTGGAAATTCGACATGTCGAACAGCGGCACAGTCGGGCAGATGTCCGGGCCACCTGGCCCCTCGCAACTCTCGCGCGAGAAATCCGGGAAGCCGTTCACCGGCGCGAAGTCCGGGAACACTTTCACGACCAGATTGGCGGTCGTCTCCGCCTCACCCGACGGAGTCGACGGATCTGTCAAGTGGTCCGGCAGCAACTCCACGGTGATCGTGTCCCCGTTGGCGTCCGGGAGCTGGAAGTGCCCGCCCCACAGCTTGTAGCCCGGGGCCCGCACGGAAACGAGATACCGGCAAGGCTCGGTCGTTGCCGAGACATTGTCGATCCCCATCGGCCCGCATTCTGCGGCCGGCAGTGGACCGCCGTCGGCACCGATATTGATGTTCGTGGCCGTGCCTTCATCGCCGGCGGCGACGACGTAGCTGTGACTCGCCATCGGCTTGACGCCGGGATGCATGTCGGGGTCGCCGTGGAACGGCAGGCCAGTGTTGTCGTTGTTGATGAGATAGGAGAAGTCCGTGATAGGGGCCCCCCCGTCCGCAGCAGCCGTAAATGGGTTGTCAGCCTCCACGACCTCCAGGGTCACGGTTTGCGCCGCGGCCGGCGCGACCGAGACGGCCAATGCGATCCCAAGCAGACCCGCCGCGAGCGGCCGCGCAATCGAGCCCAACGCAGTGTTGCGAACGCTTGCCATGAGTTGACCCCTCCTCGCCATCGGCCTGGTCCGGCGCCGTGCGCGCCGCCGCCTCGATGCCACGCCCGAGTGTGCATGGTGCCGCCGCCGCGACTGGCGCGTCAGTCGGCCGAGTCCCGCTTTCGCGGCGAGGGAGGAGTACCGGGGGGGTGTGAATCACCCCCTGTGGGAGTGGGGTGGAGTCCGTAGCCATTGCATGAGTGACGCGCGCGCTTTGGCGCGCCGATCATCGCAACGTCGGCGGTTGGGATTCGCCGTTGCGGGCCGCAGAGTCCTGTAACCCTAAGATCAGCAGGTCCCGGCCGATGGCCGATATTGATCGATGATCCTGTCGATCAGAAGCTTGAGAGTGTCGAGCGGCACCGGCTTCTCGACATACTCGTCGGCACCCGCGGCCATCGCGTCGAGCGCAAGCTGAATGCTGCCGAAGGCGGTCATGATGACCACGCCCACCGCAACCTCGACCTCGCGGATGCGGCGCAAGATCTGCCGGCCATCGCCGTCGGGCAGAAGGATATCCAACAACACGACGTCGGGACGGCGATGCTCAAGCAGCTGCAGACCGGCTGCAACGGTGGCCGCCACACGGACATCGTAATGATGGTGTTCCAGGTATTCGCGAAGGTTGCCGGCCAAGATGGCCTCGTCCTCGACGATCAAGACACTATTCGCCATCGACTTGCCTCGCGTCTCGCGCGCCAGTGAGCAGCGATATCACTCCACTCTGTCCGCCGCCGGTATCCGGACAGTCGCCACCGATCCCGCACCATGACTACCCGTCAGATCGAGCGTGCCGCCCTGCCGCTCGATGATCCGCCGGGATAGCGCGAGGCCCAATCCCAAGCCGCCGTGCTTGTTCGTAACGAACGGTTGGAATCCATGCCCGGACCGGTCTCCGATGATACCGTGCCCGCTATCGACGATGCGAATCTCGACCTCTTGGCCGGATGTGCTGATGCAGGTCGCGACGTCCAACTTGCCGCCATGCGGCATGGCTTCGAGAGCGTTGGCAAAGAGACTATTGAGCGCGTGCCCGAGGACGACGGGATCGCCGTGCACGAGCGGCAGGGGCTCCTGCATATTCAGCGTCAGATCGACACCCTGGTGCTGCATCGGCGCGGCAAATCCGGCGAGGCTGCTGCGGGCAACCGCATTGAGATCGCTCGTCGCGGACGTACTCCCGCCGCTGTGCGCCTGGTAGAGAAAGCTCCGTATCCAGTCGCTCAGCCGATCGACGCTGCGGATGATGTCCTTCGCTGCCCTCCGGGCGCCGTCCGCATCCTGAATCATGGCCAGCTCCGCCGACGAACGGATCGACGCCAGAGGATTGCGAATGCCATGGGCAACGGCCGAGGCCATTTCGCCGATGGCAGCCATAGATTCCGTTTCGACCAGCTTTTTCTCCTGCTCCTCGATGACGGCGTTCGCCTTTCTGACGATGCCGAACAGAACGATGTAGAGCAACGCACCGCCGGCCAGCGTGCTGATCCAGATGAGCCGTCGGCCGACATCGATGGCGTGGAACAGGTCTTTCGTCAGCCGGTAGATCTCCACGACGCCGACGACCGTTTCGCGGTCACGACTCCAAATCGGAATGTAGGTTTCGATGTAGCGCTCGCCGCGAAGCTCGGGCTCGAACTCGACGTGCTCGGCCTTGTCGTCGGTACCCGCGGTTCCCAGCTCCACGGCGACCTGACCTTTGAGCGCCCTTTCGAGTTCCTCGTTCGGACCGAATCGCGTGCCGACCAGCGCGCTGGTACTCGACCATATGACCGTTCGATCCTGCGCATAGACATTCGCCCGGATGACGTCGGGTTCAATCAGAAACCGCCCGAAGAACGAGTTGAAGAATGAAATGAGCGCCGGGTCCGGCGGCGTTCGCTCCAGGCTCTCGAAATAGCTCCACACCGGCTTGGCGTGGGCGAAGCTCTCGACGAATTGCGCGCTGATGGCCGCATCGCGCCCCACCATTGCGCTGGTCATGAAGCGGGACAGCAGCGTGGCGAGTGTGGCGCTCAGAAGTACGATGCAGAGCAGACTTAGCAGCGAGAACCAGCGCAGCAGACTGAACGGCGTCATGCTCCGGCGACTCATCGATCGCCGGCCAAGAATTCCACGACTGCGTGCGGCAAATCGCGTCAGAGGCGACGGGACCTCGCCAGTGCGTCTCCTCCGCTTCAGACTAGTCACAGACGTCGTGCCCGTCCGGCTGTATTTCGGCGGCGCCCGCCGATCAACCACGCTGCTGGCATCGATCGGTACCGGAAATGGCCCGGTGCCGACGTTATCTTGTTCCCATTTCGGATCGAAGACAACAACCGCATGAGGACGTCCGACGGGAAACCGGCTCTATGGCTCAATTGCCGCGATCCTGCTCGATGTGACAGGACGTCTCTTTCGGGACGAGCCGTGCCTCGATCCGGCGATCACCTGCATCCGCCACGCTGGCCCGCGACGGCCAACGCGGTGTAGCATCAGGCGGGAGGGAGAGCCTAAGGAACTGCCGACCCGCAGCGCCTCGAAGGGTAGCTGACCTTGACGCGAACCAGCGACATCGTTCTCCGATGCGGTGCCGTGCTGACGGCATGCGCAATCCCTGTCGCGTCGCTGGCGGAGGACCTGTCGTTGAACAGTCGGATCGGGCTCGATGACGGCCGGCCCATCGCCTTGGCTCCGGCTGCGTCGACGGAGGAGTTCCACGCACCCGAGGCGACAAGCGTCCTGCCCTTGCTCAACGATTACGAAGCTTTTGCCGTGCGACTGCTGTTGACCAAGGGTCATCTGCGGGCAGGGGTCGATGCCTATGCGGCAGGCAGTGTCAATGACGCGCTGGCTCACTTGGGAGAGCCGGTCGACGTCCTTCACAAGGATCTCGAAAAATGGATCGATAGGCCGGGCGCCGAGCCCATCGAGACTCCGCTCGCGGCCCTCGTGGCGGCGGTGCGCGCGAGGATGTCTCTCGACGTGGTAAACCAGGAACTGGCGACCGCGTTGCATGAGCTCGATGGGGCGATCGAGATACTCGATGCTGAAATTCGCGAATCGCCGGCCTTCGTCATGCTCGTAGCGATAGCGGTGCTGCGGACCGCGGCCGACGAATATGAGATCGGCGTATCGGAAGGCTCGGTGATTGACGTGATCGAGTATCAGGACGCCCGCGCCTTCATCCTCGAGGCGCGCACCTTCGCCGACGCAGCAGCGGACCATCTCAAAGCGAGGAATGCCGGCGCCTACGGAATCCTGACGGCGGAATTCGCGGCGCTGGAGATGGAGCTACCCGCTGCTGCACAGTTCGAACGAACGCTGACGACGTCCGCCGACCTTCGCCGAGCGGTCGTGCGCATCGGGCTTCTCTACGACAGCTTCAAATAGCTGCTGGACGAGCCTCATCACCGGCAGATCCTGCATCGGCGCGCCGATCGTGCGGGGCAATGAGCCCGCCATGGTGGGGGCTATGCAGTAGCGAAGAGGAAAACCGACTTCGCGGGCGCACCGCTCTACGAGAACGCGCCAGCCGCTACGGCGAACAGCAGAGCATCCACACCGCACACTAAGTCCTGCTTTTCGTAAATACGATGCGTGACTGGAAGAGTGTCATTGCTTGCGTTAACCTGATTCCATCCGGTCTGCGTTGCTACCATGCACCCGACTGGATACGTCATCGTAATTGCGAATCGATGGACTAAGATAGCCCCGACCACTCTGTACCCCATGAAGTACACCACCCCACTGAAGACGATCAGCGCCAACAGGAACAGGTACACTGCCGCCGCGGCCTGCTCCATATCGCTGAACAGCGGGTCATCCATGTCGGTGCCCCCGAAAAGACCAAAGCCGTGAAAGGTCGCCCAAAGATGTTAAAAAAAACCCCGACCGAAGCCGGGGTTGGGACAGTTCGTTGATGAGAGGTAAATGCGGCCTCGTTTGTCCGCACGCCATGGTTAAGAAATCGTAAAAACGAGCTCTGCCGTCGCACAAATGAGATAGCCCCGCGATAGGGGCTGCGGGGCTAGTAGTCGGCGGATCGGTTCGCTCGTGGGTGGTCGGATCGGCAGCGGTGCAGCGTAGTGGCGGCGAGTGAAACGAGAGCGCGGACGCTTTCATGTTGTGCCGGCCGCCGGAGGGTGGCAGGGGGCCTCGTAGTGGGGGACGCAATCAAGGGCCGGTTGCACCCATATTGGATGGCAACGTCTCAAAAATCGCCTAAAACTCGCGGTAAAATTGCTTCGGTTGACGCGGGTTCTGCACGTACTCACGAAAACGTATTGATCGGCTTTTGCATCTGCGGATCCACTCAGTCCTCCGTGAGATCCGCGATGCCTTGCTTGAATAGTTCTAGAAGATGGCGCGCCATTTCGAACGGATCTGTGGGCTCCTGAGCCTTTAGATGCGAAAGAGGATCTAGGACGCTGTCGATGATCCCTTTCGCATCCTCCTCGTCCAAGATCCCCTTAAGGCGGAGACGATTAATCAGCGCGGTCGCAAGATATAGGCCTGCGATTGCCGCCCCTTCGGTGCCTGCGCTCATATAACCCCTCCCGATGATTCTTCGCGTGGTGCCCGCGAAGTGGGGTCTGACGGGCCAATCCTAACGCCGCATCGCGGGCGGTCGCGAACGTTAGCGGTCGCGGTTATTCCTATTCCGTGACGCGCGAATGGCCAAGTCTGAGCACGCATCATGAACATGAGCTTCGACAGTTGATCAATTGTCGAGACCCACCACGCTCGATCATTTCCGCCGAAAGTGAGGCCACGGGACAGAGATTCAACCTCTGCCGTCAAGTGGGCGATCGGGCGTTGGAAGGTCGTGTCGCTGGAGTGGTGGAAATTGGAAGGTGGCGTAATCTCCTGATGTCACAACACACAGCCGGCGGTTGGCGCCGCCGCAGGAGATCACGCCATGATGAAGGATATAGCGAACGACGAATCGGTTCCAAGGCTCGGTTCGGCCTGGTTTGACCCGCTTGAAGCGGGCGTAAGGCAACAGATCCGGTCGTTCATCGAAGCGATGTTGGAAGAGGAGTTGGCGACGGCGTTGGGCCGCGATCGGTATGCGCGAGCACCTGGGGCGTCGGGCTGCCGGAACGGCCACCGAGATCGGCAGCTGCTCGGCACGTTCGGCCCGGTGCGTCCGGCGGGCGCTCAGCGCTCTGTTCGGCGGCGCCGTCGGCAAGGACACGGTGAGCCGGGCCTGGCACAAGGTGCGCAGCGATTGGGAGGCGTGGCAGAAGGTGAGCGTCTGGTGAAGGCCGCCTTGTCAGGAGACGCGAGGCGGGCAGGATGACGGATGCCGGCGCTGCGAGTGCTGGACTGATGTCTATCCCTATGGATATGCCGATGGCTGTCGAAGTGATCACAGGTGCCGGGCCGCGGCGGCGCTTCAGCGTGGAAGAGAAGCTGCAGTTGATCGAAGAGACGCAGCAGCCCGGCATGTCGGTCTCGCTCGTGGCGCGGCGGCACGGAATCAGCCGCGATCTGTTGTTCCGCTGGCGGCGGGATTGGCGGCGCGGCCTGTTGTCCGCGCCGGGGTTGGTTCCGGTGCAGGTAGCTGGCGCGGCGGGGATGCCGGCGAAGGCGAGCGAGCGGCGGAACGCCGTTGAGCATGGTGTGATCGAGATCGAGCTGCCGAGCGGCTGGTGCGTGCGGGTGACGGGCGCGGTGGAGGTCGACGCGCTGCGGCGCGTGCTGACGGTGGTGGCGGGGCGATGATCGCGCTGCCCGCGGGTGTGCGGGTGTATCTCGCCTGCGGCGCCACGGACATGCGCAAGGGAATGGACAGCCTGGCAGTGCAGGTACAGACGGTGCTGCGCCAGGATCCGTTCTGCGGCCATGTCTTCGTCTTTCGCGGCCGCCGGGGCGATCTGATCAAGGCGCTGTACTGGGACGGCCAAGGGTTCTGCCTGTTCGCCAAACGCCTGGAGAATGGACGCTTCATCTGGTCGTCGGCCGTCGGCGGAGTGGTGCATCTGACGCCGGCGCAGCTGGCGATGCTGTTGGAAGGCATCGACTGGCGCGCGCCGCGGCGCACCTGGCAGCCGGAGCTGGCCGGCTAAAGGGATCTCACGGTCTGCGTGAGTCAATGTGCCGCAGCTACGGACGTGGCGGGCGTGGGACAGTTGTCTTATCGTCGCCGCGTGTCGTTCGATCCGCACGACCTGCCGACGGATGCCGATGCCTTGCGCCGCCTGGTGCAGGAGCAGCACGCCGAACTGGTCGCGGCCAAGGCGGCCTTGCAGCTGCGCACCCTGGAGATCGAGAAGCTGAAGGTTCAACTGGCGCGGCTCAAGCGCGAGAAGTTCGGCCGCTCGTCGGAGCGGCTGGAGCAGGCAATCGCGCAGCTGGAGCTGCAGATCGAAGAGATCGAGGTCGGCGACGCCGTGGCGACGCCCGAGGAACCGCCAGCGCAGCCGCCACGGGGCGCGGACGCGCCGGCGGCAACGACGGCGAAGCGCCGTCCGCAACGCCAGCCGCTGCCCGGCCATCTGCCGCGCGAGACGGTGGTGCACGAGCCAGCCTGCGCCTGTCCGTCCTGCGGCGGCGCTCTGCGCCGGATCGGCGACGACGTCACCGAGGTCCTGGAATACGTGCCGGGCCACTTCAAGGTGGTCCAGCACGTGCGCCCGAAGCTGTCTTGCCGCCTGTGCGAGCGCATCGTGCAGGCGCCGCTGCCGAGCCTGCCGATCGAGCGCGGGCGCCCCGGTCCCGCCCTGCTCGCCCATGTTCTGGTCGGCAAGTATGTCGATCACCTGCCACTCTACCGGCAGAGCGAGATCTATGCGCGCGAGGGTGTGGCGCTCGACCGCTCGACGCTGGCCGAGTGGGTTGGCAAGGCCGTCTGGCTGCTCGACCCGCTGGTCGAAGCGCTCGGGCGCAACGTGATGGGGAGCGCCAAGCTGCACGCCGACGACACGCCGGTGCCGGTGCTCGATCCCGGCCGGGGCAAGACCAAGACCGGCCGCCTCTGGGTTTATGTGCGCGACGACCGGCCATGCCGAGGCCCGGCGCCGCCGGCGGCCTTCTATCGCTACAGCCCCGACCGCAAGGGCGAGCGGCCGCGGGCGCATCTCAAGAACTTCAGCGGCGTCCTGCAGGCCGACGGCTATGCCGGCTTTGCCGAACTCTATGCGCTGAAACCGGACGGCAGCCGGAAGATCGTCGAGGCAGCGTGCTGGGCGCATGTGCGGCGCAAGTTCTTCGATATCCACGCTGCCAGTGGCGCGCCGCTGGCGCATGAGGCGCTGGAGCGCATCCGCAGGCTCTATGCGATCGAAGAGGAAGCGCGCGGCCAGCCGCCCGGACAGCGCGCCGCCATTCGCCGAAAGCACGCCCAACCCGAGCTCGAAGCCATGAAGGCGTGGCTTCAGGCGGTGTTGCGCAAGGTGTCCGGCAAGAGCGAACTGGCGAAGGCCATCCGCTACGCGCTGACGCGCTGGGAGGCGCTCGTGCGCTACGTCGACGACGGCCGCCTCGAGATCGACAACAATGCCGCCGAGCGGGCCCTGCGCGCCGTCGCGCTCGGACGCAAGAACTATCTGTTCGCCGGCTCCGATGCCGGCGGCGGCCGCGCCGCCGCCCTCTACTCGCTGACCGAGACCGCGAAGCTCAACGGCCTCGATCCGGAGGCCTACCTGCGCGACGTGCTCGCCCGCATCGCCGCATCGCCGATCACCCGATCAACCGCATCGGCGAGCTGCTCCCCTGGAACTGGCGCGCCCAGCAACAAGCGCGCGTAGCAGCGTAGTCTCGCCGCTTCCCGTCAAGGACGAATCCCACGGCCGTCGCCAGACGCTTACGGCAGAAGTGCGACCTCGCCGGCCTCGACGTGGTGCGCCTGATCCTTGACGGCACGGTGGTGAAGGGTACGCGTCCGGTGAAGACCGCAGGTTGTGATCGTCAGGCAGCGACGGCGGGCTGCTGCGCGGTGCGCCAGTTCCAGGGTAGGAGCTCGCGGATGCGTTTGGCCGGATGATCGGGCAGGCGG
>Ga0187893_10001787_pt1 | contig 49710 bp, 34 predicted proteins | sample MA1701074metaG_FD_139574 | JGI IMG/M metagenome (GOLD analysis project Ga0187893, IMG submission 139574) | White microbial mat communities from a basaltic lava cave in the Kipuka Kanohina Cave System on the Island of Hawaii, USA - MA170107-4 metaG ... | reverse complement strand
TGGGATCCATCAGTTCGCGATGCAATTGGTTCAGCGCCAGCTTGGCAGCCGCGTGATCGTCCAGGGCGTAGGCGGTGTTCAGCTTCTTGGCCACCGCAGGCTTCCGCTCCTCGGTCAGATGATCCAGCACGTTGCGCCGCTTGTGAACCTGACAGCGTTGGATCGGCGCCGACTCCCCGGCATACTTTTTCACCGCCGCGTGCAGCGCTTTGCCGCCGTCGAGTACGTACAAGCGAGACTCGCGGAAGTCCAGACCGCGATGCATCAGGTCGCCCAGCAACTCGCCCACCACGGTGGCGTTCTCGGTGGCTCCTTGCCGCAACCCCAAAATCGTTTTACGCCCGTCCTGACTGATGCCCAGTGCGGCCACCATCTGTTGCCCGGCAAACGGCGTCGCGTCGATGAGCAGCGCGCACAAGCGCATCTTCTCCAGGCGCCGCTCCATCATGGCCTTCAGCTTTTCCCGGCTCGCTTCGATGAAATGTTCGCTGCTGGCGCTCTTCTCCAAGCCGTAGGCCGCGGCGAACTCGCGCACCGCCTGGCCGTACGTTCTCGTGCTCAGACCCAACATCAGTTTTTTCCACACCGTTGCGGTCAGCGGCTCGCCGCGGTGAAACATCTCGTAGCTGCCCAAACGCACTTCCTGGTCGTCGGTCGTGCGCACGCGCGGACGCTCGATCGGAACCTTCTGCCCCATCACGACGCAGAAGCCCCGTTCCTTGCCCCAGCGGTTGGCCGTGCGATCCGGCCGCGGTTGGCTGCGTTCGCTGACCCGTTCCCGCACTTCTTCTTCCATCAACAGCTCCATCACGCGCAGGCCGGCTTGGCGAATCAACGCACCCACGCCCTCGCGCAGCCAGCCCACCATCTCGGCCATCGGCAACACCATTTGCACCGCCGGATTTCCTTCCGCGGCCATTGCCTCGAGCTGTCTCACAGCTCGCTGCGCTTCAATCTGATATGGTTTCTTCATAGCGGCTCTCCTTTTCTCGGCAAAGAAAATTGCTCCCAGCCTATCAAGGCTTCGAGCGGAGAGTCGCTACTTTTCTACGAGGTTATGGGCATTTCCGGCAGCAACACGGCGGAGAGTCATCCCGTGCTAGCCACACGCGTCAAGCGAGCGCACAAGCTGCACGGGCAGAAGCTGATCGTCGCAGACTTGCGGGAGCATGAAATGGCGCGGCGCGCCGATATCTTCCTGCATACCCGCCCCGGAACCGATCTGGTTTGGCTGTCGGCTGTCACCCGATACCTTTTGGATAACGAACTGGTGGACGCCAAGTTCCTTAAGCAGTGGGTCAATGGCCTGGACGAATACCGGAAGAGCGTGCAGCCGTTCACGCTAGAGTTCGCTTCCCAGACCTGCGGTATTCCCGTGGAGACGATAAGGCAGGTAGCGCACGCGATTGCTGAAGCGGACGCCGTCTGTATTTTGTGGGCCATGGGCGTGACCCAACACTCCAATGGTTCCGATACCTCCACTGCCATTTCAAACCTGTTGTTGGTGACCGGCAACTACATGCGGCCGGGCACAGGCGCCTATCCGTTACGCGGGCACAACAACGTGCAGGGGGCAAGCGACTTTGGCTCAATGCCGAACTTGCTGCCGGGGTACCAATCGGTCGATGACCCCGAAGTGCGGACCAGGTTCGAGAATCGCTGGAAGGTATCGCTGCCGTCTGCCAAAGGGCTCGACAATCACGAGATGGTGGAGGCCATTCACGAGGGAAAACTGAAAGCCGTGTACCTGCTCGGCGAAGAAATGAGCATCGTCGATTCAAACACCAAATATGTGAGCGAGGCCTTCGGCAAGCTGGAATTCTTCGTAGTGCAGGACATCTTTTTCAGCGTGACCTGCCAGTTCGCCGACGTAGTCTTGCCCGCATGCCCAAGCCTCGAAAAGGAAGGAACATTCACCAGTACCGAAAGGAGAATCCAACGGCTGTATCAGGTTTTTGACCCGCTCGAGGACAGCCGGCCCGACTGGCAGATTGTTCAGGAGATCGCTAACCGCCTTGGGGCGGGCTGGGACTATCGTCATCCATCCGAGGTAATGGATGAAGTCGCATCCCTTACCCCGATGTTTGCCGGGGTGAATTACCAGCGTCTAGAGGATTACAAGAGTTTGCAGTGGCCGGTCGCGGACGACGGGACCGATGAGCCCCTGCTATACACGAAACGATTCGCTTTTCCTGACGGCAAAGCGCAATTGTTTCCGCTTGCCTGGAGAGAAGTGATTGAGCGGCAGGATGCCGAATTCGATCTTCACTTGAACAACGGCCGGCTGTTGGAGCATTTCCACGAGGGTAACCTGACCTACCGCAGTCCGGGGATCAAAAAACAGACACCTGATACCTTCGTCGAGATCTCGCCGAAGTTGGCTCGCGAGCGCGGTATACAAAGCGGAAGCTTGGTTGAGCTGATCTCTCGACGTGGGCAAGTGCAGGTACGGGCGCTAGTCACGGACCGTGTCCACGATACAGAACTCTATATGCCGATGAATTCGACGGAGATCCCGGTCAATATGCTCACGGGCAACCACACCGATCCAGTGACGCACACGCCTGCTTATAAGGAGACTGCGGTGAAGTTGCGAGTGCTGAGCGAAAGAGGAGAGAACCCCTTGCCGAGAACGAACCCTCGCTTCGGACATCCGACGCCACTGCGTGGCGTTGAAGTGGAGCGGAAGTGGCGGCGAGACGACTATCATATGCCGGGCAACGGCCTCGTCCAAATTCGTAGGAAGTAGCCACAAGGTGCAAGAATGGCGCAACCAATTCCCTTTCACCCACTTGTGAAAAAAGGAGCTGCGCATGCGGAGCGTTTGCGGAATGCCCCGATGGAGCACTCCGAAGCACTCCTGTCTGCCTTTGAACTGCTGCAGGTCTTGCATGACAAAGGCGTGTTAAGCCTGCTTCGCGGGGCCGTAGCTGCTCGCGACGAGTTAGTGGGAATGATCACTGCGACACTGGATGCGCCCAGCTCCGTCCAAGCCATTCGCAATTTTCTCCTCCTACGCCAGTTCGTAGGCGCCATTCCTCCGGAAGTCCTGAGTAGCCTAGTGGAAGCTGTTCGCGCTGGAGGAGCGAAAGAAAAGCCTCCCCGCGCCCCCGGGTTGTTGCGCCTGGTGTGGCGGCTCCGACGCGAGGAGAGCCGGCACGCCGCGGCGGCGGTCTTGGATCTTCTCGAGGGCTTCGGAAGAAACCTCTGATCTTCTCACTGCTTGGTCAAGCTAAGCAGTCGGCGATCATTGGCGGATGGAATCGCTGTACTGACGCCATCCCTTTCCCCCGGAAATCGGCCACGAGATTTGGCTACACTTCGGTTCCCTTTGAGCTTCCACGACGTCGAGGGCGTTAAATCACCTGCTCACCTGCATCCAACGAAGCAATGTGATCCCGACGCTAAAAGTTTGGGCGAGCGTATGCGCGCAGTCTGCGATGGATTGAGCTTTCACGGACTGGAGAACGCTATGTATGTAGGTTTACTAAAGCAGAAACCACTCGAGCGATCTTCTGGGCAAAACCACCTTTGAGTCGTTACCTTGATGGTACCTAGCTCTTCAAAGTTGCTTTTAGCGTCTCCACCAGGTATTTCCTGCGGAAAGTCATGGTCTTATCGAAGTCTCCTTCATCGGGGCGAAGGGGATCGAAATCGAGCGATATCCAGCTATCGTAGCCCTTTTCGCGCAGTACTTGCACGAAACCCACGAAGTCCACGCCGCCGGCGCCGAAGTCTTTATAGAGGTTCTCTTTCTCGTGTTGTTCTCTGCTCGGCGCAGGACCTTTCCAACCGGACTTCGCCGGGCTGTACTGCGGTTTCACGTCCTTGAAGTGAATTCCTGCTATGCGAGGGTAATACTCACGAAGGAACTTCACAGGGTCGTTCCCTCCAAGGCTCAGATGCGCCGTGTCAGCGATCAGATAGACCAGCTTGGGATCGGTCAGGTCCATGATCTGCTTCACTTCCTGACTACTCTCCACCAGCGTCCATGTATGCGGATGGAAAGCGAATTTGACACCTGCGTCCATCGTGCCCCGCCCGATCTCATTGAGCGTTTGGGCTAGGATCCGTATTTGATCCGGCGTCATCCAATTGGGCTTGGCGGGGCCGCGTTCGGTGAGGTTCACCTTCAGGTACTTGCCGCCGCACGGTGCGACATAGTCGCGTGCGAGTCTGATATTCTCCGCAACGGTTTTACGGACGTTGGCGGCATTCTTAGGATCCCAATACACACCCCCGCCCCAGAAAGTGGCGATAGCCAGGCCGTGCGCATTCAGAGCCGCATTGAACTTATTGACAGACCCCAGACCATCGGCGAGCTCGGGGTAGGCTTCCAGGCCATGGAAGCCGTACTTAGCGACGTTCTTCAGGGTTGCCTCAGGCTGCGGCGTCAGCTCGCGGAACATACCGGAAGTACAAGCCCAGCGGAACCTGTCCCCTGGCAGAGCGTAGGCAACCGCGGACATGCTGAGGCTTGCCGCTAGAAATTCTCGGCGATTTAACATCTGCGAGTCCCTCCAGATCGTAGAACTAGGCGCTTCGATGGGTCACCGCTAGAATCGCGGTGAGCTGCAGGATAACTCCGCAATTTGTCGGTGACGAGCTGCATAGGTGGCCTGCCTTGGTGTTTCCAGACCTTGCGGAAGAAGCGTTTGGCAGCTCGCCTGCCTCGCTGGCGTGTGACCAGAATATCGGGTACGTCGCCATCCTGGTCCACGGCTCTCCAAAGATAGTGCCGCTCGCCGCGGATCGTGACGAACAGCTCGTCCACGTGCCCAGATATCACCCAGCCGCCCTTGTCGCCGTCGCGGAGTCCGAGCATACTCCAGTCCAAACTTGCGGCACCAGAACCGAATTGTTTCGTAGGACACGGTCACGCCACGCCCCACCAGAAGGTCCTCCACGTCGCGAAAGCTCAGTGGGAACCGATGGTACAGCCAGATAGCGTGGCTGATAATATCGGGCTGAAAGCGGTGACGTCGATACAGTGATCCATCGGTCAATTGTCGCTGAGACCGCCGCTTGATGGCATGGGTTGACATATAACGGACGCTCCAGCACGTACAAACTACTCAACGGCATCCTGGGCTCGGGCCCGAGCAAAACCCTGAGGGCTGAAAGGGTCGTTCCATATCAGAACGTCAGACGCAGGCCGAACTGCACACGCCGCGCACCCGCGGTCGATGTGAACCGGCCAAAATTGCCCGACTGCGGATTGGTATCGACCCCCACAAAGTTCGTGTGGTTCATCGCATTCAGCATATCGGCGCGGAAGCGCAGATTCCAGCGCTCGCCAAACGTGAGCACCTTGGCGAAAGAGGCGTCGAGATTCCAAAGCCCCGGCGCCAAAAGCGCGCCGTTGCCAAGCGTCCCCGGGCGGATGGTTGTGCCGGAAACACTGCTGACCGGCACCTGCGCCAACGCGGCCCGATTCAGATACTGTAATCCAGATCGGACATATACATTAGCCGGGTCGATCAGATCCGGACGCTGCCCCATGAGGGCGTTCGGCTGCGTCACGGCCAGCGGCAAGCCGGTGCGCGCCGAGAATATGCCGGAGACTTCCCATCCTTCAAACGCCGCTTTCAGCGCGCGCCCCATCGCCGGAACGGGAATCTGATACACGAAGTCCGCCACGAAGTTGTGAGCGATGTCTCCCTCGGGACGGCCCTTGTTCGCCTTGATGTCGAAGAACTCCTGAATATAGCTGTTGCCGAAGCCGATATCGCCGCGATTATAAGCAATCGCCTTCGCCCAGGTATAGTGAACGTTGGCAACCAGACCGCTAGAGTAGCGCTTGCGCAGCGAGGTCTGCCAGGCGTAATAGTGGGAGCTGTCGGAGTTGTCGTAGAACCGATCGATCGCCAGGGCCGGATTGGGCCGCTGTCCCGTGACGCGGTCCGGCTGGTTGTAGAAGCGCATCCCGATCAGCTTCACGCCGCGCGTTCCGACAAACGCCGTCTCGAGCGCCAATGAGTTGGAGAGGGTGCGTTCCACCGTGAAGCTGAAGTTCATGCTGTAGGGCGCTTTCACGTGCGGATCCATGTACTGGTAATTCGGCGCCGCCAAGCCCGTGCCGATCAATCTCAAGACATCTTCGTTGAAGGCCGGGAAGTTGATGCCGAGGCGCTGCGCGTCGAGCCGGCTGATATTCGCGCTGAACGGCTCGTCCACCGCGTTCTGAATCATGTTCTTCTCGATCTCGCCGTTGAGCGGCTGGAACGTGGTCGCGAATCCGCCGCGGAGCACCGTCTTGCTCTGCTGATCCACGCTGTAGGCGAATCCCAGACGCGGGCCGAGATTGAACGCATCGCTCTCATACGGATTTGCGAAGGGACGAAATCCGGTGTAGTGGAATGAGGGCAGCGTCAGACCGTCGAGATTGATGATATACGGCCCGCGGCTCGAATCTCCCGGGGCGTGCGCGGTGAAGCGGGAGAAGTAATCGTAACGGAGGCCGAGATTCAACGTCAGCCGAGGACTGACGCGAAAATCGTCCTGGATAAACAGACCCCATTCCTTGGCAGTTGCGTCGGCGTCGTTGCGGCCGAAAATCATGCTCACGGAGTTCGGAATATTGGCGAGGAGATCGGCCATGTTCTGATAGGTCAGGACGGGAGTCTCGATGTTTTCCGACCCGATCTCGTTCCAGAAAATCAGCCCGCCGAACTTCAGCGAATGCCGCCCGAGTGTCGCCGACAGCTTCTGGTCCAGGCTCTTGTGCGGCGCCCGCCCGATGATGTTCAATTCGCCCTTGATGTTGAATCCCAGCGCACTGATTCCCGGGTAGCGTCTTCCGCCAGGAATGGTTTCGGGCTTGGAGGGATCCTTGATATCATAGAAGCCGTCGTTGCGGCTGCGGTCATCCCGGTTGTATCCGAATCGCGTCTCCGACGACCAACGCGGGCCTCCGATGTAGATGAAGTTCAGGTTCAGGCGGTTCGTGGTCCCGTCGAACTTCTGCGGGTTCAATTCCTGCACCCGAGGGTCGAGCCGATTCGGCGAGGCGCGCACGTATGTCGCGCTCAGCAGCGCATTGTCTGTCAGGTGAATATCGGGCCGCAACACAATGTGGTTGTCGGACGCGGTCTGTGAGCCTGCGCCGATGTAGGTGCCCGTCACAGCGGTCGCATTGAACGGCTGGTTCGGCAGAGGGTAAAGATCGAGAACCGTCTTGTAAGCCGGCACGGCGCCGATCATCTCATCGCGCAGGAGCGGAGTCGGTACGTTGCCCTGCAGCGCGACTGCGTTCCGCTCCTGATAACCTTCGTAAGCGCCGAACACGAAGATCCGGTCCTTGCGGATCGGGCCGCCCAGCGAGCCGCCGTACTGGTTGAAGGTCGTGCCGGGGCGACGCGTCAGGAATTGCTGGCGTCCATTCAACTCTTCCGCGTTGAACAGCTCGAGCAGACTGCCGTGCCACTGATTCGTGCCGGACTTGGTGATCACATTGACGTTGCCGCCAAGTGTTCTGCCATATTCGGCGGAGAAGACACCTTTGGTGACCTGTACCTCCTGGACGGCTTCCAGGCTGACGATGGCAATGTAATTCTGCCCTTCTTTGAATTGCGCCTGCGGTGCCTGCGGATTGGTGCTGGCGTCGATGCCGTCCATCGTGAAGTTCGCTCCGGATGCGCCGAGCCCGTTGAAGTTGAAACGCCCGAGACCGGCGTTGACAATGCCCGAGCCGAGTGTCATCAGGTCGGAAAGCGTCCGGCGGCCCACGGGCAGCGCGCTGACTTCTCGGGTCGACACGCTCTGCTGCTGCTCGGCGTTGACAGTGTTGACCAGCGGCGGGTCCGCGGAGACCTCTGTCTTCTGCGACAACTGGCCAACTTCCAGCACGTACACTTTCCGTACCTGCTGTCCGGCGCGCAGTTCGTTTCCAGCTCCTTCGTAGGTCTGGAAACCCGGAGCTTCAATCCGCAGGATGTAGACACCAACGGGTAGGAACTGGAATCCGAACTCGCCGTTCGAATCCGCGATCTGTTCCCTTCCGACACCGGTATCCTGATTCAGCAGCGACACCTTGGCCTCAGGCATGATAGCTCCCGTAGGATCCTGCACGACGCCATAGAAAGTGGCCGTCGTGACCTGAGCATTGGCGGACGCCGCAAGTACGACGATCCCTATCAGTAGCGCGACTAGGCGCATAAGTTCACCTCCTGACGATAGTCGTCTCAAAAGCAGTACTGCCATCCACGGCGTGAATTCGGATGGTGAGCCTCGGATCCTGGCGCGAGCCGGTGATCTCGGCGGAAAGGAATCCTCCCTTCAGCCGCAAGAACTGGTGAAACTTCGGATCGTACTCAACGCGCTTTACAGAGTGCGAATCGGTCACTGCGCCACAGCAGAACTCGCGAACGCCGAATTCGGGATCCACCGAATGATACTGCCAGTGCCGGTCGCCATTGATCGTGACGAAATTGGTGAGCTTGTTGTCGCGAATCCACTGCCGGAATTCTCTGCCCTCGACCTCGTAGCCCTTGTCGCCGTGACTGTCGGAATTGCCGCCAGGGTACTTGAAGACCGGTGTGTGTGTGGGATCCGGGCCGACGATGCAGTTCGGGCTGATGAGGACGCGGAAGTCGGCGTCGCTCGCCAGCAGCGTGCGCTTCAGCCACTCCTTCTGTTTCGCGCCCCAGATGGTCTTGGCTGGGCTATCGGGATCGGTGTTGGGTGACCGGAAATCGCGGCTTTCCGTGAACCAGACTTCGAGACCCTTGCCCCAGCGCACGTGGCGATAGGTGGAGGGACCCATCGGAATCTGCTCGGGGAAGACCGGCGAAAGTGTCTGATAGGTCATCGGCGCCACGGCCTGCGGCGGGCGCGTGGGCCAGTCGTCATCCTCAAAGCTGTCGTGGTCGTCCTTCAGCCAGTAACCGGGGATTTTGCGGAACAACTCCATTACCAGGGGCTGCGAATACATGCGGTGCCAGTGGAAGCGCGCGATCTCGACGTCGGTGGCGAAGGGCACGTCGAGGTCGTAGTACACGTTGTCGCCGACCGAGGCAAGGAAATCGGCACCCATTCGCGCCATGGACTCATAGGTCTTGAAACCGGAGACGTGATCGCGGCAGGTGTAATCCTGGCAGCTCAGCGCGAAGAACTTCACGGGACGCCAGTCATCGCGGGCGGGCGCGGTGCGAAAGCTGCCGGTTTGGCCGCGCCAGGCACTGCCGCGGGCTGAAGCGGCGGTTTCCAGCGTGTAGTGATACTGCGTACCCGGCGTCAGATCATGCAGCGCAAACTGATGTGTGTAGTCGGTCTTCGCGGTGACCTCCACCCACGGCGTGGCGGCCACGGTCTTCAGCTCGGCGTCGGTTCCGTAGAGCAGCCGCGCAAATCCGGGCTTCCCCGCGCACGACCCTTCCAAGTCGGGCACACGCATGCCCTCCGGGATGCGAGCGTACGGGAGCTCTGTCAGCCAGCTCAAATTGTGGGCGTGGAATGGGAACGACCAGCCACGATTGTTGCGAGTAGGCGCTTCGGTGAGCCTGGTGTGGATGAGGGCGCTGGTGTCAGTGATTTCGCCGACCCGCTCACCGGCCGCGTTATAGGGCGGCTGCTCGGCAGCGCGCAAACGCGCACCAACGGTTAGGCCAGCCAAAGTGGTAAGAGTCTGTCGCCGGTTCATAGGAAATGAGAAGATGTAGTTTTCTAACCTATCGCAATTTCATATGATCATACATCTCGGATGCAAAGTCAATAGCTAAATTTTCTCATCCTGGCCTAGTAAAAAGACGGCAAGGTACTGGGCCTTGCATTCCGTCTGGTATTTTCATATGATGAAAGCATGATGGGTACTACGAAAGCGCCCCGTGCAGAACGGCTCTTTGAGCAAGTCGCCCGCAAAATCGCCATACGGGCCATCCAGGGAAAGGATCTGGATGGGCAGATGTTGCCCGTCGAGGCAGACCTATGTCGCGAGTTGAATGTGAGCCGCACGGTTTTGCGTGAGGCGATCAAGACGCTTTCGGCTAAGGGAATGGTCAACGTGAGATCGAAGCGCGGCACCAACATAAGGCCGCGAGAGCAATGGAACCTTCTCGACCCGAATGTTCTCGAGTGGCACGCGGACTGCCGGACTGATGACGAAGCGTTCATCCGCGATCTCTGCGAGGTCCGTCAGTTCTTGGAGCCAGCCGCTGCTGAGCTAGCTGCCGAAAGAGCCACGCCTGACGAGGTCACGCAGTTATATGAGCACCTTGGGGAAATGGCTGCCAATGTGGACGTCCCGGAAAAATTCATCAGCGCGGATCTAAAGTTTCACACCAACATTTTCTCTTCGGCCAGAAACGACTTGCTACGGTACATTGCGGATGCCATCGGCGGAGCGCTGCGGGCCAGCCGTTCCATTACGGTCCTCCGCCCCGGATCATCCAGCGACTCATTACCCCTTCATCGGAGTGTTGCGGATGCCATCCGCCATCGCGACCCAATCTCGGCCCGCGCCTCCATGCTCTACCTAGTGCGCTCGGCTGCTCGTGACGTATATCAGGTGCGGCTTTCGAATTTGGAGACACGATGAACGATCTCGCCCTGACGACTCAGGCCCCGGAGCGAGCCTCGATCACCGCAAGAGAAATACTAGCGCTCCTGTCCTGGATAACTCTTTACAACGTCGGACCTTGTCGAGGATGACTTCAGCGGAAGGCTTCCAGACAAACGGTGTCGGGTCGTCGTTCCAATTCGCGAGCCACTGGTAGATGGCGTTCTCCAACTCCGCAGTGCTGTAGAACGTGCCTCGGCGGATCATTCTCCCCGTGATTAATGCGAAGAACCGCTCCACCTGATTCAACCAGGAACTGCTGGTGGGAGTGAAATGGAACTGAAATTTGTTCCGCTTCTCCAGTTGAGCCAGCGCTGCACGAGCGCACTCTATGCGTGCAGTAGTTGTCCCTGATGCGATCAACCTCCTGGTCGGTGGACAGTTGCTTTTCCAGGTGGTTCCAGGAACTTCACAAACTCCCGGCTGCGGTGGCGGCTGGCAAGTGCCGATGACCTTCCCGTTGAGGATGTTAAATGCCGCAAACAGGGTCGTTGTGCCATGGTGTTTGTAGTCATGAGTCTGCCGATCGAGCAGACCCAGCCGCAGCGGCAGGATCGGCGGTGCTATCGAGAGCTTTGAATCCGACTCTTTTCGTCCACGCAGAAAATCAAGGTCCGGTCGCGGGAGGATTCACATACAAGCCGACAATCTCGCGCACCTTCCCTTCAAAGTGCGGATCGTTGGAGAGTTTGAACCGCTCCACGCGATGCGGCTGGATGTCGTGGCGTTGCCAGCCAGGGTGCACGATCGTGCGGGAGATGCCCAAATGCTTGGCCAGCGTCCACACGCTCCAGTGCGTGCTGCCGTCGCCCCGCCGCGTCCGCAAAGTGGTGTCGACAATTTTCTGCTCCCGTTCCGGCGTCAAAACCTTGGCCTGCCGCCGGCGCCGGCGAATCCCCGTGATGACTGTCAACCCATGTTGGGCAAGAGCGGTCCGCAACGCGATCACGGTGGGGCGGGAAACGTTCAATTGCTGTGCGATGGAGCGATTGGAAAGACCTTGCTGGGCCAGCAGCACGATGCGGCAACGCAAGACGACCTTCTGGGGAGTGCTGCCGTTGCGCAGCAAGGCTTCGATGTGCGACCTTTGACTTTCACTCAAGGCAAGCGCAGCGGCTGGGGCGAACATGTCCCAGTATGAAGCGGCTGCTTATCCTTAGAATTGGCAATAATTACCTGGTCGCGGTAGAGACAACCATCGCTGATCGCCCCTCCCGCACAGATCCGTATGTGCGCTGCTAACGCATACGGCTCCTACCTCGGATGCATGGCGTCAAAGCGAACGCTCGGGTAGGGATGCAAGATGCGCGGATAAGGTAGTCGGAGACCAGGGTGGGGACTCACTGACTCCCGCACATCTCGCTCTGTATCCTGTTCTGTTGTTCGCCTACCCAAATGCCTACCCAATAAGCGGCGAATGGACCCATATCGACGTTCACTGCCCATAGGCACGGACTGAAAACACCTGGATTGGGCGTTGAACGCTAGGCTCCGGAGCAAAAGGTCCCCAGTTCGAATCTGGGCGGGCGTACCATCACCTTTTCGTTGCGGAAACCAACGCTATCTCGCGCGGTAGTCACCGCGGCTGAAGTACTTCTCCAGCCAGCAATAGAGGGCAATGAAGAGGTAGCGGCTGCCCATTTCCTTGATCTTGAGTTTTGATTCGCCGACGCGGCGATTGCGCCAGGTGACGGGAATCACGGTCCAGGAGTATCCCCTCACAATCGTCTTCAGGGGTAATTCCACGGTAAGGTTAAAGTGTGGGGAGAGAAAGGGCCGGCATCCCTCGATCGCGGTTCGCCGGTAGGCCTTGAAGGCGTTGGTGAAGTCGTTGAGTTGCACGCGGAAGAGCAGACGAAGGAACAGGTTGGCGATGCGGTTGAGCAGGAGCTTGTGGCGGGGATAGTCGATTACGCCACCGCCGCGCACAAAACGTGAACCGAAGACGGCATCCCAGCCCTCGCCCAGGACCTGCCAATAGCGGACGACGTCGCGGCAGTCATCGGATTCATCGGCCATCATCACCACGACAACGTCCCCATTCACGTGGTTGAACCCGCAGGTGATGGCGCGTCCGAAGCCATGTTCGCCGAGATTCTGAACGGGTTTGCATTCCGGGATGCGGGCTTGAATTTCCTGGAGGAGGGTCCAGGTGGAGTCGGTACTGCCATCGTCGACGACCACGATTTCGTGGGGAATCTGCTGTAAATGCAGCTCGAGGTGGAGGTGCTCCACGGTGGCGGCGATGCAGCCATCTTCGTTCCGGGCCGGAATCACCACGGAGAGGGAGCGGAGAGGTTCGCGCGAGGAGGGCGGCGGCGATTTCACGCGTGGCTCTTTTCCAGCCAGTCGGGATGCTGACCGGCGTGTTGTGCAATGCCTTTTAGTATCGTGGGTAGAGGGATGTTAACTTGCCAGCCGAAATCCCTGGCCGCCTCGGAGTTGTCCATGACCATCCACGGGATGTCATATGTGCGCGGCTCGGGGTCGGCGGTCGGCGTATGTCGTCCGAAGCGGCTGTCGCACCAGGCTGTGAGTTGCGCGAGCGATATTGTGTTGGTGGGCCCGCCGCCGGCAGTGTAGACGCGTTGCCCACCAGTGCGGGCCGTTCGCATTTGAGCCACCATAAGAGCAGCGAGATCGCGAGGGTGAAAGGCGTCCCGCGTCTGGTAGCCGGCGCCGTCGAATCCGATGTAGCGAATCGGCCTGCGCCGCAGGTGCGCGTTCACCCAAAACGCGACAATGCCCTGGGCTGCTGTTCCGAACTGTCCCGCCCCAGCGAGCAGACCGCAACGAGTGACCCAGACCGGGAAATCGTACGCCGCTCCATACTCGAGGGCCATGATCTCCGAGGCTAGCTTGGTGGCTCCGTAAAGGGAAACTGGCGCGGCAGTCGAAAAATTCCCGCCGATGCCGTTCAGCGTCAACCCGCAAGGCAGGGGCGCCGCTGCGTCGAGGGTGAACGCCTGGTCCCGCACGCGCAGGGGAATGGCGGCGAGCGCCGGAATCGAGTAGACACGGCTGCTGCTGAGAAGCATCATTCCCGCCTTGTGCGCCTTACAGTATTCGAGTACGTTCCCGAATCCGGCCAGGTTATGCTCGAAGAGAAGGCGGCTGCTCTGGGGGCCGGAAAGGCCGGCCAGCACGCTGGGATTAGCGGCTGCGTCGATCACCCAGTCGCAGGCGGGCAGGCCGGCGACGTCGCTCGCGGATCGCAGATCCCCGTGAGTAAATTCGACGCCCAGCCTTTCGATCCGCGTTCGGTTCGTTTCCGCGCCGGGACGCATCAGGTTGTCTATCCCCGTCACGCGCAGGCCTTCCACTTGTTCGAGCAGGCCTTCGGCGAGCGTGCTTCCGACAAATCCGCACACTCCGGTAATAAGGATTTTCATGAGGCATCAGCGGGCAAGCGCCGTTTCCAGCTCGTTGCAATCTCTTCAAGAATTACTGGCAGCGTCTTGGTGATGTTCCAAGCGGGGTAGTGCATTTTCATCTTCCGCAGGTCGCTGTAGTAGCAGATGTGATCACCAATTCTGTTTTCGTCGATGTAGCGCCAGTTCATCTTCTTTCCGGTGACGTTCTCGGCCATGCGGAACGCTTCGAGAATGGAGCAGGAATTGGACTTTCCACCACCCAGATTGTAGACCTCGGCAACACGTGGAACTTTCCAGAACTCATGGATGAATCCGGCCACATCCTCGGAATGGATATTGTCGCGCACCTGCTTTCCTTTGTATCCGTATACTTTGTATTCGCGCCCCTCGATGTTGCATTTCACTAGGTAACTAAGAAAGCCGTGCAGCTCGACGCCGGAATGATTGGGACCGGTAAGACATCCGCCCCGCAGGCAGCAAGTCGGCATGCCGAAATAGCGGCCGTACTCCTGCACCATGACGTCGGCTGCGACTTTGGATGCGCCAAAGATGGTGTGCTTGCTCTGGTCGATCGGAGGATCCTCTGCGATACCATGCTCGAACGAGGGGTCGCTGTAGTCCCAGCGTGTTTCCAGTTCGGCGAGCCGCAAGGTGTTGGGCCGATCTCCATACACCTTGTTTGTAGACATGTGGATAAAGGGTGACTCGAGACAAAAGCGGCGGGCGGCTTCCAGCAGGTGAAGCGTTCCCAACGCATTCACCTCGAAATCGAGAAACGGGATCGCCGCCGCCCTATCATGCGACGGTTGGGCCGCTGTGTGGATGATCAGGTTAGGCTTCAACTCCTCCATCAGGGTTAGGACCGCCTCGCGGTCGCGAATATCGATGGGCACATGCCGGTAGTCCGGGATTTCGGATTGCAGCTGCTGGAGCACCCAGCTCGTATCGCCCTCTGCTCCGAAGAAGACGGCTCGATGGTTGCTGTCAATTCCCGTCACGAAGAATCCCAACCGGGCGAATGAGCGCGCCACCTCAGAACCAATCAGGCCGCAAGAGCCGGTCACAAGAACAGTCGGTCCTCTTTTCATCCAGGTAATGTTTCCGTCTCCATCGTCCCATTCGGTAGTTTTGGCGCGGCCTCTCGGGAGTGGAGCTTCAAATGATATCTCTTTTTGATCCAATGCCGAGTGAACCAGCCGTCGCCGCGTCCCGAGAGCGACACAAACCTCCGGTGAGCGGGGTTGCAGCGGACGGGCCCTTAAACATCCAGGCAATGAAGGGAGAGCAGCAACGGCCAGGCCAGCGAGGCCATCGCGATAGAATTAGTGAGTCAGTCTTGTGGACTCAGGCCGGCTGCTGCCATTGGCGGCGCCCTGAAAATGAACGAGATTCCGCGCTCCAGCGCGATCGGCTGCCGGGCATGGCCAGCAACCCTTGTTTCGAGACCGCGTCCTCGTGGAAGGCCGCTCAAGCCATGCTGACATTTCGACCCCTTGCACTGAAGCCCCGGAAGGGACGCCGCCGCCAATCCATTCGAATTCACGTTCGCGATCATAAGCTGCGCGAGCTACGTGTTGAAGATCGAACAATCGAAGTACACTACGGCGGTTTCGTGCTGAGCCAGTCGCGGAAGGGTACTCGCGAAGCGCAACGCCTGGCCCTTGAAGTGCGGTATGGACCAGCGCCACAGGAGGCACGGATCGCGGGCCACGCGGCGCGTGTGTATGAACTCGGACCGGAACCGGAGCCCGACGACATCGACGGGCGCAGTCCCTCGGTTGTGACCTGGCATGATGCCGAAATGTTTTACTTGATTGCGAGTGGCGAGATGCCGTCAGACGCGCTGGTCAGAATCGCAGTGTCACTGTACAAGTGAAAAGCCCGCCTACCATTTGCGTGGGCCGGCTGGACTAATTTTCGGTCAGCGCCGCACGGATCGCACGGCCCGGCAGTCTGTCGTCCGCCAGTTTGCCCTCTCTCAGCACGGCCACGCCGTTGACGACAACGTGGCGAATGCCCTCAGGAGCCTGCGCGGGGTTTTCGAACGTACCGTTGTCCAAGACCGCATCTGGATTGAACACCACGAGATCGGCGTCGGCGCCGACTTTGACGCGGCCCTTGTTCTTCATCAGCGGCACGCGCTGCTCAAGGCGCTGGGCGGGACGCAGGCTCATCTTGGCGAGCGCGTCCATCAGGCTCAGGACTTTCTCCTCGCGGACGTAGCGGCCGAGAATGCGCGAGAAGGTGCCGAAAGTCCGCGGATGCGCGCGCCCCTGATCGAGCCACATGCCGTCGCTGGCAATTATGGTTAACGGACTTGCGATCGCCGTCTTCACATCCTCCATGGAGTAGGAAGGTGGCTGGATCAGGATGCCGCCCTGCTTGCGATATTTGGCGAACAACTCGCGGGTCAAGTGCTCGCCTGTTTCGACCCAGATGTACTGCTCGAATTGTTCGTTGGGGTAGGTTTCCCAATCGTCGAACAGATGCGACTGAATGAACGTTGAGCCGCGATTGTAGGGGTAGCACTCCGTCGTCACATCGAGGCCGTTGTCGCGGGCCTTTTGGATCACATCCAGGTAATCGCTGACGAGTTTGGCACCGCTACTGTTGATGTGGACGATGTGGAGCGGCGCGCCCGTTTCCCGGGCGTAGCCAACAACTTCTTCCACATTGCTGGCATCGGTCCTCGAAGTCCGAATGTGAACGAAGCCGGTGGCTTGGTAGCGCGCGGCGAGGCGAAACATTTCCAGCAGCTCATCTGGCGTCGCTCCCGGGCTGTAGGCAAGGCCGAATCCGATGCCAGCCGCTCCCCGATCGAGACCTCGAGTGATCGCTTCTTTCAGTTTGTCTAACTGGCCGGCGGCCAGGGCTCGTGTCAAGGCGTCACCCTCGAGACCTGGGTTTTGGCCGGTCATGGCAAGGTTGCGCGCGTAGGGGTGGCTAATGGAGGCGCCGTAGTTCACGAGCGCCTTGCCTTCGCGTTCCGCATAGAAGGCGTCGATGTCTTCGACCCCAATTTCCAACTCCAGCGCGCTCGTGATGCCGTCGTGAATCTGCGCCCGATAGTTCTCGGCGCTGTGCCCGTGGCGGTGAAGATCAATGAAGCCGGCCGTGACGACGTGTCCGCCGGCATCAAGCGTTTGCCGTCCGGTAATCTCGTCCTCGGTGATCGCCGCGATCGTGTCACCCTGAATGCCGAGGTTACGAACAGCGTCCAGGCCGGATTCAGGATCCATGACGCGGCCATTCAAGATGGCAACGTCATAGGTAGGGGCAGAGGAGCAAGCGGTCAGGAGAGCCAAAACAAAGAAGGTTAATAGCCTCGGCATGTGGATCAGTATGGCACCGGACTTCGGTGGCCACAACTGATGGGGCGAGCGGGCGGCCCTCAAAAGACGAGGGAGTCCTGTTTGGCTTCGATCTTCGCGAAGTCGATGCCAGGAACTTTCTTCAAGTCGTCGAGAGACTTGAAGTCCCCGTGCTCCTTGCGGTATTTCAGGATCGCCGCGGCTTCGGAGCGTTTGAGGGAGAAGCGGCTCTCCAGCTGGATGGCCCTAGCTGTATTAATATTGACAGGAGGAAGAGCTTCGGGCGGAAAATTCTTCTCGAGGTAGCCGAGCACGGCGTGAAGTTCCTCTTCTGATCCTTTCATTCCCGCCGCGATCATCTTTGTCATCGTTATGCCCCAACCGTTGCGGTCCTGGCGCACCGAGACTGCTTTGGCGAGGTCGTGGCACTGCGTGCATACCTTCTCAGTCTCGGCCCTGCCGGGGCCATCGGGCAGTTCAACGCCCAAAACGGGCAGCGCTACCACGGTCAGTAGCGCCAAGGTCCGGTGGCAGGAGAAGCGGGTCTTCATGCCTTTTATTATGGCTGGACAAGGTTCGCCATCGCGAACCCAACCAGGGTCCGCTCTCCTAGTGCTCGATGGGGAAGCCGAAGGCGTAGAGCGAGCCGTCGTGCGCGCCGAGGTAAACAGTGCTGCCGCCCGCCGCCAAGCCAGTAGCGGGAGCCGCTGCTGTGATGGTCTTGCCGCTATCCCACAGGACCCGGCCGTTTGCGCCGTCGAAGGCATACAATACGGCCGGTGTGGAGCTCCGGAGGTTGCCGCCGGAGGCGGCGAACACCACGCCATTCACAATGATCGGAGGCAAGGGCGATTCCAGGTCGCGCGAGAGCCAGCCGCCGCTGAAAGCCGGGCGGCCGTTCGTTTCCGCAAGCTTCCAGGCGGCGATAGCGCTGTTCGTCACAGTACCGTTAGCGCTTAGCCCTGAGCCGGGCGAGCCGCCCACCGGCGCCAGAACCCACGTGACGTTCGCTGCGTCGCGCCAGGTAGCGAGGGCGCCTGGTTCAACGTTTAGCGCCTCGGAGTAACCCGGTGTCTTGCTCAGGGGTGCTCCACCAAGGTTGGCGGCGTCGAGCAGGTGCAGGGAGCCGTCTTTCGCAGCCACGGCGAGATAGTCCTTGTCGTTGTAATCGATGACGACGGGAGACGATACGAAGCTCACGCCCGAGGCTCGGTGAACCGCAATCTGCTTGAGGGTCTTTGACTCGAGAGCGACAACGCGCCCGTCCGTCGTGGCCACATAGAGTGTGCTGTCCGGAGCGAGAGCGGGACCGGCAGTTCCGGCGACCGATCCCGAGCCGGACTTCCATGAGGCGACCTTCTTCGTCTCGAGATCGAGGGCCCAAACGCCGCCTGCGACTCCGCCGCAGCCGCTGGAGGTGGCCGCGTACGCGACATCATCCACGACAATCAGTCCTCGAGCATTGGCGTTGGGCGGGAGAAACGGAATCGGCGGCACATGGTCGTAACCGTTCGAGACCAGCATGGTTCGCAGCGAGCCATCGCCCGTCAGGGCGTACACAACGCTGAGACCGCTCAGAACGCGGCGTTGGGGCGTCTGTTGGCGCGGGTTGGGCTTGGGCGCCTCGGTGGTGCGCGGAGGGCGGGTCTCGCTGAGTAGGGCAGCGCCCTGCTTGGGTTCCCCCACGGCGCTCACTCCGGGGCTGCGGCGGCCGGAGCCGAAACTTCCAAGAGCCGGCAGGGCGGCGTTGGTCCGTCGCGTCAGGCTTGCGGTCATTCCGCCCGGACAATCCGGCGTGGCTTCGGGGTATTGCGCGGCGACTCCGAAACGGCGTTCCCACTCCATGCGGGCCAGATCGGTGTCCATCGCAAAAACGTTGCCGTCACTACCGCCCACAAAGGCGAGGGACCGGAAACCCCTGTGACTGATCAGGAAATCGAGCAGCACTGGGGGTGTCAGTGCATTCTGCAGCCGAGGTTGATTGTCGAGCTGCATCCTCCAGAGCAACTGGAACTCGGGCGTCTGGACGCTGCTGGTGGAAATCCTGGGGTCGGAGCGAATCCAGGAGGATCGCTGCGCGTCGTTGCCGATGGTGGTCCAGTCCTGGGCGCCGGCGGGACGGGACCACGGGAACGCAAACCCGAGGCTCAGGGCGGCCAGCGCAAACCAACTTCTCATCATCGATGTTCCCTCATTCCACGCCCACGTGCGTGCTAATCGTATAACTATCAACCCTGCGTCAATATACCTTACCCTGTAGAATGACTCAAGCAGAGGTGCCCGGACATGCGATTGCTCACGACTTTGGTTGCCATGACGCTCGGCTGCTCGATGAGCTGGGGAGCGGACTGGCTGACCGACGGCGGTGATTCCAGGCGTACGGCCTGGCAGCGCGACGAGACGATCTTCAGCAAGGAAAATATCGGGCAGATGAAGCTGCTGTGGAAAATCAAGCTTGACAATGAGCCGCGGCAGATGCATTCGCTATTCCCGCCGCTGATCGCGGGGCGAGTAAATACCGATTCCGGCCCAAAGCAGATTGCCATTGTAACCGGCGTGTCTGACAACATCTACGCCATCGATGTTGAGACCGGCAAGCAGATTTGGAAGAAGCACTTCGAGAATCACTGGACGCCTGAAGCGGGGGCGCGGCCACACTATGTCCTCTGCCCCGGAGGCATCACGGCTACTCCTGTGATCGGGCCGGCGGAGGCGCCGGGAAAATACACGATCTACGCGGTTTCGTGGGATGGCATGCTGCACCGCCTGAACGTGGCGAACGGCGAGGACGTGGCGGCTCCGGCGAAGTTCATGCCGCCGGATGGAAAGCCGTATGCGCTGAACCTGGTCGACAACGTAATCTACACTCACACGGCGCAGGGCTGCGGCGGCAACCCGAACATGGTCTATACGTACGACCTGGAGACAGACAAAGTCGGCAGCTGGGGCCCGGCCGGGGGCGGCATGTGGGGGCGCACGGGTCCGGCCATCAGTAAATCAAAGGTGCTATACACGGGCACGGGCGACGGGCCATGGGACCCGGAGAACGGCATATTCGGCAATGGCATCATCGGCGTGCAGCAAAATCCCGAGACCAAGGCGCTCGAGTTGATGGACTACTACGGACCTTCCAACGCCGTTTGGCTCTTCAAGCGCGATCTGGACATGCAGGTGACGCCGGCCATCTTCGACTACAAAGGCCGCGAGCTGATGGTTGACGCCGGCAAGGAGTGCCGTGTGTATTTGATGGACACAGAGTCGATCGGCGGTGACGACCACCGCACGCCGGAATACCGCACGCCGCTGATCTGCAACGAAGAGGTGAATTTCGCTTCGGCCGGCATTTGGGGTTCGATGGCGACGTGGGAAGACGCCGATGGAACGCGTTGGGTGCTGACGCCAATCTGGGGGCCGAAACACTCGAAGTTCCACGCGCCAATCGAAAATGGAGAAGTGAAAGACGGCGCCATTGTTGCTTTCAAAGTAGAGACGAAGGCGGATGGCAAGGCATGGCTTGCGCCGGCCTGGATCTCGCGCGACATGAACCGCGCTGAACCGCCGGTTATTGCGAACGGCCTCATTTTCGCCTACGGCAACGGCGAGGACACACACCAGGCGATGCCCGACGTCGGATTGACGAACACGGCGGAGGAGCGCATTGCGGGATCGACGCGCGCGGTGCTCTACGTTCTCGATGGACGGACAGGAGAAGAGTTGTGGTCTAGCGGAGACGAGATCACGTCGTGGAACCACTGGAGCGGGTTGTCGCTGGCGAACGGCCGGGTCTACATCGCCACGTTCGACGGGACGGTGTGGTGCTACGGCATTCAGAACTAGATGCGCACACTGTCCATCGCATTCCTCATCGCCCTTGGTTCCGCGCAGGCGCAAATCGAACGTATTACAGCCCTGGAACGGACGGTCGAGGCACAGCGCAAGCTGCTCCACGATTGGGGCGGGCTGACGCGTTATGGCAGCGAGAACACGGAGATCGCTCCGCCCAGGCCCGGCGAGAACCGCGTCATTTTTCTGGGAGATGACGTTACAGAATTTTGGGGCCGAGGGGAGACATTCTTCCCTGGCCGGCCTTATCTCAATCGTGGGATTGCACGGCAGACAACGCCACAAATGCTGGTGCGCTTCCGTCAGGATGTGATTGCGCTCGCACCAAGGGCGGTCGTCATTCAGGGTGGTATGAACGACATCGCCGCTCTGACCGGGCCGGGTACCCAGGGAATGATCATCGAGAACATCCAGTCGATGGTGGACCTGGCGAAGGCCAACGGTATCGCGGTGGTGTTGGCTTCGTTGCTGCCGGTGTGCGACTGCGGTAAGAACCAGACGGTGGCGCGGCCAGTCGGGAAAATCCTCGGGCTGAACGCCTGGTTGCGGGACTACGCGGAGGAAACGGGGTCTGTTTATCTGGACTATTACTCGGCGTTGGTCGAGGCAAGGGCCTTCAAACGGGAGCTGACGAAGGACGGCCTGCTGCCGAACGACGCTGGATACGCGGTGATGGCACCGCTGGCCGACGAGGCAATTCGGAAAGCGATAACGCAGACACGTCCGGCCCCGTGAGGCGTTGAAAGCCGGGCTTCCGCCCGGCCATTTTCCGATCCTCGTGGTCTTGCGAACGACTTATCGCGAATCTGCCAGAAGAAACTGAACCCGGCGCAGGGAAAAATAGTCGTCGCCGGAGAAAACCAGATAAAGCGTGCGGCCGTCGGCGCTCATCCATTTTGTCGGCAGATGGGCGTTTTCACCAGGGCCAACGTCCCAGTTCCCGGTATAAAAAGCAGTCGTCCAGGGGCCCCAGGGCTCCGGGGCGTCGTAGATCGCGAAGCCACCGTGAAAACGCGGGGCGTCACCCGGAAGGATTTGCACCCAAAGGTAGCGCTTCGTCGGCGGATGATAGCTGATCGACGAACGGCCACAGGCGCCGGGGTTCGAGAAAACGGCGCCGCGCTTCTCGATTTCGCTAACCCAATGTATCTGATCCTCCTCCACGGCTTGGAAGAACTCGTAGGCGGAACGGTCGGCGATTCGGTCTTTGGGCACGCGGGCCAGCACCATACTGTCCGCCGGTTCGTAGGCGCTGTCGTGGTCGTGGGAGTAAATGTAGACGTGGCCGTCGCGCGCGTCGCGGTAGTTCCGGCCGAAGTTCAAAAAGGCCGGGTGGCCGAAACTGGTTGTGAATTTCCAATCGCTCCAGGTCCAAGTGACGCCGTTATCATCGGACCAGGCGAGTTGAGAATTGCCGGCGTTGCGCGCCCACATATAGAGACGCCCGTCCACCGCAAGCATGCCACTTGCTTTCGGGCCGGCCGCGCCCTCGCCGGTCAGCTCGCCGCTGGCCGAGCGGATGTTGATGCCCTTGAAGTCTTCGGGAGGACCGCTAATTCGAGCGAAGCCCAGGCTGAGCTTCGTTGCGATCCTCGGCTCGAATCCCCAGCCGTCGCCGTAGGCGGTGTAGAGGTTGTCGTCGTCGGCCCAAGTAAGGGGCCAGTTGTCGCTGCCTTCGGCTCTGCGCACGATCTCGGACTTCGGCGCGAACGTCACACCTCGAATGACCGGGCTACGTGGATAGGGTCCCGTCTCGCGCAAGCCGGTTTCCGGCGTGTAAGCCGTCAGTGCTTCGAGCACGGGGTTGAAGACGTACTTCTCGATGCCTCCCCAAAACCCTTCCGGCTCGGAAGTCTTACTCATTGCTTCTCCGTTGCGGACGACGATGAGGTCGAGACTCGGCACCACCAGCAGCACCTGCTGTCCCGCACCGGCGCCGGCGAATGCGTCGCGCGGCACGTTGGGCCAAACGCCGTCGTGGTTGGTCCACCAGCCGAGGCCCGAGGAGGGTTGCGGGTTCCCTGCCGGGCGGGGCGGCAGGGGCATTCCCGCATAGGCGGTGACCCGATCGACCCAGCTGGGGTTGATGAGCTGGCGTCCTTCCCAATCGCCCCTTTGCAGCATCAGGCGGCCCACGCGGGCCACGGCTCTCGCGGTGAAGCTGCCGCCGCCCCAGTTAGCGACCAGAGGCAAGCCGTCGACGTCGTAGGTCTGCGCATAGCCGATCGACCACTCGTCTTCTGCAACGCCGATGCGCTGCATGACGCGTTCACGCAGCAGCGTGCGGAGATCCGGGTGCGCCCTTCCCTGCAGGCTCGCCGTCGTGGCGTAGGCCAGCGCGGCCATGCCCGGGTTGCTGTAGGCGTAGCCGGACCCCGGCTCAAAGATCACCGGCGCATCGTTGATCGCAGACTGGAAAGGGTCAGGATCTTTGCGCCAAAACGCACCTTTCCAGCCGGGCAACTCCATATGAGGGATGTTGCCTTGTTCCGCGTCTTCGATGCCGGAGGAATGCGTGGCCAGTTGGCGGATGGTGATCTTTGTTTTTTGCGCGTGTTCCCTCCAGGCGGGGATGTACTGCGACGCAAGGTCGTCCGCGGCGATACGCCCGTCGTTTAAGGCCAGCAGCAGCGACATGCCGCCCACCAGCGCTTTCGCCAGAGACGCGGTGTAGTGGCGCTTGGCCGGACCCGCGTCTTCCGCGTACCACTCGTAAACGATGCGGTCCTGACGGATGACCAGGAAGTTTTTGGTGCTGCGGGCAGCCAGTACGTCGCGTGTGGCGTCAAGCTTGGCTTTGTCAAAGCCTTTGCCTCCGGGCTCGGCGGTAAGCCAGGGAGGGCTGTCCGCCGGCAAGGGGATGACCAGCAATAGCAACAGCAGGATCAGCGCCGCGCTTCTCAGATCGCGAAAACGCCGGCGGAAACGCATTGACGACATGATGACACCAGTCTATACCCATGATCAGGCGTTATGCCTTTGGATCGTAGGCGAAGCCTCGGGGGACCGTGGCGCCCAGGCGCGCCGGGATCCTCTCATGTCTCTTAGAGGACCGAACGCGACGACAGCCAGAAACTGACGAAGAATACGCTGAGAATTGTCGCTGAAGAGACCAAGAAACATCGGCCACAGGAAAAGGGGGTTGCGTTCACTCGCTACCACTCGCACGGTGGTGCAGGCGCAGGCGAATGGAGTTGATCAGCGATTTCAGCCATAGGAGGCCAATCCAGACCAGACCGACTATAGATGAGACGTTTCTCACCCAGGGCCAGTGCTCGTGGATCTGTAGGACCTTGACAGTGTCTTCCCCAATGAATTGGCCGCGTACAGAGAACACGCCATTCGTGGAACCTCCCACGCCCTGCAGAATCAACTCTTCCCCGGTGAGTGTTTCTATGACCGCGACATCACCCCGTTGAATTACGGGCCGCCGGTCGAACTCCACAGGTTTGCCGGGCCTCTGGTCCCGTAGGCGCAGCGTCCTCACAAAATGGTTGTCCGCCTCTTCCGGACCGCGCACCAACAGGGCAGGCGCCGCCGAGTAGACTGCCAAAAGGCACAGGGCGACAAAAGTCTTGGCCTGAAGACCCACAGATAGTTCCACAGGATGGAGCGTTTGCTGCCGCCAACTGTAGATGAAAAGCAGAACGCCAAGGAGTGTAGCTCCTAGTATGACGCCACTGTCAGACCACCACAGACCCAGATTCCACAAACGCCAGGAGAAGGGGGCAAAGAAGTGAACGCCGTTGGCCCACTTTATCTCCAATCCGTCGAGTAGCAAGTGTGCAGCTGAATTGAAGCCCAGCAGTAGAAAAGTGCGGCGCGGTTCCGAGGACAGCAGGGCTAGCGAAAGGCTGAGGACGAGACATGCAAGCAGGGAACTCTCGACAATCGCGTGGAGTCTAAAGGCATACGGGTCTAGCAGGCCCAATGCAGAAACGATCCGTTGCAGCATCCACGGTACGTCCGGGATGACGCAGCCCAGACAGACCCATTTGAAGTCGGCCGTTGGAATGGCTGCACGACACAGGATCCCCTGCAACCCGACGTGCGCCAGTGTATTAGGCATTCATCCTTGTTGCCAGATCCGGCCCCTGTCTTAATCTACTGGGTGACAGGCCAGGGCGCAATTGAAGTAGCAGGCTTGACGGCCGGACCGCAAGCCGCACCCGCAGAGCCGAGTTAGTGCGTCTCCAAACACCCGCAAACCGGGTGCCGCGGAAACTTGTTGTGAAACATGCCCGGAACGGAGACAGGGCCACCAGTCCATCGGCCCAATCATTTGGCTGGCTTTGGTTTGGGCCATTGCCGCCGGAAGCGGACGGCCGATATGTTGTAGGATATGGGCTCCGGAGGATTCCGCAGTAAGAGCCACCTCCAAGCAGCCTGTGTCGTCCGTGTTCCGATGACACCTGGGTGTTCCAGCCCCATCAGATCCACGAGGATTGTCTAATCTCCTTGCACCGAGCCTCCACGGGGAGTGCGGGGAAGCGGGTTCAGGTTGCCCGTTCTGTCTTTCCGGTCATCGCCGGTGGATCCGGCAGTTCTGGCAGGAGGGCTGCATCGCCATGTCTGTATCGAAGCTTGCTGAGCTTGCGCAGGCGCCGCACTCCCGAGAGATCGCCGAAAACTCTCAGGATTCGGGGTTGACCCGCTATGTGAACCTCAAGCTGGCCGCGCTGGGCCAGCCGGTGAACCGCGGCACAGCGGATATCGAGTTCCTCGATCTCACGAGCCCTCTGCTTCGCAATTTTCACCAGAAGGACCAGTTGCTCGGGGACCAACTGTGCCCGGCTGATACCCGCATTCAGGGCTTTCTGAAGGCTCACCTGCACGATGTTTGCTCGGCGGGCGTGCCACGGCTGCCCGCCCGCACGTTTGTCTTGGACCGTCCCGGTCTTGCCCGCGCGATGTCGCTGCCGCCGGAAAGAGATTCCTATTCCTCACCGCATCTCCAGTCCTACCGCGTTCCTCAGGGGATACTGCATAACCCGAGAAGCGATAGACGCTCTTCCAAGGGCATCTTTCATATTGTTGAGGATGGGTTTGCCATTCCCGCCGACAAAGTTGCGGTGCCGCGCCGGGCGTTCGCCGGCTTGCTGGCCGCCGCGTTGCGTCCGCCGGAGGAACTGCTAACGCTGCCCTTCACGGCGGGGCAGAAGGAGCAGGCGCGGCTGTTCGTCTCTTTGCTGTTGCGGCCCCTCGTGTGTCCTGCTACGGCTACCGATCCCGAAAAGAGAATGGAGATTCGCTTTTTCGCGCCCGGCAGCCTTGTGAGCAATCTTGATTTTGTCGAGGCGATCTTCGGGAACGGCGGCGATCCGTATCTCCCGGAAAATGATGCGGCGCTGGACGTGGCGCATTGGACCGGACATAGCGGCTGCGTGATTCTGGCTCCCCACCTCGTAGGCCTCAAGAAGAAGGACCTCGGCCTGCCGCAGTTTGACGAAGCCACGGAGAGGCAGCGCCGGGATGAGATGTGCTGGAGCGATGAGGCCGAGACCTACAACGGAGGCAGCCCATTCAAGATCGTTTGCCGTGATGAACCCGGCGTGATCGTCACCATCATCGCCGACAACTATTACGGTTACTGCAAGAAGGAGGTGAAGAGCCAGATCAGCTTCGCGGCGAATCTCTACGGTGTCTGCGAAGAGGAACACTCTGGGGGCGCCATGGCTTTTGCCACGTATTCGCTGGGCCAGGAGTTCCACGCTGACCGGACCGTAAGCTTGAAGAAAGCCATTTTCGCGGAAGGCATGGAACTGCTGGACGGCCTTGTGGATGTCAAGCCTGAAGGTCATGCCGTAGACCGGCGCTATGACGATGTTTTCTATGTCCCTGAAAACGCCGTCTTCGACGTGCAGCAGGGCTTTGTGCGTTGGGCGATTAACGGGGAAGAGCGGAGACTCGCACTGCGGCCGGGCGCGGCGTACTTTCTGCCGTCGGGATTCCGGGTGCGCCTCGAAAAACCATCGAGCGGGGAGTATTGGCAACTTGTCGGAACGCGTCCCAGGGGCACGCTCTGCCATAAGCCGTGCACCGTCTCCGGCGGCGGCAAATCGGAAATTTCGAAGTCTATCGCGGGCGCCCTGTTGAAAGGGCCGGTGTTCGTAAAGGACTACCACCGCGATATGGACCGTGTGGAGGAGATCCTGAAGATGGACTTCTCCGCTATTTACCGCGACCGGGCCCCCGATGAGCGCAGCCGCAGGCCGGTTCTCAGCACCGAACGAACACTAGGATCGGTCATCCGGCTATTGACTCCGTCGGCATCCTACACGGACGAGCACAACGATTGGGTTCGCGGACTGCCCCAGACGCTGCGCCAGCTTTTGTTCACCGTGAAGCGTTACTACCGGCCGGAGTGGGGAGACGATTGGCGACGCCACTTCACCGTCGACCACGTCAACGGCTACCTCGGCCATGAGTTGAAATACGAGGACCAGGATCTGGTTGCGTACTACCTGCGGGTTGGCTATGAGCGGGACGGCTCGTGGCGGATCTATAAGCTGCGGCCGGATTTTCACGCCGCGGACAAGATACCGGTAGAAGACGATATCACCGTCTCTACTGTGCTGCCGAGGGAGCAGCTCAACGACCTCGACGCCGAGTACGCGAATCCGAGCGTGAAGCTGGTGGCGAATTGTGAGACCTTGCTGTTTCAGCGTCCCGACGACGCCATTCGGCCGGGCGCCGACCGGCAAGCGGAGGCGGACATCGCCAGCCCGGGGACTTTCCTGTCCAATTTCGAACCAATCACGGTTGAGCAAGGGCGGCTCTTAGTCGAACATGTCGTCGAGTTCGATCAGTACACCGATCCCATGAAGGGGTTGCTGGAGAGTTTTGCGCAGGGCGCAGGGACGGCCTATGCGGCTTGCTCGGCTATCCCGCGTTTAGTGGACGGCAAGCCTTCCAGGAATCCGCGCTACCTGCAGAAACGGCCGGATCTCGTTTCGCCTCGCGACACCCACCTGGCGGAAATGGCGGCCCGTTTGGCGCGGGAAATTCCGGCTCCTCGCGCGGTCTATTTCCCCGTGAATGATGTGCTGGCAGGACGCAGAAATAATCCGCGCGATCCCGAGGCAGGGCTGCCGCCGCTGGCTGCTTACAATCCCGTGCACTATCAGGAACCGCCGGAACTCTTCATGGAGTTCATCTCGAGCCTGACGGGCAAGTCCCCCTCGACGACCGGTTTCGGCAGCGAAGGGGCCCTGACCAAAGGGCCGTTCAATGCATTGCCGCCGGTGATTGACCTCAATAACGCTCTGGTTTCCGCGATCCTGACAGGCTACGCCGGGTTTACCACCTCGGCGGGCTATCTTGGGCCGTTTTATCGCGTTGACCATGACATCAGCATGCTCATACCGGAAATCTGGTGCCGCATGCGGGTCTTCGAGAGAGATCCCCAGTTCCTCATTGAAAACGGCTATCTGGAAAAGCTCAGTGATTTTTCTTTCAACGGCCACAACGTGCTCGCGAGCCGTCTTGGGTACCGCATCACGTTGGGGTTTGTTGACCGGTTCATGGGACGCATCTTCGAAACTCCGGACCGTGTATTCACCGAGGAAATGCTTCGTCCCGAAAAGCAGGATTTGGAGCAGTTCGCCGCGGGCGTTGACGCCATCGTCGAGGCGCAACGGCGGGTTGCGGAGAATTACTTCGAGGATGGAGGCGTGGAAGCGGCCTGCCCTCCCTTGAAAGCGCTGCTGCATATCATGGCCTGCGGAAACTACGAGGGCCAGACCATCGACGATCCCGCGCTGCGAGCTTTGTTTACCCGTGAGTCTCTGCTGGCGAGCGACTGGTACCAGGAACGCCTGCGCACAAAGCAGAACCGCGATGTCGCACTCTGGCGGCGGCACACGGCCGCGCTGGAAGCATTTCAGCGTTCTACGAATTCATCTCTGGTGGCGACGGACCTCGATGTCGATTCGCGCTTGGCGTTTGCGCGTCAGCAATTGGAGAGGGTAAGCGCGCCGGAATACGTGGCCGAGCTGACGGGCACGATCGGAGCTGATCCTTTGTAGGGCCAGTGCCCTCCACCGTGCTCCAGGAGGGCTTGTTGTTCCCGGCCGTAAATCGGGCTGGTTTCACGATAAAGTTGGGGTATACTCATGACATCATCGGCGTCGCCAAGCGGCCTGATGGATGTGTGTGTCCATGACGACCTCCACCACGCACTGGTTCTTGCTGGCCTCCCTTCTGGTGAGTTGCGCCGGCCTGCACGCGGATCCCAGCGGCTATTCCTTCGAAAACGCCCAGGAATTTCTGAACACGTATTGCCTGAGCTGCCATCAGGGCGACTCTCCCGCAGGCGGTTTTCAGACCCAGCGCCTGAGCACTCGAGAGAGCTTGCGCCTTGACGCCGGGAATTGGAGCAAGCTGGTTCTGCGCCTCCAAAACGGCGAGATGCCGCCCAAGGGTTTCCCGGCGCCCGAGATGGACCAGCGAGAGCGGTTCACCGCGTGGGCTGAAGTAGCGGTGCGGTCGGAAGTGTGCGCCGCAGGGGTTACGACGGGCCGGTATCCGATCCGGCGGCTGAACCGCGACGAATACTCGGCCACGCTTCGCGATCTTTTCGACATGCACCTGGACTTGGGCCGGATGTTGCCGGCCGACGGCGCGGGCGGCGAGGGTTTTGACAATGCCGCCGAAACGTTGTTCCTTTCGCCCCTGCATTCGGAAAAGTATATTGAGACGGCTACGTTCGCGATCAACTTCGCTGCCAAGGAGTTCAAATCACGCGACAAGATTTTCGTGGCCCGTCCCGGTCCCGGTGTTTCTCCTGACCAAGCCGCGCGCGAGATTCTCAAAGCTTTTCTGCCGCGGGCGTTTCGGCGTCCGGTCGACAGGAAAGAACTGGAACCGTATGTAAAGCTCTTCCGCAAGGCTCGTAAGCAGGGCGAAGATTTCGAGTCGTCGATTCTATTCTCTCTGCGCAGCGCGCTGGTTTCGCCGATGTTTCTATTTCATGTGACGACCCCGCATGAGAGTTCCGGGCCGCAGCCCCTCGATTCCTACGCACTGGCTTCGCGGCTTTCCTATTTCCTATGGGGCAGCATGCCGGACGAGTTGCTGTTCGATATCGCCGTCGCGGGCAAGCTGCACGATCCCGAGGTCATGAAGCAGGTGATCGGTGTGATGCTCCGCAACGACCGGTCGCTCGTCTTTGCGGAACGTTTCGTGGGGCAATGGCTTCGCACGCGGGAACTGGACACGGACAAGCAGCCGGACGCGGAGTTGTTTCCGGTCTATGCACAAGATGAGGAGTTGCGGTCGGACATTCGCCTGCAGCCTGTCCTGTTCTTCCGGGAGTTGTTGGTGCAGGACCTTTCTTTGCTGAATCTACTGGACTCGAAGCACACTATAGGCACCAGGACTCTGGCGAAGCATTTCGGTGTCGATTTGCCGGTCCGGCAGAACGCGGCCAAGCAGCCGCAGTGGGTGGAGCTTCCAGAGGGTTCGGGACGCGGGGGCGTGCTGGGCATGCCCGCGATCCTGGCGGTGTCGTCGTATCCCTACCGGACGAGTCCAGTGCTACGCGGGGCGTGGATCCTGGACTCGATCTTGGGAACCCCGCCCCCTCCTCCGCCGCCCGACGTGCCGGCGCTGGAAAAAGCGCACGAGGGCGAAGCACCGAAATCGATGCGAGAGATCTTGTCGCAGCACCGCGCCGACGCTGCTTGTGCAGGCTGCCACAGCCGCATCGATCCGCTCGGTTTCGCCCTGGAGAATTACGATGTGATCGGGCGCTGGCGGGACGAGGATGGCGGCAAGCCCGTCGACAACTCCGGCGAACTGGTGGACGGGACAAGTTTTCACGGTCCGGATGAGCTGAAGACCGCCCTGCTTGAACGCAAGGACCAATTCATTCGCAACCTCACGAGCAAGATGCTGGGTTACGCCCTTGGCCGCGGCCTGACGCTGGAAGATTCCTGTACGGTGGATGCCATAGTGGCGCGGCTGAGGGAGAGCGATTACCGTGCGCGGACGCTGATCGAGGAGATCGCGTTAAGTATGCCGTTCCGGTTTCAGGCGGGCAGCGAAACCAGGGAGTGATAGAAGCCATGCATCCTGAAAGACGAAAGTCCATTTCACGCCGAACGCTGCTTCGGGGCGCCGGCGCGGCGCTGGGGCTGCCGTGGTTGGAAGCGATGATTCCCGCGCGCGGAATGGCGGCATCCGTGATACCGAAGGCCCCTGTCCGGATGGCCGTTCTCTACATGCCGAACGGCGTGAATACAGAGGCTTGGGCGCCCCAAGGCGCCGGCCGCGATTTCATTCTGTCGCCGACGCTCGCACCCCTGGCCGACCTGAAAGACCGCATTGTGGTACTCGGCAATCTGTGGAACGAGCAGTCGAAAGACGGCGACGGTCACTATGTGAAGGAAGCGGCGATTCTTACCTGTGCGCGTATCAAGAAAACGCAGGGAGCCGACATTGGCAACGGCGTTTCGATGGATCAAGTGGCCGCGCAGCGCGCCGGCCGCGAAACGCCGCTCCCCTCGCTCGAGTTAGGAGTGACGCCGGTGGCGATCGGCGTGGATGCGGTCGTCGGATACACTCGCGTCTACGGATCGCATATCTCCTGGAGCAATGCGACGACCCCCTTGGCGCGCGAACTGAATCCGCGATCCGTTTATGAACGGCTGTTTCGGGCTTCCTCCGGTCCGCAGGGCAACGAGGCCAAGAAGGATGCTCTGCTGCTGGATCGTGTGCTTGACGACGCCAAGCGGCTGCGCAAGGAAGTGGGATCGGCGGACCGCGTGCGTCTGGACGAGTATCTCTCCGTGATGCGGTCGCTCGAGGAGCGAGTCGAGCGGGCCGGCAGCTCCACCCAGAGGGCCTGGCGGCCGCTGACGAATCTGGATACGCACTCGGCCCCCACCGATCGGCCTTCGGACCACGCGGAACATGTCCGGCTGATGATGGACATGATTGCCGTCGCATTCCAAAGCGACACAACGAGGATCAGCACGTTCATGTTCGGTAATGCCGTCAGCAACGTCAGCTTCCGGTTTCTGGAAGGCGTGTCGGCAGGCCACCATGATGTCTCGCACCACCGCAAGGAGGACGACAAGCTGCGCGAGTACCAGATCATCAATCGCTGGCACATCGAACAGTACGCCTATCTTCTGCGCAAGCTCGACAGCATGAAGGAGGGCGAATCCAGCGTCTTGGACAATTCAATGATCCTCTTTGGATCGGCCCTCAGTGACGGCGACAGTCACAATCCTCACAAGCTGCCGCTGATTCTGGGAGGCCGCGGCGGCGGCCGGATTGATGCGGGGCAGCATCTGGTTTACGCCGAGGACACAGCATGCTCGAATCTTTACGTGTCGATGCTGGATGCCTTCGGGACGCCGGTGGACCGGTTCGCCGACAGTACCGGGCCACTGCCCGGACTGCTGAGGACCTAGGAGGGGTGCAGGTTGCGAAGACTGCCAACTATCGCAAGTGCCGCTCTGATGATCGCCACCACCGCGTTTGGAGCGGATGTGTCGGGCATATGGCTCGGACAGGTAAAAGCCAGGAATGCTGAGCAGGACATTGCGTTCCAGTTTGTGCAGAAGGGAACCATGCTGGGCGGCAAGCTCTACGGCGATTACGGGAGCAGCCCGATCGTCGAGGGCAAGATCTCGGGCGACCAAGTAACCTTCCTTGTCGTAACGCGAGAGCAAGCGGGGAATGAGGTCAATGAAAGCCGGGTACGTTTCAGCGGTTGTTTGAACGGCGGCGAAATGGAGCTGACGCGCGAGCGAGAGAGTTCGACCGGTGCGGCCAGCGGGGCGAGCGTCGAGATTCGTAACCGGCCCGACCGGCCGCCGCAGACCCTTCGTCTCAGGCGTTTGTTGTAGGCTCCTTCCAGCGCGTGAACTTCCTGGCGAATTTCGTTTGGCTCATTCTTGCGAATCCTGTTTGCGTCAAATTCGTCCGGCCCCAGGGAGGCAGCTCCTCCATTCCCCTCCACAATTGGATCAGGCGGCCTGTCGGTGACGAGTCCGCAACGATGCCATCCTAATGCCCTGGCAAGATTGGATGGCATCGTAACTTGCTTAGTGGTTGAGCAAGGCACCGGCGGCATGTCGAACTGAGATACCGTCCTGCCAATCAGCACGCAAGCCTTCCTAGGGTTTTTCGCCTACGACCGTTGGGATCCCGGACCCATACACCGTACCCCCGCTTCAAACAAAAAATGATCCCCCTGGGCCATTGGACCCCTGCCTAAATCCGGTCACAATACGGTTACAGAACAGGCGATCCCCGATGCGAACGCTACCAGCCAGCCTAAGACGGACGATCAAGCGCCTAGGCCTTAACTGCCAAGGGCAGACCATGCTCGAATATGCCCTGCTCGCGGGTTTTGTTGCCGTGGCCATTGCGCTGGTACTGGCTGCACCGGGGGAGAACGTCAAGACCATCTATCAGGACACCGCCTCCGTCCTCGATGGCACAGGGGCCGGCTCTGCTCCAGCTGCAGCTCCGGCGCCATCCCCAGCACCTTCCGGCGATCCTGGCAGTGGATCGAATAGCGGCGGCGGTAACAGCGGTAACAACAAAAAACCAAAAAAGCCCAAGAAGAACAAGTGATTGATAGTCCATTCCTTGTACTCAGAATCGACACTTTAATGCCCTCCACGATTCAAGAGTCCGTCCCCGTACTCTGTCGCGCAGTGCCGGCATCCCGCGCGACTGACACCGCCGTCCTGTCTTGGGTCGCAGACAACGAACTCTATTTACTTGCCGGACCCATTCAGAGCCGCTCGGCGGACGAGATTGCGGTTCATCTCATTAGCGCTGCGCCCTTGGGCCAAATTGTTCGCGTGGACCTCACTGAAGGCCAGCCCCACTGGGCAGTCATTCGGCTCTGCACACCCACTGAGCACGCTTACACCGTGCGCGTTCAGCTTCAGAACCGAGTCTAAATGTCGATATCGCGCCCCCGAACCGCAAAGCTTCAGCGTTCGCCGCTGAGTAGACGGGATCATCTTGGAGGACTCATCGGCAGCGGGATGATTGTAGCCGTAATACACACCCTCTGTTAGAAGAGCGCCGCAGAGCCTCGAGTCACATGAGGTTTCTTACTTAGACCAAAAACGAAGGTCCCGACTACGGAATGAGCCCTATGATCTATTGGCCGGATCCGTAGACTCATGATGCAATTGTTACTTGACGGAACTTCCTCAACTTTGGAGTGGCCTCGACGCCACGGTCTCGGAGCGAAAAGTCCGGTCCGTGCTGCACGGAGCGGTGCTCACCAGGCTGCAACAGGTGTTGCAGGGTCTGGCAGTCGTTTACCTCCTTTGTGCCGCAGTCCGCTTTGTTCTGCAGTCGTCCGACACCGCGTTTCTCATAGCCAGAGCAAACCTTTTGACGGCCGCTGCCTGCTTGGGTCTTTGGGCCGTCGTCCGCCGATTTAGACTGCCCGTTCGGCAAGCACACGCCCTCGGCGCGACGGCGGCGCTGGTGATTCTAGGCGATAGCCTATTTCAACTCAACCTGCTGGCAGAACCTCACCAAACGGCCATAGTGGCGCTCGTAATTCTGGGGGCGGGCAGCATTTTCCTCTCGGCCGCATGGCTTTTCCTCACGCTTACTGTCTCGTTCGGGGCGTGGGGAGTCACCGCGTGGCCGGTGCTGCCGCAAGGGCAGTTCCTGGTGCTTGCCTGCGGGCTGCTTGCTGCGGCGACGCTTTCGTTTGCGGGTCATGCCTCTCGCCTCCGGAAGCATCGTCAACGATGCAGCACGCTGTTGGCGGAGGAGCGAAGAAAACACATTCATGAGCTGGCGATCCAGGGAGCGAATCACGGGCTTTGGTATTGGGACCTGGAGGCTGACACGATCCATTTCTCGCCGCACTGGAAGTCCATGTTAGGCTACGAGCCCGATGAAATAGGCACGGGGGAGGAAGAGTGGTTCGGCCGCGTACATCCCTACTACGTGGCGGAACTCAGAGAGCAATTCTCCGCCCACCTCTACGGGCAATCTGATCGATTCGAGAGCGAATACCGGATCCGCCATCGAGATGGAGGGTATCTCTGGGTTCTCGGACGCGGACTGGCCGTTCGAGACAAAGAGGGGAATGCTATCGCGATCGCGGGGTCTCAGACCGATATTACCCGCCTAATGGAAGTTGAGAAACGGGTCTTGAATGATGCCTTCCATGACAAACTGACAGACCTTCCCAACCGCCACTTCTTCATGGGGCAACTGGAAACGGCCGTCGCCCGCAGTCGGCAGCCAGGCGCTGACCCATTCGCCGTGATCTTCCTGGACCTGGACCGGTTCAAAGTCATCAACGACAGCTTGGGGCACTTAGTGGGAGACCAGCTGTTGTCGGCTGCCGCGGCGAGACTTCGCGCCTGCCAGCGCCCCGGTGACACCGTAGCGCGCTTCGGGGGCGATGAGTTCGTCATCCTCCTGGAGGGTTTGAGAGATCCAGAGGAAGCGCTCCATATCGGCGTAAGGGTCCAACAGGCTCTTGTTGAACCGTTCAAACTGGGCCGCCACGAAGTCATGACGGCCGGCAGCATCGGAATCGCTCTCGGCAACGGAGCTGTCAAGCAACCTGAAGACCTGCTGCGGAATGCCGACATCGCAATGTACTACGCAAAAGCGCAAAGGAGAGGGCAGATCCAGGTTTTTAACGACGAAATGCACACACGGGCCATGAGACTGTGGGAGCTTCAAAACGACTTGGGGCGGGTCCTTGATCGGGAAGAACTCAGGCTACACTATCAGCCCATCATTTCTCTGACGAGCGGCAAAATAATCGGCGTGGAAGCACTGGTGCGCTGGCAGCGCACCAAATCCGAGTTGCTTGGGCCGTCGGAGTTCATTCCATTGGCGGAAGAGACGGGGATCATTGTCGATATCGGAGAGTGGGCCTTGCGGACCGCCTGTGCGCAGAACGTGGCTTGGCAGCGGACAGGAATGAAACCGTTAAATGTGGCCGTGAATCTTTCGCCCCGTCAGCTGCAGAAGGAGAGTTTTCCCGCGACTGTCAGAAAGATCCTTGCTGAGACTCGCATGAGTCCTGAGTTTCTGGAATTGGAGCTGACAGAGACAGCATTGATGGACAGTTTGGATGTGGCGCCCACGACATTGGACGCACTTTCAAAGAGCGGAATCCGAGTGGCGATTGATGATTTTGGCACGGGCTATTCGTCGATGGGCCATCTGCGCCGCTTTGCCTTCGACACGTTGAAAATCGACCGGTCGTTCGTGACGGATGTCACCACCGATGAAAAGGCGGCAGCTGTAGCCAAAGGAATGATCGGCTTGGCTCACAATCTCAAGCTGAAGGTAACCGCGGAGGGAGTTGAATCGGCGGCTCAGCTCCGCTTTCTCCTTTCGGAACGCTGTGACCAGATGCAGGGCTTCCTGGCGAGTCAGCCTCTCGAGTCCGAGCAACTAGTTCAGATTATGCGATCCGATCTTAGTCTCCCACGGCTGCTGCAAGCGGGCCACTCCCTTGCACCAGTTTCAGCGCCGGAGACGGCAGTGTTGCTGGCACCGCAGCGCGGTTTCCGTCCTCTGGCTACACCCCGCCAGTGAAGCCACCGGCGCAAGAGCCGCGTGGCCGAGAAATCAATCACTCCTTCCAGTCCCGCGACGATTGCGTTATCATTAGCTCGAACCGCGCATATCCTAAATCCTGCCCCTGATTTGTAGCAAGGAGATAGCTATGTCCACGAACCGTCCCGAAAACACCCGTCGTGATCTTTTCCGAACGCTTTTGGGGGCCGGCGCGCTGGCCGGAACGGCCCTGGCGCAGCGTCCGAGCGCGAATGGTCTGCCGACACGCCGGTTGGGGCGAACGGGCGAGCGCGTCTCGATCCTGGGCATCGGGGGCGGCCACATCGGCCGTGTTGCGCTTGGGGACAAGGCAGCCGCGATCCGGCTGATGCACGGGGCAATCGACAACGGTGTAACTTTCTTTGACAATGCCTGGGCTTATCAGGACGGCGCGTCCGAAGAGGCTATGGGCGACGCCCTGCAAGGCGGCAAGCGCGACAAAGTGTTCCTGATGACCAAATGCTCAGGACGCGATACCAAGTTTGCCACGCAGTGCCTGGAAGACAGCCTGCGCCGGCTCAAGACGGATCGCCTGGACCTGTGGCAGTTTCATGAGGTCAATCACGATAACGACCCTGATTGGATCTTCCAGAAAGGCGGTCTGGAAGTCGCGCTCAAGGCGCAGAAGGAAGGGAAAGTCCGCCATATTGGTTTCACCGGCCATAAGGATCCCCGCATTCACCACAAGATGCTCAACATGGGCGACGTCTGGGAAACGGCCCAGATGCCGATTAACATCATGGACTTCTACTACCGCAGCTTCCAGCACGAGATCGTGCCGCTGTGTCTGGCGCGGGACGTCGGTGTCATCGGCATGAAGTCGCTGGGCGGGGGCGCGCCTCTCGGGAAGATCGTGCAGGATACCAACATCACGGCCGAGGAGTGCGTGCGGTACGCGCTGAGCCAGCCCATCTCTGTCCTGATACGCGGCTGGATGAAGGTCGAGCAGATGGAGGCGGACGTAAAGATCGCACGCGATTTCCAGCCCCTCTCGGGCGAAGAAAAACAGATCATCCTCTCCAAGGCAAAAGACGAGGCCGGCGACGGCCGACACGAGCAGTTCAAGTCCACGCAGCGCTTTGAAAACCCGATCTACCGGAAGATGCACGGAACTCTGCTCGAAGGCACCTAGGTTCTTCGTGAAATGGGGCGGCAAGGCAGTTTTTCGCAGACGGCCGCTCGTCTACACGGCGCGTGCCCTTCCTCACGATCGAGCCTCCGCGTCTCCGAAAATCCTTGCGCGGCCAAATTAGCCAGAGGGAAGTCTCACGGGCGCCTGCGGTGTGTCGCGTTCCGTGAAACATGCCCTGAATCACCAGGGCGAACCTGCGCAGAGTAGAGGAAACATGCGCACTTCGCCAGAGCCTCCCTGGGGACTGATTGCCGACGACCTCAGCGGGGCTTGCGATTCCGCCGTTGCCTTCGCCGCACACGGGTTTTCCGCTTGCGTCGCGCTCAACGGCTCCGAGCTGCCAAGCGCCGGGTCCGATCTTGTCGGATATTCCACGGAGACGCGCGAGGCCCAAGACGATGAGGCGGCTGAAACGGTTGCCGCGGCGTGCCGGCTATTCCGCCAGGCTCAGATCCCGATTCTATTCAAGAAAATCGACTCGACGCTGCGCGGTCCCTATGTAGCCGAACTGCGCGCGTTGATGCGTGAACTTGGAATCACTCACGCGGTCCTCAACCCGGCCTTTCCAGAGCAAGGGCGCGTTGTTGAACGAGGCGAGGTCTTTGTTGTCGGACCTGAGGGCGACCGGCGCTCCGTGGCCAGGATCACGGAACTTGCCAACGTGGCGCTGCCGGACGCATGTAGCCGCGAAGCGTTGGACGGGATTGTCAAACGGGTTTTCGAGGAGACCGGCCTTCCGTTGATTTGTGGTTCGGGTGGCATTGCGCTTTCGGTGGCAGCTTTGCTGGCACAAACGTTGGGTCAAAGCCGAACCGCGCAACCCAAACCGGAGGCTCTGTCGGGATCAACCGTGCTTTTCATCGGAACGGACCACCCCGTTACCGAAGCGCAGGTCCTTCACCTGCGCAACAGCGGTCTGGTGGATCATGTGCCCCTGGAGAGTATCGATGCCGTGGCAGGCAAGCGCCCGGCGCTTGTTTGTGTTGACTGGTCGGCGCCTCTGCGTCTGCAACCGCTAGGGGAGGCGATCCGGTCGGGTCGCTATGGAGCGTTGATTCTCAGCGGCGGCAGCACGGCGCGCACGGTATTAGAATCTCTCGGTGCGGGGAAGATCGACCTGTGCGGGCAATTCGGCCCAGGTCTGCCTTGGGGACGGATCGGAGGAGGCCTCGGCGATGGCAAACTGGTTGCCATCAAGTCAGGCGGATTCGGCCGTGGTGATACTCTGGAAATGATTCTCCGGCGGTTCGTTCCGGAACGCAACTGACAATGAAACCAACAATAGCGGTGACGATGGGGGATCCGGCCGGTGTCGGCCCGGAAGTAGTGGTCAAGGCGCTGGCGGATGCGGAAATCGCCAACCTTGCCGACTGGATTCTGGTTGGATCTAGAGAGATCTTCGCCCGCACCGCCGCGGAGGTTGGCGCGCAGTTGCCCACTGGCGTCGAGTTCGACAATGCGGGCGACTCCGGCGCCGAACCGTTCGCGATGGGCCAGGTGTCCGCGGTTTGTGGAACGGCCGCCGTGCGATCGGTGGAGCGCGCGGTGTCCCTCTGCATGGAGCAGCGCGCACACGCCATGGCGACGGCGCCACTCAATAAGGAAGCGGTGGTGAAGGGCGGTCTGCCGTTCACCGGCCATACGGAGTACATTGCGGAACTCACGGGCGCGCGGGAGTCGCGGATGCTTTTGGCGAGCGAGAAGCTTCGCGTGGTCCATGTCACCACGCACGTCCCCCTTCGTAAGGCTTGTGAGCTTTCCCATGAGCGGGTGTTGCGCACGATCGAGTTGGGCTATGAGGCTCTGCAGTGGATGGGCGCGGCCGACCTCCGGATCGGCGTCTGCGGTTTGAACCCGCATGCCGGAGAGCATCGCCTCTTCGGCAACGAGGATGCGGATACGATTGCCCCGGCGGTGGAAGCGGCGCGCGCCAAAGGAATTCCTTGCGAGGGTCCCTTGCCGGCCGACACCGTCTTCCTTCGCGGTGTGCGCGGAGCTTTCTCGATGATTGTGGCGATGTATCACGATCAGGGCCACATTCCGATGAAGTTGCTGGATTTCGAGCACACGGTCAATGTGTCGTTGGGACTGCCGATCATTCGGACCTCGGTTGATCACGGAACAGCGTTCGACATCGCGGGGCAGGGGATCGCCGACAGTTCGAATATGAAATCCGCGTTGCAACTGGCCGCCAAGATGGCGCGGAATCGTTACAGTTGAGCAGCTGCGCAAAGGTGCGGCGCCCTGACGAAAGCTGTTTCTAGCCGACCCAAATCCCCAGGTTTTTACTACACAAGTAGATAGCGACAGGCAAGTTTATACTCTTGACTTTAGCGCTGACTTGCCATACTCTATGATCGCTTTTGGTTGTCACTTAAGTAATTACAGGTAATTAGATTTCTGTAGGCTGCTCAAGGCCAGCCGGGAGGGGTATGCAATCCGCAAGGCTTCTTCTCTGTCTGCTCATTATCTGCGTTAGTTTAACGCAGGCCCAAACCTTCGGCGATATCTCGGGCGAAGTCAAGGACACGTCGGGAGCTGTCATCCCCGGCGCGACGGTGATTGCGACGAATATCAACACCAACACGGCTCGTAATACGGTTACCAATGAGGCGGGCCATTATCGTTTTCCTTCTCTTGTGCCCGGTCTGTACTCCGTGCGCGTCGAAGCTGACGGTTTCCGATCGATGGTCCGGAGCGGGATTGAGTTGCAAGTGCAGCAGGCTGCGCGTATCGACTTCACTCTCGAAGTCGGCCAACTGGCCGAGGTTGTGGAAGTGTCGGCGGACGCCGCATTGCTGAACACGGACGACGCCACGGTGGGAACGGTCATTGAGCAACGCCGCATTGTGGACCTGCCGCTGAACGGGCGGAATTTTTTGCAGCTGGTTTCCCTAAGTCCGAACGTCAGCTACGGCTTCAGTACGCCAGGGCAAGCGGCCGGGCGTCAAGGAGGCACGAGGGCGCAGCAGAATATCTCCGTCTCCGGAATGCGTGGCACTTTCAATTACTTCACGTTGGACGGCATTTCCAACACCGATATTAACTTCAACTTGTATGTGCTCCTGCCGTCCGTGGACGCGCTGCAGGAATTCAAGGTCCAGAGCGGGATTTATCCCGCCGAGTTCGGCCGCTCCGCAACGCAGATCAACGTCTCGACCAGGCCGGGGACCAACGACCTTCACGGCGCTCTCTATTCGTTCTTGCGCAACAGCGCGCTTGACGCGCGCCCGTATGACTTCGACGGCCTCAGCCCCAACCAAGTGCCATTCCGGTGGAATCAATACGGCGCGACGGTAGGAGGACCGATTCTTCGCAACAAGCTGTTCTTCCTGGGGAACTTCGAAGGTTTCAAGGAGCGCCAGACCGATACGACCTTCGCCACAACCGCCACCAAGGCCATGCGAGGCGGAGACTTTTCCGCCGTGCCTAATCTGAACCAGTTGCGGGATCCGGTAACTCGAGAGCCGTTCGCAAACAAACAGTTCCCTGCTTCGAGAATCCACCCCAACTCCGCCAAGCTGCTGGAGTTCTGGCCCGAGCCCAACATCGCAACGGCCGAATTGTTCCGAAACTTCAATCGAACCTTGCGCAGCACCATCGATAAGAATCAGATTACATCGCGCATCGACTTCCACGAAGGCAGCAGCTCACAGTGGTTCGGCCGCTACAGTTGGACCGACGAGAAGGGCTTGACGCCGGGGATTGCGTTCAACGGAAGTACGTTAGTGACGGAGGCCGAGCAATACATGGTGTCCAACACGCGGGTGCTTTCGCCGACGAAGGTAAATGAGTTCCGGTTCGGCTTGAATACGATCTACAACGAGCTGGGGCAGGAACTTGGCGGCGTGCGCAACGTTGTTCAAGAATTAGGCTTGCCGCTCGGCACGGACCCGCCTTCCAGTTGGGGCATCCCGGCCATTACGGTCAACAACTACACAGCCTTCGGGAACGGCGCCAACGGCCCCTTTGTCATCGATAACAAGATCTTTCAGCTGATCGACAACTTCTCGTGGGTGGCGGGGAAACACTCCTTCCGGTTTGGGGGCGAATACCGCTACGACATCTACGACCAGATCGGTAACGAGTTTGCGCGCGGCAGATTCTCTCACGACGGCCGATACTCGGGAGAGCCGGCGGCCGACTTTCTGCTCGGCGCCTTGTTCCGCGCGGAAGCCGCGATCGCGCTGGCGCTGTCTGAATTCCGCGCCAACAACGTCGGCTTTTACGTCGACGACATCTATCGCGTGACGCCGCACCTGACATTGAACTTCGGACTGCGGTGGGAGTTCTTCCAGCCCTACCTGGACAAGTCACAGACCAGCATCAACTCGGTAGGTCCCATTTTCTCCAACATTCCCCACGACCCGAATATGGCGGTGCACCCCGTGGCGGTCCGGCCCGGCTCGGGGGATTTCTACGAAGGCCGCGACTTCCGCTACGTGACGACAATTAACGGCGTTCCGACGCCGATCAACGCCGTTCGGGACGGACGTCTGGGCGACCGCCTGATCAACAATGATTGGAACAATTTCGCGCCCCGCTTCGGCATAGCCTACAGCCCCAACTCAACCTGGTCGTTCCGCACAGGCTTCGGCATCTTCTACTCAGCCGAAAGCGGGAATTCCCGGTTTGACATGAACCGCGCCATGGGCGGGCGGCTAGACCGCATCGGAACCTCGGCCGGAGAGGCGCCGAACACCACCTGGCAAAACTTCCTTGATCCTTCACAATTCCCGGTTCTGGTCCCCAATGCGTATCTCTGGGGCGTTGTGCCCGAGGTCGGCACCAGCTACTCGATGATGTACCTCTTCAACATCCAGAGGAGTTTGGGGCCAAACTCCTCTTTTGAGATCGGCTACAACGGAAGCCAGCATCGCAGGCTGCAGGGGTTGCAGAACCGGAACGCACCTCTTCCCGGGACCACGAATATCCAGTTGCGGCGTCCTTATCCGGAATACGGATTTCAGCAGATTGTGACCGGAGGCGGTTACGGCGACTATAACGGATTGGGAGCCAAGCTGACCCACCGCGCCCCCGGTGGGCTGACCGCCATGTTGAGCTACACCTGGTCGAAGGCGATGGACAACACCAGCGCCATCCGCGGCACCAACGCTGATATTACGCCGCAGGACAACCGCTGTCTGGACTGTGAATACGGCTTTTCCGCCTACAACACGCCCCACCGCATGGTCCTCTCGACCATCTGGCCCCTTCCCTTCGGCCGGGGGCAGCGTTTCGCCAACCAAGGGGGCGTACTCAACCAAATCATCGGCGGCTGGGAAATCGGCACCATTCTGACGGCGCAGAGCGGACGGCCCCTCAACACCGCGGCCGGCTACGACGCGCCGGGCACCGGCAGCTTCGGGGACCCGCGTCTGAACACCAACGGTGGTGACCCATACATGCCGGATGGTCAGCGCAATTCGGAGACCTGGCTCAACCGCAACTCCTTTTTCTATACAGCCCCAGGGACGTTTGGCAATATCGATCGCAACCGCCTGATCGGCCCCTCGCAGTTTGCATGGGATTTTTCCGTGCTCAAGAACTTCGAGATCACGGAAAGTCAGCGGTTGCAGTTCCGGTTTGAGGCGTTCAATTTCCCAAACCATCCCAACCTAGGACTGCCGGGAGCCGGTTGGGGATCTAATGCCACGACTCCGATGCCGGCCTTTGGGCGCATCCGCACGATCGTCGGCACGATGAGGCAGATCCAGTTCGGATTGAAGTACGTCTTCTGACGCAACTGTCAAATCGCGGGAGCCGATTCGGTGTTCTCAGGCCGGTGGCTCCCGCGAGTCGGATCGCCGTCGCAAAGAAACACTGCCGGAATTCTGAAACGCCTCCGCCAGGCTTTCGCGTCCATTTTCTGTGAGCCGGGCGAGAGCCCGGGCAATCGTGTCCGGATGCGAATCAGGAAAATTTCCATGCCGCCCCTTCAGCGAACTCTTGCCGTGCTGATCGGATCGCTGGCTTTCTCTTTTTTTCTGTCCGCTGCTGAACCGCCGAGTCAGAAGTTCGTGTGCAGCGGCAGCGAACCTTTCTGGCGTCTCGAAGCAGACGGCACGGCGGCCCAATTGACCCGACCGGCGGAGCAGGGAATCGTGGAACGCGCTTTCGAGGGCAGGCTGGGGCGTGCCGACTACCTGCAACCGCCATGGACTGTGTGGCGCGGTGTGGAAACGAAAGAGCCGGCAACAGTTCTGGTGGCGACGATTCGCGAAGAGTCTTGCCAGGATTCGATGTCGGGAGCGGCCTTCGAACCTCGCGTCATTCTGTCTCTGCCCGTCGAGGAGCCGCTCGCGGGCTGCTGCCGTCTGATCGCGCAGGAAGCGCAACCGTCTCCTGCCGGCCCGCTGGAAAGCGAGCTTCACGGGCGAAGGTGGCTTCTGGAGCGGGTCGAGGGCCGCGAGATTTCCGGCTCACCGCGGCCGTTCATCACTTTCACGTCCGACGGCAAAGTGACAGGCAACGCCGGCTGCAACCAATTCGGTGGCCAGGCACAGGTGTCGGGCAACAGTATTCGCCTTGGTCCCTTGATCGCCACGCGCCGCGCATGCGTGGATCAGGAGCGCATGAACATCGAGCAGCGTTTCTTGGAGGCGCTCGAGCGGGCGCATTCCTGGCGTGTCGATCGGGACCGTCTCGTGCTCTTGAATCAGGAAGGGACCGCAATCCTGCGTTTTGAGCGGCAGGCGGAATAATGCCGGACGCTAGGCAAAATTCGTCCCCGACACGGCGGCGTAGGATTGAATCTTGATGTCCTCACTCGTAACGGCGTGAAGACCGTGCGACTGCTCGAGGGTGACCTTCCACTGGCAGACGGCCGACAGCATCGGCTGAGCGCGCCGGAGAAGGCGGTGAAATGAGGGGCTCGCCTCATAAGCGCGGATGTCTTCCTCGCTGTCCCAAATCGTCAGGGATACAAGCTCATCGGCTGAGTCCAAACTGCCGAGCAGGCAGGCGTGGCGGCATCCCTTGACGGCCTGCAGCGTGGGTATTACTTCCTCTTCGTAGAGGCGGCGCACGGTTTCGAGACTGCCGGGATCGAATTTCCCTCGGACGAGACGCAGGCAGGCGGATTGCGAGTCCGCCGGCAGCGTGTCGCATTCTCCCATGGCGGCTTGCACCGCGTAGCATCGCGGAGCAGGGTCGTTGGGGACTTGCCGGGGTTCGAGTGTCAGATCCTCGGAAAGCTCCAGCCTCCACTCGGTCGACTCCGCGAGATACTGCTCCGAGTCCCGCATCAGCTTCGCAAACTGGCCGTCGTTCTCATAAGCGCGAAGCCCGGCCAGATCCTTCCAGACGGTGAAGGAAACGCATTCCCCGGGCCGGCCGGGTGTGTGCAAAAGGGAAGCGAAGACACATCCCGAAGCCCGGAGAGCAGGCAGAACCTGGCGCTGATAGAAGTCCTGATGTTTCCCGACCAGCGCCGGTTTGAGCCGGAGAGAAAGCAGGCGCACGTACATGGCAGCGCCTCCTTTTTCGAGGATGTCCCAAGGATAATATCTTTGGGGCAGAAGGGCAACGGAGGGTCCTCCGGAGCAGGGGACGTGCACCGCTGGAGCGCACCCGACGGCCCGTTCGATGCCGCAGCCTGCCTGCTGACACTACACTTTCTGGCGCAGGACGAGCGCCGGCAGACCGTGCGCGAGGTGTATCGCCGGCTAATTCCCGGCGCTCCTTCGTCGTCGCCGATCACAGTTTTCCGAATCAAGGTTCCGACAAAGACAAATGGCTTGCACGCAACGCCGCGTTCGCGGTTGTGTCCGGTGTGCCTGTCCCAAGCCGAAAAGGAGCATCACGACCATGAAGGAACAACTGCCGGTCCTCTCTCCGGATCGGGATGAAGCTCTACTTCGTGAGGCTGGGTTTTCCGGCGTCGAGTTGTTCTATGCTGCGTTCAGGTTCAGAGGCTGGGTCGGGTATTGGACCTGAGGCGCGAAGTTGCCGAGCGACGCGTAAGCGCGATGTCTTCATCCCGGTCCACGGGAGCAACCAGAACCTTCCTCATAACCGAATAGGTTATACTTCTCTTTGATCTTTGCGTTCTTCCCGGTATCTCGTTGAAGAAATTGGCGTCGGCACACCGGTCACGCAGTGGCGGCTTGCCCGCTTCGTTTGCCTGCTCGTGCTTACCGCACCTCCACGACCACGCCGGCTAGCTTGAGGGAACATCGGAAACCCTCCTGTACTCTTGCCGCATGTGCCATCTGAGAATAAGATCGACGCGCAGATCATGCTCTTGTCAAGGCACCCCGAAGGAGGCTTACGAATGAAATCACGGACATTGCCGATTGTGGCCGCTGTCGCAGCGTCCGTCTGTCTCGCTGCATGCGGCAGCGAGACATCACCGCCTCCGAAGGCCGCTGAACCGCAAGCACTCAGCACGATCGCTCTTCCGGAATCCGTCTCGTTTCCAGAAGGTGTGGCCTACGACGCGTCGGCTAACGCGCTCTACACGGCCGCCGCTACCGACGGAACGCTGGTGCGTGTCGATGCCGCGACCGGCGCCGCTACCGTTGTCACTCCTGCTGGTACGCTGGTGCCGGCGGACAACACGACGTTCCCGGGACCACTCGGCATGAAGATCGACGACGCCAAACGGCTATGGATCGCTGGCGGCCGCACCGGCAAGATCTGGATTGTTAACACCGCTGACGGTTCGGTCCTCAAGGAGGCGACTGTGCCCACGGCCGGCAAGAGCCTGATCAACGACGTGACGCTGGCCGGCGGCGCGGGCTACTTCACCGACACGTTCGTGCCGACGCTCTGGCGCGTGGCCGCGAAGGGCGAGGCGATCGGCGATCTGGAACCGTGGCTCGATCTGCAGGGTACGGCGATCGAGTACGGCGAGGGCGCGAACTTGAACGGCATCACCTCCACCCCAGACGGGCAGACGCTCATTGTCGTGCAAATGGCCAAGGGGCTGCTGTTCAAGATTGACGTGGCGACCAAGGCCGTGACAGCGATCGATACGGCCGGGGCCGACCTGAGTGGCTCGGACGGTCTCGTACTCGATGGCAACACGCTGTATGTCGTACGCCAGACGGCCGTGGAGATTGCCACGGTACAGCTCAATGACGATCTGACCACCGGCACCGTCACTTCGCGCTTCACGGATTCGGCGCTCGCCTGGCCGGCTACCGCCGCCAAGGTCGGCTCCGATCTCATCGCAGTCAACACGCAGTTCAACACCCGGCGCGAGAATACGACGACGCGGCCCTTCACGCTGGTACGGGTGCCTGTGGCGCGACTGACAGCGCAGTAGATAGCAAGAGCCTGCGGGCGGAAAAGAGGATGGCCTCAAAAGCGGCCGACATAACGCGGTGTCGTGGGAACGCCGGCGGTTTCGGCCTGCAACGTGCGAAGGACCGGGTCCTTCGATAGCCCCAGACTGACGCCCTATCCGCAAAGCGAATGTTGGCGAGTCGGTATAATGTCTTGTATCGCTCGGCTGACGGTGAGGTGCGAGAGTGGTTGAATCGGGCGGTCTCGAAAACCGATTCGGCTGCTTTCGCCAAGTCGATCCAAATCAACAAATCCTCTTACCGGCCAACAACATACACCGGGCTTGAGCTTCCCCGGAGTTCACTGGATTTCACCCGTTTTAGCCCAGTTGTAGTGACAAAATAGTGACAGTTGGGGCCGTTCGCGCACTCCGCGCCAAGACTGTCACCACGGCTCCGCGCAGAGTGCTCATTGCAAAGGAGTTCCATACCTCCTCGTGCCTTGATCCCTGCGCTAGCCGGAATGTCGGCGAAGACCGCCCGATTCAACCAGTTGCGCACTCTTCCCGCCGGCCTCGCCTTTCCAGCACGACCAGCTTGGAAAATTGACTCGCGATTGAAAATACAACACATAGCGTCTACGGCGTGTAGTCCTGACGGCCCGAATCACTGCAGTTCCGGCAGTCTGCCTCAAGCGTTCCGTTAATGGAGCACGAATGGAGAAGGACAAACTCTCCGACGACGCCCCTGCCTTTACGCTCGACGAAGACCACGGGCTTCAACTTCAGGGTCTACAGGCGTATGCCCGATGCCAAGGCTGGAAAGCTGTGCGGTCCGCCTCCTCGCCGTGACACAGGCTCTCAATATTCTGAATACTGAGTACTCCGTTCTCGGTCGGGCCAGACGAACCGGGGCCGGGGTTCCTCGATATTCCCTTCCCCGGTAAGGCGGTGGACGACTCCCTCAATCCTGAACTCTGCTGGGTTTTGCGTTTACAGCGATGCTGCAGCGGGAGCCATCTCTTAGGCCTCGGTCGCTTCCCCAAACGGTCGCCTCAATCCCCGGGGAGTCCCGTCGCCGGCAATGCACGGTCAATTCGCGAACATCGAATGGTGGACGACGAAGACGCTGCGTGAGCTCGATGACCCCGAGCAGTTACGATCGCAGTCGCACCTGTGTGTGGGACCTCTCGTCGATTGGCCGACTGAAACTTGAAAGGGGGTTCCGTCCCTTCGCCTCGTCGATCCGCCTTGATGCTGATGCCGAGCCGCGCCATTCGCCCGGCGGATCATCGAGAGTCCTCCCGGATAAAGTCGATTCGCGGGCTACTGATTCGCTTGATCAGTGACGATCTTTTCGAACTAGCCGCAATCGGGCCGATCGAGAGGCCGCGGTGTGCCGGGCGTGTGCGAGGAAGCCGACGTACTATTGTGCATTCACTACCATTCCTCGGTGCAACGTTGGCGCTGTGGGTGGGATTCGGACCATGTGTAGTCCTTTTGAATCTGTAAGTTGCTGATTCCAGGAAAGCATGAGACGCACAAAACGTGAGAACCGCTCATCTCATTACGATCCTATTGCGATCGGGTGCTCCCTCCCTGACGATCCTGCGAGGCGGCTCTTGGCCTGATGAGACGGGTTCTGTTATCCGCCTCCCGCTTGTCCGCTAAGGGACAAATACCGCCACTCACTGAAAGGCGCTCGAAACGGCACCCGACCCAGGCCGAATGGCTGCGCCCGCCATGATTTGAACGCAATCCGCAGATCGGGATCCAACACGCGTACCAGGTCTTGTTTCAATCTGTTGTGGATTTGGATTTACTGGTCGATGATCCGGATTGATGCCAGCGTCGGCGAAGCAGCGACGGCGCCAACTGGTTAATTCCGGTTCCGCGGGGATGGCCCCCTCCAAGGCATCCTGAGCGGCCATATAGACGCCGGCTACCAAGAACACGATTGCCCACAGATAGATTGTTGATGCCGCGAAGCCAGAAACAGAAGCAGCCAAAAGGGCGGTTATGGCGCCAAGCGCATAGCCAGCGGCGAGGAGAGCCTGCTTGTTCATGCGATCCGCAAATGCCCCCACAGGGAAGAAGGCCGCCGCATACGTTACGTTCCGCATCACGTAGAGAAAGGCGGCGATGCGGGCTGCCTGCACCGGACCATGAGCCGCCGTCAAGTCTTGGCCGGCGGCCAAAATCAGCAGAGTGTGAGAAAAATCGCCCATGCCGAAAAGGCCCACCCCTGCCAGAAAGCGCTTGTAGTCCGGAGAGAATCGCTGAAACGTCGACCAGAACTGTAGTGTGCTGGGTCAGGGGCACGCTGCTTTTCGCGCACCAAGAGCGCGAAGGCGACTACCGAGGCTAGTCCCGGTATAGGGCCACCGCGCAATGCCCGATAGAACGCTCGGGCTCGTCGACGTCCCGATCGCATCAATTGTCTCGCACTGTGCTTAGGAATCGATGAACGGAGTCGTGGCGGTGCTCAACGGCCCACTTGGGAATCGTTTGGTCGGGATACCAGGTTTACAAGCAACAACAGCCCGTGGTAGGCTCAGATATTATTCTCAGGTATCGATATCATGAAGCGACAAAAGAATCTTCATGTTGATTTCATCGAGCTGCATATCCTGCACCATGCGTCCGAGGCGCCGCTATACGGCCTATGGATGATTGAAGAACTAGCT
>Ga0187893_10001786_pt1 | contig 49738 bp, 40 predicted proteins | sample MA1701074metaG_FD_139574 | JGI IMG/M metagenome (GOLD analysis project Ga0187893, IMG submission 139574) | White microbial mat communities from a basaltic lava cave in the Kipuka Kanohina Cave System on the Island of Hawaii, USA - MA170107-4 metaG ... | reverse complement strand
TGAGATGCGGCGGCATCGTCAAGCACAACAAGCGCGTTTGGATGCCGCTGGAGGTAGGTTGACGGCACCTGGTCAGTAATCGGACCTTCCACGGCCCGCTGGACGATCTGGGCCTTCCCCTCTCCCCATGCCATCATGATGGCGCGTTTGGCTTTAAGTATTGTTCCAACACCCATGGTGATAGCGCGCTGCGGTACGTTTTCCTCACCAAAAAAGTCGCTCGCCGCATCCACGCGCGTTACCTGGTCCAAAGTGATCATGCGCGTGCCAGACCTTTCTGAGGAACCAGGTTCGTTGAATCCAATGTGTCCGGTACGACCAATGCCGAGGACCTGGATATCAATACCGCCGCAAGCTTCTATCTTCTTGTCATAGGCCTTGCAAAATGCGGCCACCTTTTCCTTCCTGAGTGTACCATCGGGAATATTTATGTTCTTCTCTGGAATGTCAACCAGGTCAAAGAGGTGCTCCCGCATGAACCGAACATAGCTTTGAAGGCTGTCCGGGTTCATGGGATAGTATTCGTCAAGGTTAAATGTGATCACATTTTTGAAGCTCAGCCCCTTTTTATGCATGTTCACCAATTCTGCGTATACTCGGGTCGGTGTAGATCCGGTGGCGAGACCCAGCACGCACTTCTTCCGATCCCGTTGACGCTGACGAATCAATGCGGCAATCTCGCGCGCAACAAAAACTGAAGCTTCTTCAGATGACTGAAATATCTGCGAGGGCAATTTCTCAACGGAAGCATCTAATACCATTGTATTCAGTTTTTGCGACTAGTAAAATTAGTTTTTCCGACCATTGTTCTGAACTTTTTCAACATAACTTTAGTCATCAAAGATGATGCCGGGCTCAACAACCTGATGATCAAAATATCGTGACGGGCAGTAGCAAGAATCGGAAGCCTAACAGACTGTTGCGGTCAACCAGTCCGTACTTATTGCAGCACGCATACAACCCGGTGGACTGGTATGAGTGGGGATCCGAGGCCCTGGCTCGCGCAAAATCCGAAAACAAACCCATCCTTGTAAGTATTGGTTACTCATCGTGCCACTGGTGTCACGTAATGGAACGGGAGAGTTTTGAGAACTCGGAAATCGCGGCAATCATGAACGAACAATTGGTTTGCATAAAAGTTGACCGGGAAGAAAGGCCTGACATAGACCAGATCTATATGGAGGCCGTTCAGGCCATGGGGTTGAATGGCGGTTGGCCCTTGAACGTATTCCTTACTCCGGACCAGAAGCCCTTCTATGGTGGCACCTACTTCCAGCCGATGCAATGGAGTCGGCTGATTACTTTGCTGTCTAAGGCATTTAATGAACGCCGGTCAGAAATCAACCGGTCTGCAGATGAACTTACCCGGCACCTTAACTCCAGCCAACTCCAGCGCCATGGTGAAGCCTTTTTTTCAGAATCAGATTTCCACGCTGCATTCAATATCCTTGAGTCAAAGTTTGATAGCCAGTTCGGCGGCATGGACCGTGCCCCTAAGTTTGTCATGCCAACCATCTGGCTCTGGCTGCTTCGCTATCATCATCATTCCATGAACACGGTTGCGCGAGATATGGTGCTGCATACGCTTCGACGGCTTTCCGAAGGCGGAATCTACGACCAGCTTGGCGGCGGATTCTCCCGCTATTCCGTGGACGCTAGATGGTTTGCGCCCCACTTTGAGAAGATGCTATACGACAATGCCCAATTACTCAGCCTTTATGCCGAAGCCTTCCGTGTGTCACCTGATCCTGCATTTCAGTCTGTTGTCTATGAAACCGTGGGATGGCTTGAACGTGAAATGCGTCACCCTGAAGGCGGCTTTTACTCGGCCCTCGACGCAGACTCTGAAGGCGAAGAGGGAAAGTTTTATACGTGGACACAAGCCGAACTAAATGATGCGCTCGGCCCCGACGCGGGCTCTTTTAACCGTTTCTTTCAGGCAACCAACGCCGGCAACTGGGAGGACGGCCGCAACATCCTGTATCGCATCGGAGGCCCTGTCATGGAACCAGACCAGGAAACACTTGGGCGCTGCAAGCTAAAGCTCCTGAAAATTCGCGAAGAGCGCGTAGCTCCGGGGCTTGATGACAAAATTCTAACCGGCTGGAACGCCATGCTTATCACAGGCCTCACGGATGCTTTCAGGAGCTTTGGAGATCCTGCGTTGCTCGACCTGGCCATTGGCGCAGCGCGGTTCATTGAAACCAAGTTGATGGACGGCTTGAAATGTTACCGGTCATACAAGGAAAGGAGGAGCGAATCGACCGGATTTCTTGAAGACTACGCCCACCTTATCCAGGCCTGGCTTGCATTATACGAGTGCACGTTCGACGAGGTGTGGGTATACCGCGCAGCAGCGATTTGTGAGTATGTGATCAGCCAGTTCAAGGATACCGATGACGGTTTCTTCTTTGTTACTTCCGCCGACGCCGAAAAACTGATTGCAAGGAAAAAAGACCTGTTTGACAACGTCATACCGTCGCCGAACTCCGTCATGGCAAGAAATCTTTTCAGGTTGGGCGTAATGCTGGACCGGGAGGAATGGAGGAAAGATGCAGTCCTTATGGCGAAGGCGATGCGGCCACACTTCATCAAGGAGCCTGGCTATCTCTCAAACTGGGGAATTGCTGCCATGGAAACGACTTTGCGTTTCTACGAAACGGTAGTGACCGGACCGGAGGCCATGGCATTCCAAAAGAGACTACTGAATCAATACCACCCCTTTAGCGTCCTGATGGGTGCAATCGAGTCGGCTAAACTTCCGCTCGTGAAGGATCGGGTGAACTCTCACAATACCCTGATCCATGTTTGTGTTGACAACGCCTGTCAATTGCCTGTCGGATCGGTTCACGAAGCCCTTCAACTGCTATCTTCACGCTCATCGTGAGTGAAGAAACATCGACAAACCTCGACCGAAACCGGACAATTTTTGCCGATCTGATCATACCAGTGCCGGTTCGCAAGTATTTCAGCTACAGGGTGCCTGCCTCATGGAACCACCTGGTTCGCGTCGGACAGCGAGTCATCGCACCGTTCGGTTCGAGAAGGATTCTTACCGGCGTGATTGCAAAACTCCACAACACGCCACCGACCGGTTACGAGGCACGCTACGTCCTTGAGATCCTGGATGAAGCTGAAAGCGTTACTCCTTTTCAGTTTCAACTATTCAATTGGATGGCCGAATATTACCTCTGCTCAATCGGCGAGGTGCTGCAAGCCGCTCTTCCCTCCGGGCTGAAACTTTCGAGCGAATCGATGGTCCAGATCAACCCCGCATTTGTTGAAGATGAAACTCCGTTTGATTTCTCCGAGAAGGAGCAAATGGTGCTGAACAACCTCAAATCGGCACCACTCTCTTTTACAGAGGTTGCCAAACTTCTCGATGCCAAATCGATATACAACATTCTCAAGTCGTTGTCCTCTAAAGAAGCAATTCTTGTCTTTGAAGCGGTGAAGGAGAAGTACAAGCCCAAGACTGAGAAACGAATAAGACTGACAGAACCATACACAGAAAAGGCCAAACTCGAGGAACTGTTTCAGTTGCTTGGATCCAAGCCAAAACAGGAGGCAGTTGTTCTTAAATTTCTGCAGCGTGCGCCCGTGTTTCAGGACGTCGCGCTTAACAAAATCGGGGTCGCAAGATCGGAGCTTCTTGATGAAAAGACTTCGGAATCCTCGTTGAGGACGCTTGTTCGGAATAAGGTTTTTGAAGAGTTCGAAAAAGTGGTACCCCGATTTGCTATTGATAACGCAGGTGCCGAGGTCCCGATGCTGCTGAGCGAAGCGCAGGAACAAGCCAGGAACAAGATCATTGAAGATTTCAAAACGTTGGATACTGTACTCCTGTTTGGCGTTACAGGGAGCGGAAAAACGGAAATCTACATTGACCTGATCAGGCGCGCCCTTGAAAGCGGGTCCCAGGTTCTGTATCTGCTGCCGGAGATCGCACTTACCACACAAATGGTCTCCCGCCTTCAAAAAGTATTTGGAGAAACCATGGGGGTATATCACTCCAGGTTTTCCGACAATGAGCGCGTAGAGGTTTGGAACGGAGTGCTTTCGGGGCGATTCAAACTGGTGATTGGCGTGCGCTCGTCTATCTTTCTTCCGTTCGAAAACCTGGGGCTAATCATCGTGGATGAGGAACACGATGCATCGTATAAACAGCAGGACCCCGCGCCGCGCTATATCGCCCGCGATGTAGCGCTGATCATGGGGCAAATGCATCATGCGAAGGTCCTGCTGGGTACCGCCACGCCGTCTTGCGAGACTTACTACCAGGCAAGCAGGTCAAAGATTGGGTTTGTTGAATTGGATGTGCGCTTCGGCGAGGCACAACTCCCCACGATCGCTTTCGCCAACCTCGTACGCGAAAGGAAAATGAAGACTGCCAAAGGCGAGTTTACCTCGGCACTGCTTGGCCAGATCCAGGAAACGCTCAGGCAGAGGGGTCAGGTCATATTGTTTCAAAACCGGAGAGGGCACTCTCCCCTTGTGGAGTGCGAGGATTGCGGATGGATCCCAAAGTGCATGAATTGTGCGGTAAGTCTTACCTACCACCAGTTTCGCCATGCGATGATTTGTCACTACTGCGGTTACCGCGAAGAGATGCCAAAACTGTGTCCAACCTGCAGCAGCAAGCGAATACTCACATTGGGTTACGGCACCCAAAAACTCGAAGAGGAATTGAAGATCCACTTTCCGGACGCCCGCATCAATCGCATGGACCTTGATACCACGAGAACACGTTCAGGGTACGAAACAATCATGTCAGGATTTCAATCCGGAGAGACAGACATCCTTGTCGGGACGCAGATGGTTGCCAAGGGCCTCGATTTTGACAAAGTAAGACTTGTCGGTGTGTTTGATGCCGACCGGATGATGCATTTCCCGGACTTCCGTTCTTATGAACGGGCCTTTCAACTAATGATCCAGGTGAGCGGGCGGGCAGGGAGACGGGAACTGCCCGGACTGGTGCTGATACAAACCTCCAATCCTGACCATTTTCTTTTCGGTTTCGTCTTCCGTCACCAGGTGAAAGCCTTTCTGGAAACCCAGCTTGAGGACCGCCAACGTCACTCATATCCGCCTTTTACACGGCTGATTGAAATCACAGTCAAGCATAGTGACCGGCAAATCGCATCTCTTGCTTCCCAGGACCTTGCCCTGAGAATACGAAACTCCATTGGCGGAATCAGGTTGATGGGTCCAGGTGAACCTATTATCGCAAAGATCCGGAATGAATTCCTGAATACCCTTTTGATAAAAATCCAGCGGGACCAGGGTAAACTAATGTCCATAAAGTCTGCGTTGCTCTCGCAGGTCGACGAGTTGCAGAAGGATATGAAGTTCCGCACGGTCAAAGTGGTATTCGACGTTGACCCATTGTAGAATCTCAATCCAGGGCTGGGCGCGTAGAGGTCTCTACTGAATTTGAAGTTGAATTTTCCTCCGGTGGGAGTATTCGGTCCCCTTTGTGGGCAAGGGGTGGGGGTACTTGTTAACGGCACAAAATATCCCAATCGTTGAGGATAGGGATGGCATGGTGGGCCGTCAGATCGAACTGGCTCGGTACTACAGAAATGTAATTGTTGGCAATCGCCCATTCATCGTTGTCCTCGCCCTTGTCGAAGTTCACGAAGTTGCCTGTCATCCAGAAGTACTTTCGCCCGTTGGGATCACGTCGCTCATCGAATTCCTCAACCCACTTGGCATTGGCCTGGCGGCAAACGCGTATTCCACGAATAGCTTCGTTTCGCCTGGGTGGGAAATTTACATTCAAGGCCACTCCTTTCGGAAGATCTTTTTTTAAAACCTGTTCGGTTATTCTTCTGACATATTCCAGGGAGTGTGAAAAATCAGCGTCTGCACTATAGTCGCATAACGAGAAGCCGATGGCAGGCGTCCCCTCAATTGCCGCCTCGATTGCCGCCGACATGGTACCTGAGTACAGCACGCTGATCGACGTGTTGCTTCCATGATTGATTCCGCTTACCACGAGGTCAGGCTGTCGCTTGTCCTTAAGAACGTAGTGTCTTGCCATCTTAACACAATCGGCCGGCGTGCCTGAGCATTCGAAAGCCAGCGTGCCGTCGAATATCTTCGTTTCCTTGATTCGAAGGGTGTCTCCCACAGTGATTGCATGACCCATTCCGGACTGCGGCCTGTTCGGGGCTACGACAAGCACATCTCCAAGTTGCCGGGCGACGCTCACCAGGTGTCCAATACCCGGTGCTGTGATGCCGTCATCGTTGGTAACCAGGATCAGCGGTCTGCTCATTTGAACAGTGAGTTATAATAAGTCACTATCTGGACAAACTCATTCCTGTCTGTCATGTCGAGCCTGTTGGACTTGATATATTTCTCAACCTGGGACCCCTCCTGGCCCATCATGCGCACCAGGTCGTTACGCTTGCCCTGGAACGGCTCAATGCTTCCGTTCTCCTTCAACATAAAGTAGTTGTAAACCAACACCAGCCGTGACGACATTCCGTAATAGGTGCTGGAATAGCTCCGGTATTCGAGGCTCTCCCGGCAAAGCAGTGTCATCTTTCCTTCTGCCAGAAGTTCAAATATTACAGGAGCTTTGTAAGCGCCCGATGTCTCGTATGGAATGCTGTAGAAATGACGATATCTCCGGACTGTTTGATCGAAGATTTCGAAGTAAGTCATCTTTCTTGCTGTGTATGATTCCAGTGCAGAACCCGTAGCATACTGGACCAAGTCATTCTGCAAATCATATTTGATACTCCCTTTCAGGGTGTCGCCTGACTCAAGCACGATCTTTCCGTCATGCCAGAGTTCAAATGGAAATTGCTGGCCACGGGCCGCGGAAGCAACACAGAATACAAGCAAGATCAAGCCTTTCATAAGTGCTTCAGGATCGTATGCCCTAATTTGTCACGCTTCGTGGCAAGATACTTTTCGTTGTGCTTGTTAGGTTCAATTTCAATCGGAACATTCTCAACAATTTCCAGGCCATAGCCCATCAGGCCAACACGCTTCTTCGGATTGTTTGTAATCAGCCGCAGTTTGGTTACGCCCAGGTCGCCAAGTATTTGTGCGCCGATTCCGTAGTCACGGTTGTCCATGTCAAATCCTAGCTGGATGTTTGCCTCCACGGTGTCCATTCCACCCTCCTGCAGTTTATACGCCTTCAGCTTGTTCAACAGACCAATTCCACGGCCTTCCTGCTTCATGTACAGTACTACTCCGGTACCCGCCTTGTCTACCATGCGCATCGCTTCGTGGAGTTGGTTCCCACAGTCGCACCGGCAGGAACCAAAAATATCTCCTGTGACGCACGACGAGTGGACGCGCACCAATACTGGTTCATCCTTTTTCCAGCTACCCTTGACGAGTGCAAGGTGAATCTCCCCTGAGTCAATTTGTTCGTAAGCTGAAAGCGTGAAATCACCGTAAGTGGTAGGAAGGTCCACATCTACTCTTCTGCGCACCTGCGATTCTTTTTTAAGGCGATATGCAATGAGGTCCTTGATAGAAACAAGTTTGAGGTTGAATCGAAGGGCCACTTCCCGAAGTTGTGGCAGACGTGCCATGGTACCGTCTTCGCTCATAATCTCGACGAGCACACCGGCCGGTCGAAACCCTGCAAGCCGCGCAAAGTCTATCGCTGCTTCGGTATGACCTGAGCGGCGCAGTACACCTTCACGCTTCGCTCTCAGCGGGAAAATATGCCCGGGTCTCCCGAGGTCTTCCGGCTTCGTCTCCGGATCAGCGAGGGCCTTGATCGTTCGAAACCGGTCATGTGCCGAAATGCCCGTCGTGCATCCGTGTCCGATCAGGTCGACAGAAACTGTAAAGGGGGTCTCGAACGCAGCCGTATTCTTCCCAACCATGAGATCAAGCCCCAATTGTTCGCAGCGATCCTCCACCAGAGGGACACATATAAGCCCACGGCCTTCACGCGCCATAAAATTGACAATCTCCGGAGTTACTGTCTCCGCTGCACAAATGAAATCGCCCTCGTTCTCGCGATCTTCGTCATCAACGACAATGATTAACTTGCCGTTGCGCACCTCCTCAATGGCTTCCTCGATTTTGTCCAGTTTCTCCACTTCAATCTTCATCTTATCTTTAACAATCCCTTTGATCTCAATGTTCCTACCTGGCGACGACAATCCCCAGCATGTGCGCCAGGTCCCGCTCGGCCATCTTCAGGCCTTCCTGCCGGCTAAGGCATTTCTCTACTTCATCCAACTCGCCTTTTTCCTCCCAGCCTCTCAATTGCGCCAGGTTGTCTTCTATCATTCTTTGCACTACGCGAAACTTAAGCCTTACCACGTTCGACAGAGCCACATCCTTAAGGATCTCTTCCTCGGCAGGGAAGTAAATATGGTATTTGTCCTTCCAATGAGGGCTGATCTCGTACCGGTCAGTGATAAGTTCTGTAATCACTTTCTTTACAGCCTCTGAACCGTTATCCAGGAAGTACTTGCTGTCGGGTACCTTGCTTTTCTTCAACTGGTTGGAGAAGCTGCTTTGTATTTCCCGGAACACCTGGTTGGTGAATTCCACATCTTCCAATTCGTGCAGTAGAAAATCTGCGAGGCTTTGTTCATCCACACTGTGCTCTGCATAGTTTAACAACAACCGGACTGTTTCCCTTTCCTGGTAAAACACCATGTCGCGTGGGTCGACCGACTGAGGGGTCGTCTCAACATAGCGCTCAAGGCCTGAATCAAACTCAGGGGGAACCTCGTAGCGTTCACGTTCGCGTTTCTTCCGCTCCTGTACAAGCAGTTTGTTCAACTCAGTCAGCAAGACCGGTTCCCCGATTTTAAGCTGCTGGCTGGTCTCCTGCAGATACACCGAACGCTTTACCGGATCAGGAATCAGTGCGATGCTGCCAACAATTTCCTTAATAGACTCTGCCTTCCTGATAGGATCGTTCCCGGCCTCCCCTGCATACAATGCTGACTTAAAAGAAATGAAGTCCTGGGTCTTTGAAGCAAGGAAACTCTGGAATGCGGACGTACCCACCTTACGGGCGTAGCTGTCCGGATCTTCGCCGTCAGGCAACAAAACAACGCGGACGTTCAATCCGCCCTTGAGGATAAGGTCGATCCCGCGCAGCGCGGCTTTGATTCCAGCTGCGTCGCCGTCAAAGAGCACGGTAACGTTCTCAGAAAAGCGACGAATCAACTTGATCTGGTCTTCCGTTAACGCAGTGCCAGAGGACGCCACAACATTCTCGACATCTGACTGGTGCATGGAAAGGACATCAGTGTAACCCTCGACGAGGTAACAAGTGTCCTTCTGTCGTATTGAATTCCTGGCCTGGTACAAACCATAGAGCACCTGCCCTTTGTGGTAGATTTCTGTCTCAGGCGAATTGATGTATTTGGGCTGGTTCTTTTCTTTCCCCATCATACGCGCCCCGAAAGCGATCACCTTGCCGGAAAGGTTGTGTACCGGAAAAATTACTCGGCCGCGAAAGCGATCATAGACGCGCCCCTCTTCGTTTTTCACGACCAGCCAGGTCTTCTCAAGCAACTCCTTATTATAGTTCTTACGAATGGCTTCGTCCATCAGGTGCGACCATCCATCCAGGGCATAACCCAGTTCAAACTTCTGAATAGTCCGGTCATTGAAGCCGCGCTCGCGGAAGTAACTTAAGCCGATGCCTTTCCCCTCCTCAGACTCAAAAAGGTTGCGCTTGTAACAGTCCTTGGCAAAGTTCATCAGGATGTAAAGCCCCTCGCGCTCGCTTTGCTGTTCGCGGGCCTCCGCCGACGCTGTCTCCTCTTTTATTTCAACCCCATATTTTTTGGCAAGGAAACGGATAGCCTCCAGGTAGCTCATCCCTTCGTGTTCCATGACAAATGTGATGGCGTCACCGCCTTTTCCACTGCTGAAATCCTTGAAAATTCCCTTGGCGGGTACTACGAAAAAGGATGGGGTCTTCTCATTGTTGAAGGGGCTCAAAGCCTTGTAGTTCTGGCCGGAGCGCTTCAGCGAAACGAAGTCACTGATCACGTCCACAATGTCGATCCTGTTCTTTACTTCGTCGATGGTTTCCCTGCTGATCAAGCCTGAAATGCAAACTTTAAAGGATCAAAGATAGTTATTCATCAGGCACAACTGCCGGACCTTGCCGGATTCAAATAGTAATCAAAATGACGCTTGGATTGTGTTTAACCCTAAATTCGCCCCTTTAACCCGATGGGAATGACTGTAGATGACGTTCTGAAGGCGCTAAGTACCGTAAACGACCCGGACCTCAGGAAGGACCTTGTAACCCTGAACATGGTGCGGGATGTTACTGTTCAGGGCAATACCGTGGGATTCACAGTTGTATTGACCACTCCGGCTTGCCCGCTTAAGGAGATGATCAGACAGGATTGTGAGAAAGCGATTCGTCAAATAGCTCCCGAAGCCGACATCCAGATCCAGATGACCTCGTCTGTAACGACTGTAAGGAATAATGCGGCAACATTGCAGGGGGTCAAGAACGTAATTGCCATTGCATCCGGCAAGGGAGGCGTGGGTAAAAGCACGGTTACTACCAACCTTGCAGTTGCCCTTGCGAAGAGCGGAGCAAAAGTCGGCCTGATCGACGCCGACATCTTTGGCCCATCGATTCCGACAATGTTCAACTGCGAGCGCGAACAGCCGGAAGTGATGCAGGTCAACGGAAAGAATTTAATTCTCCCCCTTGAACACTATGGGGTGAAACTCATGTCGATCGGATTTCTAGCCCCGCCAGAAAGTGCGGTGGTATGGCGAGGACCGATGGCAAGCAGTGCACTGAAGCAGTTTATAACGGATGCCCAGTGGGGGGAATTGGACTACCTCTTCATCGATCTGCCACCGGGGACAAGCGATATTCACCTGACACTTGTTCAAACGGTTCCGGTAACCGGTGCAGTGATCGTGACCACACCGCAGAAAGTAGCGCTTGCCGACGCGACCAAAGGGCTGATGATGTTCCAGCAGCCTCAAATCAATGTTCCGGTACTTGGCGTGGTTGAGAACATGGCGTTCTTCACCCCTGACGAACTGCCGGCAAACAAGTACTTTATTTTTGGCAAAGAGGGGGGAATGAAACTCGCTGAGAAGCACAAAGTTCCTTTCCTGGGTCAAATCCCCTTGGTCGAAAGTATACGCGAAAGCGGAGACAGCGGTCTCCCCGCCGTTCTCAGGGATGGGCCAACGGCAGAAGCATTCACCAGGCTGGCAGAATCACTTGCGCGGCAGGTTGCTATTAGAAATGCTACATTTGCGAGTACGCGTAAAGTGGAGATGCTCTCATGATACCCCTGAATCAATCAGACGACATACTTCGCCGTGTGGAATCAGCGCTTAACGACATCCGGCCTTACCTGGAGGCTGATGGTGGGAATGTCCGCGTCATAGAACTGTCATCTGATCTCAAGGTACGACTGGAGTTTGTAGGAAACTGCGGCAACTGCCCCATGTCCAGCATGACTTTCAAGGCCGGGGTGGAAGAAGCGATTCGCCGCTCAGTCCCTGAAGTTCGGGGGATTGAAGTAGTCAACCTGCTGGTGGTCTAGTTCCACTCCGGTGAAGCGGTTACCGCTCCAGCATTCCCTGAATTTATAATAAATTTGAAGGTTTTCCGTTGGTCACGACATGTGCCACGGACGTTCGAATGGCTGGACGGTTAATCCCTGCATTTCTCTCCGCACTTCTGTTGTGGAGTCTACCCTACTCCGTCCAGGCGCAGGACAGGTGCTCTTCTACCCTGTATGAGACCCAGCGAATGGCACAACGACCACGACGTGAGTCCGCTGAACAATTTGAGGCCTGGATGAAGTCGCGAATTGAGTCGCAGCCCCAAATCATGGCCGTCTACACAATACCTGTTGTAGTGCATGTACTTCACAATGGCACCGGAGACGTAACCAATATCAGCGACGCCCAGATCCTCTCTCAAATAGATGTCCTCAACAAGGACTTCAACCGGCTCAATCTCGACGCAAGCAATACCCCACCGGAATTCACCGATGAAGCCGGGAGCATCTCCATTGATTTTGTTCTCGCACAGCGTGATCCGGAAGGTCTGGCAACCAATGGGATCACGCGTACACTCGCAAGCAAGAGTCAGTATTCAATAGCCGATCAGAGTGAATTCAAAGCGCTCAGTTATTGGCCGTCTGAAGACTACCTGAATATCTGGGTTATGAAATTCGGTACCAACGACATCGGGTTCGCCCAGTTTCCCGCGTCGAGTACATTGCAAGGCCTGGAATTTGCATCTGAAGACCGGTTGACAGATGGTGTTGTCGTTGATTACAGGGCATTCGGCACCTCGGATGCTGGAAGCTTTCCTCTGTTGCCCAACTATAATAAGGGCAGGACCGCCACGCACGAAATTGGTCACTTCCTCGGCCTCCGTCATATCTGGGGAGATGTATCAAGCTGCGCAGACAATGATTATGTGTCAGACACGCCCCCGCAAACCGGGCCAACCACCTTCTGCCCGTCTCATCCGCAGGTGTCATGCTCTACCAACAAGATGTTCATGAACTACATGGACTACACGAATGACGTATGTATGAATCTCTACACGGACGGTCAGGTGGCCCGAATGGCAGTTGTGCTTGCAGAAAGTCCTCGACGTGTGAGTCTCCTCACTTCACAAGGTGCCACGCCACCGGTTGTTACCGCACACGACCTCGGCATCCGGAAAATCCTCTATCCGGGCACAAGCGCTTGCCAGTCGCCTTTATCGCCAGAGGTAGAATTCCGAAACTACGGCACCAATTCCATCAACTCCGCCACCCTGCAGGTCGACGTGACCGGAGGTACCTTTCAATCCTTCCAGGTCCCGCTTAGTTTGAGTCTCGCCCCTGGTGCCTCTACAACCATCACAATAGCCCCGATCATTCTGAATCCCGGATTAAGCACCAGCTTTTCATTCACCATTCTCGACACAAATGGCGGAGTCGACGGGAATCCCGAAAACGACGATGCCCAGGTTACCACGACGGCTTACGGTAGTTCGACCCTGCCTCTCCAGGAACCATTTGAAACTTTACCCCCGGCATGGATCATATCCAATCCTGATAATCAAGTCGGCTGGGTAAATACCATAGCGCCAGACATCTCTCCGTCCAATCATGCGATGCGACTGGAATTCTTCAATTATGAGGGACAAGGGCCCATCGACTGGTTGATATCACCACCTTTTGACATCGGCACACCAACAGCCTCATTGCTTCGCTTTGATATTGCTTATGCGCCTTATCCTGGACAAACCGAAGACGCTCTGCGGGTTTATGCCCTTCCTTGGTGCAGTACCGATCTAAGCCAGGCAACACTGCTATATGACAAAACAAGCAACGCACTTGCCACTACCGCGTCAACATCAAACCCATTCATGCCCACAAGCAATTCGCATTGGAGAAAGTCAGAGTTTGTCAGCCTGAGTACGCTGTCACCCTCAACACGATGGCAGCTCGCCTTCGTTGGACGCAACGGTTATGGTAACAACCTATATCTGGACAACGTATCCATCACAGAGAACGAAATCTTTGACATTGGCTTGTTAGGTATTGTAAGTCCCGGGATTGTCCACTGCGTCCCCAATCCCGGCATTCGGATTCTTGTGGCCAACCTGAGTTCCGTGCCAGTCACCGGATTGCAGGCGGACTTTTCGCTTGCCGGTGCCACGCCGCAACAGACTATTTTTGACGGAATTCAACTTAATGTTGGAGAGATCGACACATTTGACCTGGATCCAATCGCGCTTCAGCCTGGAATGAACCACGTCAGCATCACAATCAGCCTGCAATCAGGACTGGTTGATGGTGCCATCGTCAACAACAGCCTCACATTTAACACTGTATTGGATCTATCGCACGACAGGGGGCCGCTCAAAGTCACCTTCGACCACCCTGGTGAAAAACCCTGGCGTGTGGCCAGCCCCGCGGACGCGCAGGATTGGGAACCTGTGGAGACCAATAAGGAGAATTCTCTTACTTACCGGTCATTTACGAATTCCATCATAGGCGAAGAGTCCTGGCTGGTAAGTCCAATCCTCGATCTCACTGCGGGTACATTCAGTTTATTCTTCGATGTTAGCTACGCTCAAAATGTCCCTGCCGACGATCGGCTGCAGCTCGTTGCCTCGCGCGATTGCGGAGTCACATATAATGACCTGCTGATGGACCGACCTGCGAGCACTTTTACAGATACTACTTCCCTGAATGAATGGCATCCCACCACAAATGACGACTGGCGTCATGAGTACGTCAACCTTGGCACATTGGCTAACCTGACTGATGTGCGACTCGCTTTTGTTGTTCGAAACGACAACGGGAATAATCTATTTCTCGATAACATAGAGTTGTTTATCGGCGACAATCCGAGTCCGCCAGTAACAACTGCGCAATACCAACTGTACTATCCTTCACTTTACCTGCAATCCAACATTGCATTGACATTCAACCTGGACACCAGGCAGGACGTGGAGCTGCAGATCATTGGCATGCAGGGCAACCTTGTGGGGGAGTATCTTCTGACAGACGCGCTCAACCAAACGTACTACTTTGATCTTGCTCACCAAACTTCCGGCCTCTACATCTTCAGGCTTCTCATCGACAATAGTTTCAGCGCGACGAAAGTTTTCATCGGGCATTAGCCGGAATTCCTATCTTTGAAAGGATTTAACCGGATGAAGAAACCCAGTGTTGCACTTCTTTATGGCGGGCGCTCCGTAGAGCATGGTGTCTCGGTTAATTCAGCCCGGAACATTGCTGAGCATATCGACAAAGGAAAGTTCAGCATTATTCCAATTGGCATCACACAACAAGGTGCGTGGTACCTGACCAGCGGCGTGCATCGCAACATTCGCGCAGGCAAGAAGCTAATTGCCAATCTCGACCCGGTGCATCCGTGGGTGTCCGATGGCAAGAAACGAATCCGGTTCGATGTGGTATTTCCGGTCCTTCACGGCACAGACGGAGAAGACGGAAGTATTCAAGGCCTCCTCAAGAGCCTATCTATCCCGATTGTCGGGACTGGTGTGTTGGGCTCGGCTCTTTCTATGAACAAGATTGTCGCAAAACGCCTTCTTAAGGAAGCTGGTATTCCAGTTGCAGACTTTATTCCTCTTGATTTTAACCAGACCGCTAAACCAACATTCGATGACGTGTGCAAGAAACTTGGCTCGCCCTTCATGGTCAAAGCTGCGAGCCTGGGCTCTTCAGTTGGAGTCTCAAAGGTGAACACAAAGGCGGAATTCGGAAAAGCAGTCAAGGAGGCCTTCCTATATGATTCTGAATTGCTTTTTGAAAGGTATGTACGGGGCCGGGAAATAGAATGCGCCGTTCTTGGCAATGATCCGCCCAAGGCTTCGCTGCCAGGTGAGATCATTGTGTCAAACAAATACGCCTTCTACACCTTCGATGCAAAGTATGTCGACAGCAAGGCAGTATCGATCGAAGTACCGGCACGCCTCAACAATGGGCAGGTTGAACAAATCAGAGAATTGTCAATACGTGCATTCCTGGCTCTAAAGTGCGAGGACTATGCGCGGGTTGATTTGTTTCTTTCAGAGGAAGGCATCTTCATCAACGAGATCAATACCATCCCCGGCTTTACAAATTCAAGTATGTACCCCATGATGTGGAAAGAGAGAGGTATTTCATTCACTGACCTGATTACAAGGTTGATCCAAGTAGCCGCCAAGCGACACAATGGTGCAAAACGAATTGCGCACGAATTCAACTCCGCCCTGAATTACTGATGAAATTTCGAGTCATATTCAATTACCTGCGATCTAAAACACTCGGGGCATTGATAGCTAATGCCGGCCTGGCGTTTGGATCCTTCCTGCTTGTAGCATTGATTTTCTTTTATCTGTACCTGCCAACCACCACACATCATGGCAACCAGGTACAAGTACCTGATCTCACCGGGATGGATATCTTTGAGGTGAATCAACAGCTGACGCCTTTGCTCCTCCGTTATGAAGTTGGTGACTCCTCCTACTCTGCAGAACTTCTTCCGCTGACCGTTCTGGCCCAGGTTCCGAAAGGGGGGCACTATGTAAAGGAGAACAGGAGAATCTACCTGACCATTAACAGGTCATCACCTCCAACACTGCCGTTGCCCAATCTATTCGGCGAGGGTGCTGGCTCGCTTGAAACCGCTGAGGCCATCCTGAAGAGTGTTCAGCTCACCCGGGGACGCGTTATTTATCGACGCAGTCCCAACTACCACCTCCTTTTGGAGATCCGTTCAGGCGGAAAGGTGATTGTCCCGGGCACACGGGTGCCTATCGGTTCCTCCATCGACCTCGTAGTCGGTGATGGCACCGGACCGGAAGACTTTATTCTTGGTAATCTCATAGGCATGCCATACCAGAATGCACTCCTTCGCCTGGGAAACCTCAGCCTTCACCTCGGCTCAGTTGAAATACCCTCTGACATGGATACCACCGGCATTGACCTTTTCGTTATTAAGCATCTGCCAGAGGCCGGCGATTCGGTGAGCATAGGCGACCCGATAGACCTATGGATCGGCCCCAAGGGTTACCAATTCAAAGAGCCAGCGGATAAGTAATGTCTGAACCGTGCTGCGTGATTAGAACAGCCGCCATTCTACTAGTGCTCATGATTGCGAAGGCCGCCACGGCGCAGTTTGTCGAATTCCCGTTGCCTCGGAAAACTGAGGCTAAAGCAGGTGGACAAGCTGCCAGAACCCAGGCCGTGGATCCAACATTCCTGCCCTTCTTCGATGACTTTTCCTCATCCGACACAACTTTGCGCGACTCGCTTTGGTTATACGGTGAATCTGTTCTTCTTAACAATGGAACAGGGATCAGGCCACCTTCGAAAAATGTAGTGACTTTTGATGGTGCCGATTCACTCGGCAAGCCTTATAATGTAAATGATGTACTCGCAAAAGGATTCGCGGACCGGCTCACCTCTCAACCCATTCGCATGGACCTCGTTCCTGTTGCAGAACGGCCTACAGTCTACTTCAGCTTCTTTTATCAGCTCGAGGGGCATGGCGAACTACCCGACCCAGGTGACGACCTGACATTGGCGTTCAAGGCCCAGGATGGAACGTGGGAGACTGTTTACATCCTTGAAGCCTCCAATGAAATGCTTGCTGATACAACGTTTGAACAAATACTCATCCCTGTTGCTGACGACCGGTTTTTCCATGATGCGTTTCAATTCAGGTTCTCCAATTATGCAAGGCTCTCAGGGCCTTACGATACCTGGAACCTTGACTACATTTTCCTTCACAAGGGCAGGTCAAGTACCGATACAAGCTATCCAGACAGGACCGTTTCAAGTTCCTTCACTTCTCTTTTCGATCAATACTTCGCAATGCCGATCGCGCATTTCCTGGAAAATGTCCGGTATAACCTGGATTCGCCAATGGTAGAACTTTACAATCTGAAGGAATTCAATGATCAACCGATCAACTATGACACCAAGGCAACAATTACTTCCCGGGTGAATGGAATACTGTCAGACACAACTGTGAATCTTGATATCGCCCAGGCACCTCCTCCTCCCGGTTTCATTTCCGGCCTCCAGTTTCTCAATATTGAATTGTACACCTTGCCGGATTCAACACTATTTAATCAACTGGCAGATTCCATTCATATCCACCTTGACTTTGTCTTTGATACCGATGACAATGAGTTGCCTCCATTCGGTGATTACGATATTGCGAAATATAACCCAGTAGACTTCAGGTACAGCGATTCTCTCACTGCAGATTATGTTCTGTCAAACTATTATGCCTACGACGATGGTACCGCTGAGTACATGGCAGGCTTGAATCAGGCAGGGTCCTTTTTGGCCTTCCAATTCAGCCCGGTCACATCACAACCCGATACGCTTACCTTTGTCGACATATACTTTCCCGAATTTGGCGAGAGCACAAGTCAATCCTTGCTTCTCCAGGTCCGTTCATTCCTGGGCGATATCAATGCCCAACCTCTATTCGAACAACTCATTGTGGTAAACCGAACGACGATGAACAAGTTTTCGCGGTATCAACTTTACCGGCCCATTCCCGTTGGTGCCACTTTTTATGTTGGCTGGAAACAGCTCACCAACGCGTCTATCCCGGTTGGTCTTGACAAGAACACCGACAATGGAGACAAGGTTTTTTTCAACATCAACGGGAACTGGGTCCAGAACACGGAAGTAGTTGGAAGCTGCATGGTTCGACCGGGCTTTGGAGACGTCAACGGAATCGTAACCGCCACGGAACAACCGCGCCGACAAGTCATTGCCTTTCCAAATCCTACGTCTGGCGAATTCAGGATAAATGTTATTGCCGATCGGGTAGAAGCGCTTGACTTGACCGGTCGATCAGTGGAGTCTCAATGGGAACATGAAGGCAATTATACCCGCGTGAATATCTCATCGCCAACGCCCGGCCTGGTCGTTCTTCGTGTGCTTGCCGACGGCCAATTGCAAACGTTTAAAGTTATGGTATTGCCGGCTGGTAAACCTTAATCTCAATCGGCGCCGGGGCAAAGCATATGATGAAAATCACTAAGGCAATCCACCCAAGCACTTTGCGTGTTGTGCTCAACTGATCCTCAATTTCAGAAGGTGGATGATCCACACCGATGAAGCGGCCAACAACGAAAGCAAATGCAAGCCATCCGGGATAACCCTTGATGCCGGGAACAAGAAAGGCCGCCAGGAACTGCGCAGAGAAAATGATCACGGCATACATCAATGTGTCCTGCCACTTGAGTCGCATCCCGATCAGCGTTACATACAAGAAAGCTATGTACAGCGGCGTGTACCAGAACGGGTCGGCTTCCGGGCCGATGTACGTAAATGCGCCAAGCCCGCTGTAAAAAATAAGGATGAGAAAGGCAATCCGTGCCACGCCAAGGTGGTTGCGGTAACCAGCCAATCCATACAGCACGTGCCCTCCATCGAGTTGACCGATCGGCATGAGGTTGAGGCTGGTGAAGACAAGTGAGATAAATCCGGCAAGGAGAAAGGGATAGTGCATGATTTCATGCACATTGGGCACCCTTGCCGGGTCGGCAAACTGTTCAAACATCATATACAGCAGGTTCTTGCCGATAACGACATCAACAATACCCCTACTGAAGTAGGCGTCAGAATATACATGATCCCCATAGTTCAACCCGAACTTTTCGTATTCTGGGTGGAACTGAAAAACATATTCTGGAGGTGGCAGTGTTGCAAAACCATATGCAAGCACCACCAACGTTGCGACAAAGCCTGCCAGAGGACCTGCGATACCGATGTCAAAAGTCTGCACCTTGCTTGGTATTCTGCTCCTAAGGCGGATTAGCGCGCCCATTGTACCAATGAGGAAGGGTAACGGAGGCAAGGGAATGTAATAGGGAAGTGTTGTTCGAACCCTGTAGTAGATCGCCGTGAAGTAATGCCCAAACTCATGGGCCGACAGAATCAGGAGAAACGGAACCGAATAAGGCAAACCGCTAAGGAAATCTCCCCACTTGTATCCGGGGGCGAGCACGGATTTACCATAAGTCCATTCGGCACCGGCCAGTGTCGTGCTTACGAACGTGAGCAGGAACAGCCCCACGTGAAGTGCTATCCGGCGCGGCGTTAGGTCCATGAATGTTTGATCAAGAAATCTCTTCAAAAAATGGGGCAATCATATAACAGTCGCCAACGCGGCAGGAAGCCAGCGGATTAATGTTCTGGTGGGCCCTGTTGGGATCGAACCAACCACCCGCAGATTATGAGTCTGCTGCTCTAACCGACTGAGCTAAGGGCCCAAAATGGACGCAAGTTTACGGATTTCCCTCCAAAGACGGGACGCACTTAAGGTCGGGATATTGTGAGCCGATAGATCCATGAACAGGGCAAAAAATACACTCCGCTGTTCGCCGGATTCGAAAAATGTGCTAAAATTGGAGGCTTTTTCAGGGGCGCGCCGGAGCTCGGTGCGACCGGGAGTAAAACCTAAGCCAACAAACAACCATCTATGAAATTGAGCTTCAACGCCTTAGTAGTCCTGCTAGCCGCCCTTTTCGTTATCTCTTGTGGTTCTGGAGGCAGCAAGGATGACAAAGAAAAATCAGCTTTGGATTCACAATCGATCGAAGAAGATATTACGCACCTGGTTTCCGAGGATTTTCCCAAACCGTCGGAGATCCCGTACCTCATCATGCAAACCGGCGCCGAGTTCAACCAGACGCTGCTTAACCCACGAACCAGCGCAGACAGGTACACTGATACTGAGGACGCAGCGCTCAACCTTGGCGTATTTGCAGCGGACATGGGCTACCTGACCTCGTATGATAAGACACAAGAGGTGATTGACTACTATGCCACATGCAAGAGGCTCGCCGACGACCTGGGTATTCTTGCAGGCTTTGACAAGGCAATGGTTGACAGCGTAGACGCAAATATTGGCAACAGGGACAAGCTCACCGAGCTGCTTGACAGGTCGGTTGACCAGGCAACCAGGTTCATGGGTGATGGCTCTAAGAGTAAGATTGGCGCCCTGATCATCTCGGGAAGTTTTGTCGAGAGCCTTTACCTCGCAACGGGTATCGTAGGCACCTATTCCGGCATTTCAGACAAGAACCAGGCCATGCAAGTGCTAACTCCAATGATCAGCCTCGTTCTTAAGCAAGACAAGTCAGTAGGCGAAGTTAGTGTGATGCTGGGCAAAGTGGACCAGACCCCCCGTGTCACCAAATTGCTCCTGGATTGGAAAGAGCTGGAGAGCGCGTTTGCTGCCCTTGTGCCACTGAAGGAGCAGATTGCCAAAGGTCAGAAGGGGCTGACATTCAATGATCAAACTCTTGCAGGAGTCTCGAAGGCTGTTCAAAAGATTCGCCTGGATATTACTGAGTGAGCAATTCGATTTGAAAAAGGGGATTGGCTTTCACCAATCCCTTTTTTTATTTTAGAAGCCGCCTTCATTTATGAGTGAGCCGGTCCTTAAAGCAATTCTTCGGCTCTTTGCCATTGTCGCGAAAGAAGGTGATGTAAACCAGCAAGAACGCGACCACATTCTGGCTTTTCTTTCAGATCACCTTGGACGAAAATCGGCAATGGAAAACATCGCCTACTTTGACTCTTTTGCCAGGAATCTAAACGGAAATCAAGAGGGAAAGCTCCAGTCGCTTTGTCTGGAGATTAACCGCGAGGTAACTCAGAAGCAGAAGGCCGTCATTCTACTCGAACTGATGAGTGTGGTGCTTGCCGATGGTGTGATCACGCCAAAGGAACGCGAATATGTACGCACCATTGGAACAGGCTTAAAGGTCACTGCCGAGGAAATCGATCGCATGACACGATTTATTCTCGGCCAAACGCGCGGAGATTTTGACTCTGACGCAGTTCTTATCATCGACAACGCAGGCGACCGACCCGGGCGATGCAAACACATAGTTCGGGAAAAACTTGAAGGTCTCATTGCCATCCTTCACCTCGCTCAGGCCGACATGTTCTTCATCAAGTACATCGGGAAGGAAGATGTCTACCTTAACGGGGTGCCGCAGAAGTCCACAAACATCAGCGTGCTGGCACGCGGCAGCAGCATTCGTTGGGAAGGAGGTCAAATGCGTTGGGAAGGAATGGAGCCCATGTACTTTGGGGAGATTCTTAGTAAGTTCAAGAAACCCACTACCACCGCACGAACCACACTCGAAGCAAAGAACGTCTCCTTTAAATTCAAGAACGGAAAACCTGGTTTGCGGGACATATCACTTGCAGAGGAATCCGGCAATCTCATTGCCCTTATGGGTGCCAGCGGTGCAGGAAAATCAACACTGCTTCATGTTCTCTGCGGTTCTGAAAAACCATCATCCGGCCAGGTGCTGTTGAACAATATTGATGTCCACGCGAACCCGGAAAAACTGGAGGGCGTATTTGGTTTTGTACCTCAAGATGACCTGCTCATAGAAGACCTTACCGTGTACCAGAACCTCTATTTCGCGAGCAAACTCTGCTTCGCCAACCTCAGCGAGAGCGACCTGAGCAACCTGGTTCTGAAAACCCTGAACGATCTCGGCCTGACGGAAATTAAAGACCTGAAGGTGGGATCCCCGCTTCGAAAAACAATCAGCGGCGGCCAGAGAAAGCGACTCAACATTGCGCTTGAACTGTTGCGGGAACCCTCCATCCTGTTCCTTGACGAGCCAACCTCAGGGCTCTCGTCAAGAGATTCGGAGAACATCATCGAACTCCTCAAGGAACTCGCGCTGAAAGGCAAACTGGTCTTTGCCGTTATTCACCAGCCTGGGTCAGACATCTTCAAAATGTTCGACAAGCTGCTGATCCTTGATTCCGGTGGCTTCCAGATCTACTACGGGAACCCCGTTGATGCCATTACCTTCTTCAAGCAAAACATCAACCTGATCAACAGCGAACAGGGAGAATGCCCGGAGTGCGGCAACGTGAACCCGGAACAGATATTCAACATCATCGAGACAAGGGTGCTGGACGACTATGGCAACTTCACCAGCAAAAGAAAAATTCCTCCAGAGCAATGGAACACCTTCTATAAAGCACGACTCAAACCGACAGAGTTCGTTGCATCGAGTGAAGCACCTGTATCCAGCCTTCACAGACCAGGTCGGCTGAACCAAATGAGGCTCTTTGGTCTCAGGGATCTCCTTTCCAAACTTGGCAACCGGCAGTACCTGCTGATCAACTTGCTTGAAGCGCCGTTGCTGGCGCTGATCCTGGCTTTTATAACATTCTATTACGCCGAGGACTCAACTGGAGCAAGCTACGTTTTCATGCGTAATATCAACATGCCGGCGTACTTTTTCATGAGCGTGATCGTGGCTTTGTTCATGGGACTAACCGTAAGTGCGGAAGAGATCATCCGTGATCAGAAAATTCTCAAGCGCGAGACTTTTCTTAATCTGAGCCGCGGCAGCTACCTGGCATCGAAGGTGGCCATTCTTTTCGGGCTCTCGGCCATTCAGACTCTGACATTCGTGCTGGTGGGCAATACGGTTCTGGAGATTAAGGGAATGGTCCTGCCGCATTGGGGCATTCTGTTCACCACTTCCTGTTTTGCCAACCTGCTGGGGCTGAACATTTCGTCAGCTTTCAACTCCGCGGTCACCATCTATATCCTGATCCCTATCCTGCTGATTCCCCAACTCATCCTGAGCGGTGTGGTGGTGAAGTTTGACAAACTGAATCCTCTTATCGGCAACCAGGAGACCGTTCCATTTGTTGGCGACATGATGACATCCCGCTGGGCATTCGAAGCCGCCATGGTCACGCAATTTAAAGACAACCCGTACGAGCGGGAATACTACCGGTTCGACAAGGTTGTGGCCCAAAGCGACTACAAACGCATTTACTTCATTCCAACCCTACTTTCAAAACTGGATTTTGTAAACATAAACCTCAGAACCGGTGGTGACGCCAATCAGGGTTCGGTGGCGGAAGCAATTCGCCTTCTTCAACACGAGATTGACGGCGAGCTTGAGGCGGTAGGCCGGCATTATTTTCCGGAAGTGGCCCTGCTTAACCCGCAAACATTTGACTCTACAGTATTTGCCAAAACGAAGCAATTTCTGCAACAGCTCAGGCAGTTCTATATCGCCGAAGGATCCAGGGCCACAAGAAACAAAGCGACGAGAACAGAAGCCATGAAGGAGCTTTTGGGCGGTGGCGAAGCTCACGAGAACTTCCGGAGGGCCAGTCAAAATGAAGCCATTGCAGCACTCGTAAAAAATCTGGATGAACCTGTGCGGATTATTGAATCAGAAGGCCGGCTCGTTCAGAAAATATATCCGATTTATAAGGACACCGAACCGGACAACCTGATAGACTTCAATGCACAATTCTATCTCCCGACGAAGCGTCTCTTCAGGGCTTCAACAGACACACTAATCTTCAATTTGACTGTCATCTGGGCAATGACCGCCTTGTTGTATGCAGCTATGTATTTTGATCTGCTGCGACGCCTGCTTAATCGACTTGAAAACTTCTCCTTAAGAGGGAAATAGAATGTACTTCTTCCTTTCCAAAACGCTGGGTTACCTGGTACGGCCGATGGTCATTGTTTGTATTTGCTTTTTGGCGGCATGGGCAACCCGAAACAAGCGTCGAAGAAAGCTCCTGTTCATTGCCGGTTTCTCCCTCCTGTTCCTCTTCTCCAATGAGTTCATTGCGAACGAAGTAATGAACGCCTGGGAAATAAAGGCTGTACCGTTTTCTTCCCTCGATCGCACGTACACAGTCGGCATTTTATTATGCGGAACCACCAGGGCAGAGGTGGGGCCGCCAGACCGGGTGTACATCGGGTCGGCCGCCGACAGGATCAACCACACGCTGCAGCTTTATAAGACCGGAAAAATTCAAAAAATCATGATCGCCGGCGGAAGCGGTCGCTTGATCGATATCGGAACCCGCGAAGCTGAAGATCTTAAATCGCTTCTTCAACTCATGGGAGTCCCGGAGGGCGACATATTTGTTGAAAACAAGTCAAGAAACACGCATGAATCGGCAGTATTGGTTGCCTCCATTCTGCAACCCATGACGCGCCCGGGCGATTGCCTGCTGATTACATCCGCATCACATATGCGTCGTTCATTGGCCACATTCCGGAAAGCAGGTTGGGCATGCAAACCGTTCCCTGTCGACTTCCACGGGCACGTCCGGAAATTTGACTTCGATGTTTTGTTTATTCCCAAGGTGGAGGCGGTCACCTGGTGGCAGGCCATTCTTAAGGAGTGGACGGGATACATCACCTACTGGATAGCAGGCTACATTTGAACAACCTATTCCCTTCTCAATACCTGAAGTGGTGGTGTGGCTATAACTTCTCTTGAATTGTACCAGCCGATGGCAACCGTGAGCAAGGTCACCATGGCACCAACGATCAACAAATCTGCCCATGATACGCCCAACTGAACCTCGAAGAAAAAGAAGCAAAGCGCCCAGCCGCCGGCAATAGATAGCACCATCCCTGTAATGGCGGAGAACAATCCCAGATATGCATACTCCACAAGCGTAATCTGGGTAATCTGGCTTGTTCGTGCCCCGATCGTCCGCAACAGAACATTCTCACGGATTCGGACAAACTTGCTGTTGATGACCGCACCTGCCAGGACAATCAATCCCGTGATGATGCTGAACAGTGCGAGGAAGCGCACTACAAGAGCAACCTTCGCAAACAATGACTCAACTGTGCTTAGGATCAGCCGCAGATCGATCAGAGAAACATTGGGAAATCCCATTACAAGGCGCTGTTGAAAACGATTTGCAATATTGATGTCGTCAACGCGGGTGGCAGCTACCCAAATCTGTGGAGCTTCGTTGAGAACGCCGTTTGGAAACACGAAGATGAAATTCGGTGGATCCTTCGGCCAGTCCACCGTTCGTATCCCGCTTATCCGCGCCCCTACAGGCACTCCCTGAACGTCAAAGACAAGCGAATCGCCAATTTCAAGATTCAGGCTTTCCTGCATCCCCTCGGAAATCGAAACCCATACCGAATCCTTTGCACCGGGACGAAACGAGTGAATCTCTCCCTTGATCAATTCCTCCGATCTGTGCAGACTGTCACGGTAGGTCACCCGGTATTCACGTGTGAGTGCCCAGTTGGGGATATGCACCGATGTGTCCCGTTGCAATTCATCAACAGGACGTCCCTTGAGGGACTGCAACCGGCAGGTCACAATGGGAACAACCTGATTCGTAGGTAAAGCATGTTCCTTTATCAGATCAAGCACACCCTGCTTCTGCGAGGGTTGAATGTCAAACAAAATCGTATTGGACTCATTCGTTTGGCCGGTAAACTCAACCTGCCCCAACAAACTGTGCTGTACGATGTTAAGCGTAGCGATAATGAAGCCGCCCAGACCGATTGTGACCATCAGGACCTGCGTCTGATTGTTGGGTCGGAAAAGATTGGACAAGGCATGTCGCAGAGTAAAAGTCGATGACTTTGGGAAGACTCGTCTCACCATTCTCAGCAGCGCCCACGCCACCACCGCCAGGGCTCCGAGTGCCAATGCAAGTCCCCCGGCAAAGCCGAGCCCAACTTTCCAGGAGCCTGATTGGTAGGTCGCTGCTGCCACGGGAAACACAACAATGAGCAGTATGGCCGTCCAGCGCATGCGGGAGAATCTTTGCACGGGCAGCGAGCCGGAGCGCAGTATGGTGAGGGGCGGAACAAATCGAACGGATACCAGCGGCAGGATCGTAAACAAGACAGAAACGACAGCCCCAAGAATCAATCCCTGACCAATCGCATTAAACGAAATGGCAAAAGGAACATCCATTGGTATGAAACTCCTGAAAATAACCGGAATTGCGCGTTGAATTCCGGCTCCCAGGATCGCTCCCACGAGGCTTCCGAATAGTCCGAGCACAAACACCTGGATGAAATAAATGTTGAATGCCTGCCATCCGGAGGAACCCAGGCAACGAAGTATGGCAACTTCATCGCGCTTCTCGCGTGCATAAATGTGGACCGAACTTGCCACGCCGATGCAGCCCAGAATCAGGGCGACAAAGGCCAGCAGCGAAAAGAATTGGTAAACTGACTGAAGCCCCCGGCCTAATCCTCGCTTTCTGCCCTCGACGGTTTCGATGGAGTATCCATGCTTTTTAGCAAGTGGCCGGACAGACTTCAGCTTCTCTTCAGTTTCTTTCTCCCCGCCGGTCTTCACGAACAGGCTGTACGACACGCGGCTTCCAAATTGAACCAGTCCTGTTGAATCGAGTGCCGTCATGGAGATGTAAACGGACGGTGCCAGCGTCGAGGTAAGCACACCCCCGCCGGGAATGCGGTTAACTACGCCGGCCACTTTAAAAATCGTATTGCCGATCTTGAGCGAATCTTCGGAACTGATTTCAAACTGCCTTGCGAGCGATTCGTCCAGCATTGCAAAACGCCCTGACTTCATTCGCTGTGGGGCATCAAATGGTTGAGTTTCAAGCTTTCCATAGAAAGGAAAATCACCATACAGAGCGGTGAGCTTTACCAGGCGCGACTGGCCCGAATTCATGAACATTACCATGGAGGCCATCTCCGCATCACCGGCAGTATTGCTGCCGGTGGAATCTACTGCTCTGACAAAAGCAGAATCAATCTTCCGGTTGCTGTTCACAACCAGATCGGCGCCGAGCAATTCCTTCGCGTTGTTGTCAAGGGTTTCCTGAAGGGAGTAATTGAGGGACCCGATGGAAACGACCGCAGCGATACCGGTAATCAAGGAAGCCACCAGCAGAAATAACCGGCCGTAGCTATGCCGGGCGTCACGAAAGGCCATAATCCATAGCCACCGGTCGCGCCAGAATGGCTTAACCTTTCTCTTCAGGGAAATGATGTACTCAATCATCCCGCCTGGACCCGTTTATCGTTAATCACCCTTCCTCCTCTCATTTCCAGGATCCGGTCAGCCCGGCGGGCCAGGTCAGGATTGTGTGTAATGAGAATAAGCGTTGTCTTCTCCTCTCCGTTGATACCAAAGAGGATATCGACTACCTGTTTTGCATTCTCCTCGTCCAGATTGCCGGTCGGCTCATCTGCAAAGAGTATTCTTGGTTCGGTTATGAAAGCCCTGGCTATTGCTACACGCTGTTGCTCACCTCCCGATAATTGACTTGGATAGTGATGGAGCCGGTCGCCAAGACCTACGCGGTCCAGGAGCGCCCTGGCCTTGGTGCCCACATTCCGTTCCCCCCGTAGCTCGAGCGGGACCATCACATTTTCCAGCGCGGTAAGCGTTGCAAGCAGTTGAAAATTCTGAAATACAAAACCGGTATACTGGTTTCTCAGGTATGCCCGGTCGTCTTCATTCATGGCATTCAATTTGAATCCCATGAGGGAAATGACACCTGAGGTTGGTACATCAAGCCCGGCGCAAAGACCCAACAATGTTGTTTTGCCGCTTCCCGAGGGCCCCATGATGGCCAGGCGCGATCCTTGCTCCGCCTGGAAGGAGACACCATCCAGGACGACGAGGTCGCGGTCACCGGAACGGTATGATTTAGTCAGATTTTCGGTGGCCAGCAGGATTTGGGACATGGGATGGAACAGTCGTGCAACAAAATCGTTAATTGCTTAGAATTGTTTTCAACGTATTAGATAACGCTATGGTCGGCAAGTTAGGGTTGTTTATTTTACTCGCCATGCTTCTCCAGGCTCCCAAGCCTAAAGTCGTCTTGTTTTTTGGAGACAGCCTCACGGCGGGTTACGGGTTGAATCCCGAGGATGCTTTTCCGGCAGTGGTAGACAGGTCACTGAAGAAGGCAGGCGCCGCTGTTTATGTAATTAATGCCGGACTGAGCGGTGAAACCTCTGCCGGCGGATTGTCGCGTATTGATTGGGTCATCCGTCAGCCAATCGACGTATTTGTCCTCGAGCTTGGAGCCAACGATGGTCTGAGGGGGCTGCCTATAGAGGATACAAGGAAGAACCTGCAAATGATCATAGACAAGGTCAAGGCCAAGAATGCCAGCTGCAAGGTTGTGCTGACAGGCATGATGGTGCCACCGAACATGGGCAAGGAATATTTAGATTCATTCAGCGGCCTGTTCACGGAGATCGCAAGGAAGAACAACGCTGTGCTCGTTCCATTTCTGCTCGATGGTGTTGCGGGAATTGAGAAACTAAACCAGGCCGATGGCATTCACCCAACTGCAGAAGGACACATCATTGTAGGTAATAATCTTGCAAAGGTGATACTCCCTCTTGTGAAGTGATTGACCAGAAGGCCAGTGACCATCGACCATCGACTAGCGACGAGGAACCAGTGCTGCCAGAATTCGCTCGACCCAAAGTGAATACATCACTCCCGATGGATGCAGCCCGTCCGGCGCAACATACTCCGGCCTTGAGAGTCCTTCGCGAGTAAGGTCTGTTATCTCCACGTACTTGATTCCCTTCCTGGCGGTGATGTCTCTGCTAACCGAATTGAACTCATCAATTGCCCTGGATATCTCTGCCTGCGTCGGTTTGCCAAAGGGCGTATATCCATAATCGGGGATTGAGACAACAAAGACATTTTCTTTGCGTCCCCCCGCGAGCTTTACTGCCATATCGAGGAGTTCTTCAAACTCAGGAGCATAGCTTTCGGCGGTTTTCTTTTGGTATTGATTGTTAACTCCAATGAGCAAGGAGACCATACCCCAATCGCTCTGGAGATTTGCATCCTGGATTGCTTTCTTCAGTTGATCGGTGCGCCAACCCGTTGTGGCGATGATGCGGGGGGCGTCGGTCTTCTGACCCCGCTCGCTCATGACTTTTGCAAGTTGCACCGGCCAGCGATCTTTCTCAGCAACGCTTTCTCCGATCGTGTATGAGTCGCCGAGGGCCAGGAATTTTGAATTCATTGGGTTGAAAGGTTGGGCGCACGCCCAGACAAATGCAAGGCCTGCGATTGAGGTGGTTAGGAGCTTTTTCATAGTCAATGTGAAATCTACAAAGAAAATGAGGTTGCCAATTCTGACAACCTCATCTTGCGCAAGAGAATAGGATCCTCCTTTACTTCTTGGCTGGAGGCATTGCCGCCATGATTGGGGCGCGATCAAGGAACTGGGTAATGCGGTCGATCTTTCCGGTATTATCGAATCGATAAATGTTGTGTATCCACTGCGTCATGGATTTTCCTCCCTTATAACTCGCAGTAACCTGTGACCACAAGAATACATAGTCAGCCGGCTTTACTTGCTTCGACTCGTTCACCCGCAGGCTAAGCCAGATGTCATTGGTGATCTCCAGTTTGTCTATCACATTACCGCGGCGATCCTTCCAGTAGTCGATGATCGCGGCTTTTCCGGCAACGCTGTCTCCCGCGTTCCACTGATAAACGGCGTTGTCGGCCAGCGCTGTTCCGAATGCGTCAATATCACCAGATGACAAGGCCATCAAGCCTTCCTTGCATACCGCTGTTCTTGTAGAGTCTCCAAATTCAACAGCCTGGGGCTTTGGAGGTTCAGGTGGCATTTCAGACTTGGGCGCGCTGCAACCTGCCAGGACTGCAACGGCGACAATTGGGATCAGCATTTTCTGCATAGGTTTTGGGTTAGGTAAAGGTTGTTTAGGGGTCGAATATAGCTTTTCTTATGATCAAGTTGCTATTTGCTGTTGATAGTACGCGAGGATCGTATGAAGTGGTCAAGCCTCGCGGAGAGGGAGGGATTCGAACCCTCGATACCCTTGCGAGTATAGCGGTTTTCGAGACCGCCCCATTCGGCCACTCTGGCACCTCTCCGGGGCCGCAAAGAAAATAAATTATTCGCGTAGTTGCACCGCTCAAACAGAGAGTTTGGCTAACATGCATCAGTAAGGAGTTGTCACTATGTCACGGACGATCATCGCGTCTTCTATCTTATAAAAGAGTCCGTGTCGCCAATACCCACCAAAATAATCAAAACCGGAGCCAACCTGGCCAGCAACAAAAAAATCTCCATTCCGGACAAAAATAGCCAGCGCAACTCCAGGTAAGCCCTCGGGTGTACCGAGTTCGTACATCGTCCCATTTACCCAATTACCAGGGCGCTTCCCAACCGAGCCGACAACAATGATATCATTTCCCCTAATCTGACTGCAAGGGAAAATTAATTGGGCGCTGCTACTCGAACCGCAGCGACTCGATCGGATCGAGTTTCGACGCCTTGTTGGCAGGATAATAACCCGACAGCAGGCCGACAGCCATGCACACGACCAAACCCACAACAATCCACATCAAAGGGAATACAAAGGCCATCCCCATGATGTTCGAGGCCCAGTTTCCAATGGCAACGCCAAGTATCACCCCCACGATACCCCCGATCAGGCAAACTACGATCGCCTCCACGATAAACTGCTGACGAATTTTGAACGGTGTTGCACCCAACGCCTTGCGTATTCCCACTTCTCTTGTGCGCTCGGTAACAGAAACAAGCATGATGTTCATCAGAGCGATGGAAGAACCCAGGAGCGTAATGAACCCAATGCCAATTCCCGCCCAGGTAATCACGCCCATGATTTCGGCAAGTTCTTCCAGTGTGTCGCTTTTGTCGAGTTCAAACGAATTTGGCTGCCCCAACCTGTCTCTGCGAATAGACCGCATCAACCCTGTTGCCTCGCCCATCGCCATCTCCATTTTGGTAGGATCCGTCACGGCAACAGAGATGTTGTAATCAAGCCCCCGACCTGTCGCCAACTGGTTGGCCACAATCAGCGGAATGAGGGCCATTTGATCATAATTGTCCTCTGCTATGTTACCTTTCAGCTTCATTACACCAATCACCCTGAATTGGTTACCCTTAATTGTCACTTGCTGTCCGACCGGATCCTCATTGTTGTCGAACACCGCTTCGTACACCTTGCGGCCAAGTACGGTAACCCTGCCTCCATATTGTATTTCGATTGGCGCAAAGTTGCGCCCAAAGTCAAGGTTCAAGCCCTCTACCGCCAGGTACTGGGCATTTACTCCCTGCACGCTGATGTTGGGATTGGTCTTGTACGATAGTCGTTTTACTTCTGCGATTCCTGTAAGGTAGGCGTTAATGCTCACTGTAGCAGGAAAAGTGAACTGATCTTCAAACCGGAGGATTTCCGTCATCATCAACCGCTTGTATACCTTCTCCTTAACACCGGCCTGGCTCCTGCCGCGGCTGCGCTTCGACCATATATCAAAGGTGTTGGCGCCCAGGGTGTTTAGGCTTTCATTCAGTGTATACCCGATACCATCCACGGCTGTCAGTGAGCCAACCAGCGCCATGATTCCGAAGGTCACAATAATGGCGGTCAGGATAGACCGGAGGAGGTTGGCCTTTATCGACCTCAACCCTTCCTTGATGTTCTCAATCATACTTTTTCACCAAAAGTCCCTCGAATAGATGACAAAAATACGGTCTTTTACGTTTGATAGAGGGTGACTGACCCGCTAATTTTGCCTCACAATCAACGGTCTCTAACGATGCGACGAGTTCTTTTGTTCTGTTTTCTGTTGATTACAGCAATCTCCAGGGCGAACTATATCCTGATGCCCATGGATGAGAAACAGGCAAACCACCTGAAAGCCTACGGAATTGCTTACTGGGTCCTGAAGAAGGATACTGAAGTAGACTGGCTGCTGAACTACCGGGGTGGAAGTTTCCTCTGCAAGTTCCATCCGTCGATTCAGAATGAGCTGACAATACGCGGCGTCACCTACGAGATCATTTCAGATGCAGTAGCCAACCAAGTCCTTCAGGAGATAGCAAGCCCGGCACTCAACTTCGACATCATGAAGCTTGAGAAGTATCCCAAGATTGCCGTTTACTCACCCAAGTCCAAGCAACCCTGGGATGATGCCGTGACACTCGTGCTCACTTACGCGGAAATCCCGTACGATGTGGTGTTCGATGACGAAGTACTTCGCGGCGATCTTTCAAAGTACGATTGGCTACACCTCCACCATGAGGATTTCACGGGTCAATACGGAAAGTTTTACGGCAACTATGCCAATATGCCATGGTACCTGGAACAACAAAAGGAAGCCGAAGACATGGCGCGCAAGCATGGATTTCCCAAGGTTTCCCAGCTAAAGCTTGCAGTAGCCAAACGCATCAAGGAGTTTGTCGCCAGCGGCGGTTTTTTGTTTGCCATGTGTTCGGCTACAGATTCGTATGACATCGCACTGGCTGCCGAGGGCACAGACATTTGCGAACGCATGTATGACGGCGACCCAGCCGACCCACGCGGGCAGGAGAAACTTAACTTCGAGAATTCGCTGGCCTTTACAAACTTCCACCTGGTAAGGGACCCCTTTACTTACGAATTCTCAGACATTGATAACAACGCTGCGGAGCGAGGTTTGAGACAGGACAACGATTACTTCAATGTCTTCGAGTTTTCAGCAAAATGGGATCCAATCCCTACGATGCTCACACAAAACCACACACGCGTCATCGAAGGCTTCTATGGGCAAACCACCGGCTTCAAGAAACACCTGATCAAGCCTGATGTGGTGATCATGGGCGAAAACAAGCAGATCAATGAGGCCAAGTACCTGCACGGCATATTCGGCAAGGGCTTCTGGACCTTCTATGGCGGCCACGATCCGGAAGACTACCAACACACAGTGTACGAAGATCCGACTGATCTGAACCTTCACCCGAATTCTCCCGGCTACCGGCTCATCCTGAACAACGTACTCTTTCCTGCTGCCAAGAAAAAGAAGCAGAAGACCTAATGCATCCGGTCCCCCCTGGGAATAAGCGACTTCAGGACTTCGGCCTCGCCCTTCAGGATTTCTCTCCAGCGCTTGTCCACTTTGGCATGGTCGATGTAACGCCTGGCCAACGATATGAATGTCTTGTAGTGGCCTGCTTCTGAAACCATCAGCTCATAGTAAAACGCGGAAAGATCCTTGTCGCCGATTTCCTTCCACAAAAGCCTGAAGCGCTCGCAACTTCTGGCCTCGATAAGGGCACACATCAACAGCCGCTCGACCAGTCGCTCCTCCCTGCTTCCTCCCTTCCGAATCAGCTTGCCGATGCCCTCGACATATTCGTCCTTGCGCTGAGGACCGAGACCCAAACCACGTTCACGCAGCTTTTCCAGGACTCTTGCAAAGTGAGCCCATTCCTCGGCAACAACTGGTGCAAGTACATCCACCAGTTCCGTCTTGTCAGGAAACTGAATGATAAGCGATATACAGGAAGAGGCAGCCTTCTGCTCACAATAAGCGTGGTCAACCAGGATGTCGTGCAGGTTTTTCCCGGCAATATTGACCCACCGGGGATCTGTCGGAAGCTTCAACCCCAGGACATGCTTTTCCATCAATCGAACAACATGAATTCAAAACCAAGGTCTAACACGCTGCGTTGACCGGGGTAATTGGGTGTGACCTGGTAGCCCGCACCAACGAAGGCCTGGATGAGGTTGTTGTACTTCACAAAGAAACGGAATCGTCCCATCTTTCCATTGAAAAACAAATCGACTAGTGGGAAAGCGCTGGTGTAAATGTTCTCCTGCACGTAAAAGGACTGCGTAGGAGTATCGTAGCCAAGTGCCTGGTAAGTTGAGCGCCAGTGAAAATCAACCCCAATCTGCAACTGGAGCCTTTTGAGCAAAATGTTCTCATAAGCCAGCTGCGCATTGACAAAAAAAAGCGGGAGTTTGACAATATTGTCGTCATTCCTGACAATGCTCGAGTAAATCACCTGGGGGCGCAGGTACAAGTGATGGAATAATGGAAGGGTAAAGCTCAACTCAGGGGACACCACGATCTGGTTGCCGGAGGATTGAAACGGAAGCACACGCTGTCCATCCGGTCCCGGTGTCACTTCGCGGAAAACAATCTGGTGGTCCATTAGAGTAAACGATCCACCTGCACGCAAGTGAAAATCGTTAGGACTGTGGCCGATTTTCATCATCGCCTTTACTTGTGTGGAGTTTATGCCAGTAAATGACTGCGCCCAGCTGTCATAGGTACCCCGGTAAACCTGTTGCAGGAAGCCTGGCCTGGAAATTGTGTTCCTGAAGGATGCGTCAAGCCATGGAGTTGTAATCCTTGCTTCGAGTTTACTGAATCCGCCGTACAGATATTCGGCAGATGCCGAAACATCGGTTACGGAATCCAGATGAAATCCGGCACGAACGCCGAGGTATTGCTCATTACCATTCTTTTCTACTGGCAAAGCAATTCCCTCGAGATAGGGACTTCCGTACTTGAAGGTCCTCAGTTTGTAATAGGCGCTGTAGTAAACTTTCCCCAGGTTGCCTTTAAGACCAATCTCCTGGCGCATACTCGCGAATGTGGCAAGATCTTGGGCTGAAGCCGAATCAACAACTTCCGGATCGAACAAGCTTGAGTCATCCTTGCTTAAGAACCTGTTCTCTTCTTCGATGAAGTCTGCCGCATGGTACCATTGGATCGGACTGGCAAGCTGAAAGTGCTGATACATATGGAAGCTCGCAATGAACGCTTCTGTCTTTGATTCTGAGAAGAGTGGTTTCGCATTCGGACTATAAATATTATCGCCGGGATTTGTCACTGGATCAACGCCTCCTGTTTCAGCGACCTGGTGGCGCATCCTCCGGAAATTGAAGAGCAAGAAGTACCGGTCATTCTTCGATTCAAAAGTGGTATAAAAATCATAGTAGTGACTGGTCACCATGATGTCATTGTTGGAGAATGATTGCAGTTGCTTCTCCACCAGTATAGGCCGGTAGTCGAAGCCGAAGTTCCATCTCGGGTTGATGTTACGACTGAACTCAACTGTCGTGAGCGCCCTTCCCTTGCCGCCCCAAATGATATGAAACCTGGAGAAGGGTGACTTGGAGTCGAAGTATACCGGCTCCTGCGTATTATAATAGGGTGCATAGGATTTGAAACCTGAGGTTGCCCCAATCAATTCCGGCGAAACGGGGAAAATTTCATTGAGTGCAGTACCAACCACACCAAGGTCCTGGTAGAAATTTTGAAAGCGTTGGACATAAGTCCAGCGGTGATACCCATTGACAGCCGTGTCAAGTGGCTTGTAGTTGCGACTGTTTTTGAAGATATCGTCCTCTGTCGTCCAGCGGGTTGACTCCGGGCCATAAACCATCTTCGTGGAATCATCGACTATTGAAGAGCCAACGCGGGCCTTGGCCGGCACCTTCCCTCGCTGGCGTTGTGCCGTGGCAGTCAGACAAACGCACACCGCGCAAACGGAGAGAAAAATGCCTGAAAAACCCGTTCGAATCATTGTTTTGACGCCCGCTCAATCGCCTGCAGCACCAGCGCATCAAATTTTGAACCATCCTTGAGAAATGCCTGCCTTACAGGAAGTGAATACCAGGGCAATCGATCCAAAAACTCAGTGAATTCCGGGCAGTCGAGCCTGGCCATATCTTTCTCTGTCGTCAAAATGGACTGAGACCCACCCCCATCACGAAATCGCTTTTCAATTGCCTCAAGGTCTTGCTGGGTATAACGATGGTGGTCTGCAAAACAAAAATGATGAATGACCTCGAACTTCTTCTTGCAGTAACCCAACAAAGGACCGGCTTGTGCAATTCCCGATACCAGGATGATCCTGCTGGCAACAGGCCTATTCGATCTGACAGGCACAGGCTCACCATACGTGATGTTGGCAAACAAGATGGGTTTAGCGCCGGCATAAGTTTGAATACGCTTCCTTATCAAATTCTGTTCCCCTTCGGTCAAACTGTCGGGACATTTGGTAACCACTACAACATCAGCCCTGCGGGCGCCTGATCGTGCTTCGCGCAACCGGCCAAACGGCACCAGGTAGTCGCGGAAAAACGGAAGGTCGAATGACGTCAGGAGAATAGAAATGTTCGGAATAATGGCACGATGCTGAAACGCGTCATCAAGAATCAGCAGTTTTGTTTCAGGAAACTCCATCAGGATGTTTGGGATGGCGTACACCCTGTCCTCCCCAACCGCCACGTGTATTTTCTGACCAAACTTTCTAAACAGCTGGTAAGGCTCGTCGCCGATGCTCAGCGCCGTGTCATCGCCTGCAGCGACCCGAAAGCCGGTAGTGTCCCGCTTGTACCCGCGGCTGAGTGTAACGATTGGAAACCTATTGCCGAACTGCTCTACCAGGTATTCCACCATAGGCGTTTTTCCTGAACCACCAACGTTAAGGTTTCCTACCGAGACGACGGAGGTCTCAAACTCGAAAGACGACTTTTGGCCGATATCATAAAGGTGGTTTCGCAAGCGCGTCACACCGTTGTATATCGCAGCAAGAGGATAAAGCAAGAGTTTTAGAACGTTCATTGAAGGCGCTTCCTGCTTATTGGATAACTTGGGTCAAAATAGTTTAAATGCAAACATCAAAGATAAAGGAAGTGGTTGCTTTTCTGGAATCGTGGGCTCCTCGCGGGTACCAGGAATCATACGACAACAGCGGCCTTCTTACAGGCGACGATGAGGCCGCCGTTCGTGGTATCCTTGTTTCGCTTGATTGCACCGAGGCCGTCGTCCAGGAAGCGGTACAGCGCGGCTGCAACATGATCGTGAGTCACCATCCTGTGATTTTCAAGGGGTTGAAGGCGCTTACAGGGAGCACCTATGTAGAGAGGACTGTAATTGCGGCAATCAAGAACGATGTCGCCCTGTACGCAATTCATACCAACCTTGACAACATCCGGACAGGAGTGAACCAGCGGATTGCTTCGCAGCTAGGACTTCAGTCGGCGAGGATACTAAGTCCGGGAAAGGACAAGCTGATGAAACTGGTAACCTTTGTGCCTGCAGGAGATCTCGAAAAGGTGAGGAAGGCCTTGCATGATGCGGGCGCAGGGCAGATTGGCAATTATGAAAACTGCAGCTTCGAAATCGCCGGCACAGGTCAGTTTAGACCCAACGAAAAGGCCGACCCGCACATTGGAAAATCAGGCAAGACAAAAAAGGTAGAAGAAGTACGAATTGAAGTTATTCTGCCCACCCATCGGGAAAGGGCTGTCATGAATGCCCTGAAGCAAGCACATCCATATGAAGAAGTCGCCTATTACCTTAGCCGGCTTGAAAACGAAAACCAGGATGTCGGTTCAGGTATGATCGGAGAACTTCAGAAGCCCATGGAACCAACTGCCTTCCTTAGCCGTTTGAAGGAAGTCATGCAGACGGCAGTGGTTAGACACACAACCGTGTCAAAAGCCGCGATCTCACGCGTTGCGTTGTGCGGAGGCTCCGGCAGTTTCCTTTTGGGAGAGGCAATAAGGCATGGCGCCCAGGCCTTTGTCTCGTCGGATTTCAAGTACCACGACTTCTTTGATGCAGAGGGAAGAATTGTCATCTGTGACATAGGTCACTACGAAAGCGAGCAGTTCACAAAGGTCCTATTGCAGGAGGTTCTGAGTGAAAAATTTACTACCTTTGCGAGCCATTTTTCAAAGACAGTTACGAACCCTATTAGTTACTTCTAACAGATGGAAAATCAGACAGTTGCGCAGAAACTAGAGAATCTTGTCCGGCTTCAATCTATTGATACAAAACTTGACCAGCTCCGCAAGCTCCGCGGCGACCTTCCCGACGAGGTTCAGGACCTCGAGGACGAGATTGAGGGGTACAAGGTCCGCATGACCCGGTTTGAAACCGACCTCAAAGAGATCGAAGACACCATAAAGAAGAATAAGGAAGGAATAAAAGAAGCTGAAAAGCTTGTAAAGAAGTACAACGAGCAGCAGAAGAACGTCAAGAACAACAGGGAATTCGATGCCATCACTAAGGAAATCGAGCTCCAGGAACTTGAAGTCCAGATCTGTGAGAAGCGAATCAAGGAAGCAAAAGAAAAAATCGATGAGAAGAAGGCTGAGATCGCCAAAATCCAGACGCTGATCACAGAGCGCACCGCCGATCTCGATAACAAGAAGAAGGAGCTTCAGGAGATATCAGGCGAAAGCCATGAAGAGGAGAAGAAGTTGCTGAACGAAAGGGATAAGGCGACAAAGAAGATCGAAGATAAACTCCTCAAGTATTACGAAAGGCTCCGCAAAAACCTCTCCAACGGTCTTGCAGTTGTGCGTGTCGTGCGTGGGGCAGCGGAGGGCTGCAACATTATTATCCCGCCGCAGAAAATCGCCGAGATCCGTGAGAAGAAGAAACTCGTGATCGACGAACACTCCGGCCGAATCCTGGCCGACGTAGACATGGAGTCTATGGAAGAGGAAGTAAAGCCCAAGAAAGCTGCACCGGCCAGACGTACAAAGAAAGTTGGCTAATTGCGCTCAACAGGCAAGCATCAAAAAGGCAGCCTTCACGGTCTGCTTTTTTTTGTTTTTTGGTTCAGCTGCAGCTGACAATCTCTGGAAATTCGATCCGGCCCTTGAAGCAATCTACAAGCAGATACTCAGCCTGCAGATCGAAGAGGCGCGTCAACAACTTAACACCATCAAGGACGTCAATGAGCTTCATCGCCTCTATTTGTTAAACCTTTCTGAGACAGCGGACATCCTGATCACAGAGGACGAGAAACGATTTGAGTCCATCAACGACGAAATGCGCGCGCGCCTCGAGAAATTGTCGCAGATGCCCGACAATGCGGAAACTCTCTTTCTGCGCGCTGAGATCAACCTGCAGCGCGGCTTTAGTTTATTGAACCTGGGTCAGGAACTCAACGCCGTTCTGGCCATCCGGCAAGCCTATCAAAACGCACAAGCTTGCCTCAGGAAATATCCTCAGTTTATACCGATTAAGAAGACCAACGGGGTCATCCAGGTGATGCTTGGGTCGGTTCCTGAAAAGTATCAGTGGTTTATGAGCCTGCTCGGCATGAAAGGTTCAGTTCGGGTAGGTCAGAAACAATTGGATGAACTGCGCATATCAGGCTCAAGTTTGAACCTTGAGGCCACCTTGCTTTTTTACACGATCAAGGGATTTCTAAACCAGCAGTTCGGTGAAGCTGCCAAAGGATTCCAGGAAATCATGCAGAAAGAGCCCGATAGCAGGCTGCTGATGTTCCTCTGCGCCAACATGCTAATGAAGAACTCCCAGAGTGAGGAGGCCTTACTGCTTATGCAGCAACTCGACCGCCATCCGCAAGGACTACCCATGATCTACGTGGAGTACCTGCGCGGCGAGGCACTTATGCACCGCGGTGAGTATGCGCAAGCAATTACCGTGTATCAGAAATTTGTTCGCGGGTACAAAAGCCGAAGCAACAGGAAGGACGCGTACTACAAGATTTCGTTGTGCTACTACCTGCTTGGCGACATGGCCAGCGCAAAAAAGAATTTCGAAACTGCCAAGACAACCGGCAGGACAACATCCGACCCTGACAAGTACGCCGAGGCAATGCTCGCAGATAACGGCTTTCCTAACGCGAAGATTTTAAAGCTGCGGTTCTACACCGACGGCGGATATTACAAGGAGGCTCGCGAAGTAGTCAAGACGATCTCCAAAGTAGATCTCACCAAGCCCAAGGATGAAGCCGAGTTTGTTTATCGAAGAGGCCGCCTGGCACACAAGACACACGACATTCCGGAAGCAAAAGGTCTCTACGCTCAGGCAATCGAAAAAACGGGGGACAATCCGTGGTACTTTGCGCCAAATTCCGCGCTTCAACTCGGGTATATTTGTCAGGCCCAGGGCGACTTGCCAGGCGCCCGCAAGTACTTTGAAAAAGCGCTCAGCTACAGGCGATACGAATACAAGAACGGAATCGACAGCAAGGCCCGTTACGCCCTCGAACAGTTGGGAAAATAGGTCTTATACGGCGGTCTCTGCGGACGCGGAGTGGTGAACATGGTTCATTTGCAGGAGATGGTCTGTCACATTGTGACGGTCGATGCAGAAGTGACTTCCGTTGAAGTGCAAAAGGTAAAGGCACAAATTCTCATGGTCAAACATATCCATGGATCGCAGTGGATACTGGAGCAATTGGCAGAGTAAAATGCGCATTGCCCTTCCGTGCATGCAAATCAGCACGTTGCGACCTGATTGCCTGGATCGAAGTAAAGAAACAAACTCAAGCTGACGTTTGGCAACGATTTGAGGACTCTCACCACCTTCGATCGGCAAGTCGGTCTTGCCCGATTGCCATTGTTGGAGAATCCAATGGTAATATGCATCCTCCTCAGGGGTGATACGCTGACCCTCGCGCAGTCCCCAACTGATCTCGTTGAGTTCACCCATTGGCTCAATTCTCCTTCCGGCAGAAACAAAATCTGCAACCGACTCCTGGCTCCTCTTAAGCCTCGAGGTGTAAATCCGATCGAAAGAAACGTGCCTGTATACCTGGTAAAAAGCATTCGCCTGCCTTCGTCCAAGCTCGTTCAGTGAAGAATCGACACCACTTCCCTGGACTATCCCCTGAAGGTTATAGTCGGTTTGTCCGTGTCGAATAAGGTATATTTTCTGAGCGATCAATTTTCGACTAATTTGGGCCGCGCAAAGATAAAGAAATAGAACAGCCACACACCAGCTAGCCACAAAGTGAAGATCACCTGGAATCCAAACGTAAATCTGGAGATGATGAACTCCATGGGCCGGAATACCCTGATGGAGGCCCTGGGCATTGAGATTACCAGGCTCGGCGATTCAACCATCGAGGCTCGCATGCCGGTGGATAGACGAACGCATCAGCCCTACGGACTCCTCCATGGGGGTGCATCTGTTGCTCTCGCCGAGACATTGGGAAGCCTGGCCGCCCGCTGTACTTTGACAGACAAGAACAAATACTGCGTAGGAATTGAAATCAATGCCAACCACCTCCGAAGTGTAACATCCGGGTATGTCACTGGTGTAGCAAGTCCCATTCACATCGGAAGCAGGACGCACGTGTGGGAGATCAAAATTTCAAATGAGGCTGGCGAGTTGGTTTGTATCAGCCGCATCACCATGGCAGTCGTAGAAAAGCGATGACGATGGATCAACTGGTTTCCCGCAAAACAGGACTTACACTCCACACGCTCCTCGACAAGTCGATGAAGGCTTGCGTAAAAAAAGGTCTTTCCTACGCATTATGGAAACTGCCAGGCTTGCCAGCCATACATTTTGCCGCCAGCGCCAGAGTCTTCCGAATGCAAGAAGTTAATCTGGAAGAATCCATCCCTGGCTTCCTGTTTGCGCCGTTTGATCCGAAGGAAGAGAAGGTGTTCCTCCAGGCCGACGAGCTCTTCATTATCTCAGACGGTACCACAACGCTGAAAGGCGATCTGCTGGCGCAAATTACCCGGCCCGATCAAAACGTACCTGAAACAATCCAATTGCGCGGCTACTTCAAGGTGTTGGCTGCCGCCACAACGGCAACACCCGAGAACTATCTGAACCTTGTCAAGACCTGCCAGGATGCCGTCGTTGGAGGACGCTTTGAGAAACTGGTCCCCTCCAGGGCAAAGGAAGTAACTCTGCCCGCCTCGTTCGACCTTGCCGCAATCTTCGTTGAACTTACCCAAAAGTACCCGGCAGCGATGGTGTCCATCTTTTCCAGCCCGGATACCGGCACATGGATAGGTGCAACCCCTGAAATGCTTGTCAGCGTGGATGCAAGTCAGCGCTTTCACACAGCTGCCGTGGCCGGAACCCAGCCTTTTGTTCCCGGCTCAGATCTGAAGACAGTAACCTGGACACAGAAAGAAATTGAAGAGCAGGCGCTCGTTGAGCGATACATCATTAGCTGTTTCAAAAAGATCAGGCTTCGTGAGTTTGATGAGCACGGCCCACGAACAGTCGTTGCGGGCAACGTTGTTCATTTAAAAACGGAGTTTGAAGTAGACATGATTGCCACCCGATATCCGCAGTTGGGTTCCGTGATGCTGCAGCTCCTCCATCCTACCAGCGCAGTGTGCGGAATGCCAATGGAGCAAAGCTTTTCCTTTCTCAGGGAACATGAAGGATACCCGAGGGAATTTTACAGCGGCTACCTCGGTCCTGTGAAGATCAATGCCGAAAGTCACTTGTTTGTAAACCTGCGATGCATGCAAGTTGCAGATGGCAAGGCGCGGCTGTACGCTGGCGGTGGAGTGTTGGGTGATTCCGATCCGGACAAGGAATGGCAGGAAACTGAGCTCAAGCTCAATACCTTGCTGAACGTCATTAGGGACTGAATTCTGCCAACATTACCTTCACGTCCGTGATTGCTTCAGCCATCCAGCAACTCGCAGCCCTGTGTTCGGCAAAAGGAATTGAGTCTGTCATGGTATGCCCGGGCTCCCGGAGCGCACCGCTTGCCCTGGCATTCCTTCGCGATGGAAGGTTTACATGTTATACCGCCAGCGATGAAAGAAGCGCGGCGTTTATCGCGCTCGGCGTTGCCCAGCAAACACGCCGGCCTGTCGTCCTGGTTTGTACCTCTGGATCAGCAGCTTACAATTTCGCGCCGGCAATTGCAGAAGCTTACTTCCAGCACGTCCCGCTGGTTGTGATCACTGCCGATCGTCCAAGAGAATGGATTGATCAACTCGATGGCCAGGCCATTTTCCAACCCAACTTGTTTGGTTCTCATGTCAAACGCTACGCAGAATTACCCCATGACTTTGGCCATGAAGATTCCAGCTGGTTTGCCAATCGTGTCATAAACGAACTTGTCAACCTCGCTGTCTCTTTCCCACAAGGCCCTGTGCATCTCAATGCGCCGTTCCGTGAACCTCTCTATCCGGGAACCGGGGAGAATCAAGGTCAAAAAACCAAGTTGGATCCGCGCGTCATTGAAAGTGTGTTAACAAGCCGGGTACTAAATGAATCGGATTGGTCAACAATTCTCAAAACAATAAACCAAAGCAAGAAGATCCTGATGGTGCCGGGCCAGGCATTTCACCAGCCCGGGATGATATCCTGCCTGGCGGACTTTCTCGCAGAACACAGGTGGCCGATTGCAGGAGACATTCTATCCAACCTGCATGGTTTGCCTTCCTTGTGCCGCCGCGCCGACACTTTTCTGGGTCAGCTTCCCGAAAAACTCAAGGCATCGCTTCAGCCAGACCTGCTGATTACCTTTGGTCAATCGCTTATTGCGAAGAACCTCAAGTTGTTCCTCCGTCAATTTGGGCCGAAGACTCATTGGCACATCCAACCGGGAGGACAAGTTGCAGACACGTACAAGCACCTGACACGCGTTTTGCCTGTCGAGCCACTATACTTTTTCAGCGAATTACACAGAAGGAAACCTGAAACCCAGGTTACTCACAGGGCCTATGCTGACGAATGGCAGCAACACGAAGTCATCGCTGCCAACAGTGTGGAAGAGTTCTTCAGCAACCAGGCCCAGGGCGAATTCGCTTTGGTTCACAGCGCCTTCCGGGCACTCCCCGAACGGTGTAACCTTCACCTTGCCAATAGCATGAGCGTTCGATACGCAAATCATATCGGGTTGTCCGATTCCCAGAAAGGCGTACGTGTGTATTCCAATCGCGGTACCAGCGGCATTGACGGGTGCACCAGCACCGCGGTGGGTCATGCGCTGTCCAGTCCATTGCATAGTATACTATTGACCGGAGACCAGGCCTTCTTTTACGACCGCAATGCTTTTTGGCACAACTATCCGCTCCCCAATTTGTCAGTCATTGTTCTTAACAACCACGGTGGTATTATCTTCAACCTGATTGACGGGCCCTCAAGGCTACCGGAAGCCGAAGAGTACTTCGTGACGCGGCAATCCCTGCGGGCAAAGGCGCTCGCAGATGAATTAGGATTTGCTTATTCAGACGGGCAAAACCCAAATTGGAGGGAGTTCTTCCAGGCGGGCAGTAACGCAAGAATACATGAGATCGAAACATCCCAGTCGATGACCAAATCGGTGTTTGAGTTGTTCAAAAAACAGATCAAAAAGTCTTATGAAACTTAACTACCCGTGGAAACAGGCTCGTGAATTCAAAGAGATCGTGTTTCATCAATACGAAGGCATCGCTCGCATCAGCATCAATCGGCCTGAAATGCACAATGCATTTACTCCCCTCACCATAAAGGAAATGCTCCAGGCAATGGAAGAGTGCCGTGAAAATCCAGGGATTGGCGTAGTGATCATCACAGGTGAAGGCGGAAACGCATTCTGCAGCGGCGGTGATCAATCCGTTCGGGGACACGGCGGTTATGTGGGCACAGATGCCGTTCCGAGGCTAAACGTCCTTGACTTGCAAAAGCTGATACGTTCAATTCCCAAGCCGGTTATCGCAGCAGTGGCTGGTTGGGCTATTGGTGGCGGGCACGTACTGCACGTCGTTTGCGACCTTACCATTGCCGCTGAAAACGCACGCTTCGGACAGACCGGTCCCAAGGTTGGAAGTTTTGACGGCGGTTTCGGGGCCTCGTACCTTGCGCGAATTGTAGGGCAAAAGAAGGCGAGGGAAATCTGGTACCTCTGCGACCAGTATGACGCAGGCGAAGCGCTGCAAATGGGCCTGGTTAACAAAGTTGTTCCGCTCGACAAACTGGAAGAGACATACGTTGAATGGGCCCGCAAAATTCTGAAGAAAAGCCCTCTGGCCATACGCATGCTAAAAGCTTCTTTCAATGCAGAACTTGACGGACAAGCCGGCATCCAGGAATTGGCAGGCAATGCCACGCTTCTCTATTACTTGAGCGATGAGGCAAAGGAGGGGAAGAACGCTTTCATTGAAAAGCGTGATCCGGATTTCTCGAAGTTCCCGAAGTTCCCATAATTCATGCGCGTCAACGTCAGCGGTTCCTGGTGGCAGACGGACGCGCTCGGCTCTGTACCAAAAGCTACCTTGCAGCCATCGGAGATTGAAGCCATCCGACTCCTGGAGGAATGGAACAGGGGCCGAGAAGAATTTACGTTCATAACATCCGGCTCAACCGGCGCACCAAAGGCGATGAGCTTCCGACGTCACCAATTGGAGGCAAGCGCAAAAATGTCCATTCAAGCTCTTGGACTGAAGTCCGGAATGACAGCATTGGCCTGCCTCGACACCAGGTATGTTGCAGGTGCTATGATGGTGGTGCGAACGGCCGTTGCGAAAATGCACCTTATCATCAGAAATCCTTCCTCAAATCCACTCAAAGACCTTGACTGGACCGTCGACTTTCTTGCAGTAGCCCCGTTGCAAATTGCTGCCCTGCTGGACGAATCGCTCGGCCAGCTTAACAAGACGGCCGTGGTGATCGTGGGCGGCGGCCCAATTCCCAATTCAATGATTCCGCGTCTTCAAAGAGTTGCTCCTGCATGCTTCGCAACCTATGGAATGACTGAGACACTGACACATGTAGCCTTGCGACGACTTAACGGAAAGAGACCACAAACATCCTTTCATTTGCTCCCGACCGTGTCGGCGCATGCTGATGACCGCGGATGCCTTGTGATTGAGGCTCCGCATCTTGGGCCGAAACCTATTGAAACCAATGATCTGGTTGAGTGGACAAAAGACGGTGGGTTCAGGGTGATGGGGCGGATAGATAGTGTCATCAATTCCGGAGGGATCAAGGTTCAACCGGCCCGTGTGGAGCGCGCTGTCGAACAGGTACTTACAAAACTGTCTATCGCGCGCAGGTATTTTGTAGCCGGGGTTCCGGATGAACGGCTCTACGAATCGGTGGTTCTGGTAACCGAGGGGTTGCCATTCACAATCACCCAGGAAGAAGAGCTGAAGAAACTCCTGGCATCGAAACTCGGGAAGTTTGAAATGCCGAGGTTATTGCTCTACTGTCCACGCTTCGTGGAAACGGCAACACAAAAAATTGACCGAATCGCCACACTGGATTCTGTTCGGGGAAAAACTCCATGATCCTCCCCGAAGGGAGGACCAGGGAAGTTTCCAGCTAAGAAGGTTTCTTTTTGGAGGTTTGTGATTTCAATGACTGGATCTCCTGCTTGAGGTTCATCACCATTCCAGCCAATTGTTCCATGGTAAGGTCGCCGCTTGCCTGTCCGTCAGGAAATTCAACGCTGATGTACGCTTTTGCGGTCCAGACCTCTATTACATCCGCGCCATCAATCTGAAACGGCGCATACTGGCGATTGTCTGATACCAGAAACAGCTTTCCTGACTCCTGGAGGTAGTTGAAAACGCGCTTGAATACGATTCCCTCTCTGCTGGTGACAAGGACGTACGGCTTCCCGTTTTTCACCGTACTGATATCTTCGATCAACTCGCCAATCACAACCGTTCCTGGGACAATGGGCAACATAGAATCACCCGAGACCTCAAAGGCCCGATACGTTCCCTGGCGCAGCATCGGCAGCTTAAAACGTGGCAATTCCCTGATATACTCCGGGTCGGCATAGCCATTCAGGTAACCGGCAGCCGCCCGCAACGGAACCAACTCAATATTGTTCCGGCTTTGATCGTCCACCGTAACAACTACGACATCTTTGGAAGTGAGCGCCTTTTTCTCATAGTCCTTCATCCGGCTCAGGTCCTTGCCAATAAGGGCATCAACAGTGTACCCACCAAGGGACGCCATTTTCTGAAGTAACTCCAAACGTGGCTCTGCCCTACCCTCCTCGTATGCGCCGATCAGTGATCGTTTGATCTCCAGCTTTACGGCAAATTGATCTTGCGTGAGACCAAGCTGCTTTCGAATCAGTCGAATATTCTCATTGATCTTGACGGCGCTCATTTTATGAAGAGAAGCGTTCTGCCGGAATGAACATTCCGCGCATGTAAGGACAACAGGTTGCGTTGAAAGTACGTCTCCCTTGTCTGCATGGCTACTACGTGCCGACAGATCTTCTCGATCACCGATGATACCGGTGATTCCTTGTCAACAAGGAGGTATCCGTAACAGGGCTGCTCAAAGCCCTCGGCCAAAAAATCTACCTGGAAACGGCCTGAAGAAAGCCGCTTGCTGGTTAGCCTAAGATTCATGACTAAATATTTTAGTCAAAAGAAATGCACTTTCACTTCAAATGCAAGCGTTTGGCTAATTATTTTAGTTTTCCTCTTTCAAGTCCCACGTTTCCTTGCTATTCCACCTGAGCTGTCCCTTCACTACCTCCAGTGGCGAGGGAATGTTGTCACGGAATATCATGCCGGTGCCCATCCCTTGCGGCAGCGGGTTTTCATATTGCGAGGCGAACTGTGCCAGGGCATTGAGCCCTACATTGCTTTCCATTGCTGAAGTGAGCCACCAACCGATCTTCCTCGCACCGGCAGCATCAATCCACTCAGCGCATCCGTAAAGGCCCCCATGGAGGGTAGGCTTAAGGACAAGGAACTGCGGCTTGACCCGGTCAAGGAGCGCTTCCTTTTCCGCTTTCGTCTGTATCCCTGTAAGCTCCTCATCCAGGGCGATGGGGATTGGCGTCTTTTGACACAGCTCCGGCAAGAAGGGAGATCCCGCCTTCAACGGCTGCTCGATCGAATGGACCCCGTACTGGGAAAGGTCCATTAGCTTGTACATAGCCTGGTCCGCTTTGAACGCTCCATTGGCGTCAAGCCTCAGGGTTATCTGGTCCCTGAAGTATTTCCTCCTGACAAATTGGAGGATATCAAGCTCCTTTTCGAAGTTTAACCCCCCGATTTTCAGTTTGATACACGTGAAACCTTCATCTACTTTTATGCTTACCTGTTGGAGCATGAAGTCAAGGCCGCCCATCCAAACCAGGCCATTAATGGACACGGGTTTACCCTTGTGAAAATCATTCTCAAAGATGATCCGCCGTCCTCCGTGGTGAAGGTCAAGCAAAGCGGTTTCAAGAGCCAGATAGACAGAACAGGAAAGATTCATTCCGCCAAACGCCTTGTTTACATCCGCCAACGAACCGGAGGAAGGTACCTTGTCTCCATCATTGATTCTTTGCACAAGCGCGTCCAGCTGATCGTGTACATCGCCTGCCTTTTCACGGCTGAGGCCTGATACAGGAGCTGCTTCTCCCAATCCAAAGACTTCCGGGCTCGACGTATCCCAAATTTTGAGAAACCAGCTGTCACGCTGCTTCATTGTACCCCTTGAGGTACGCGCATTAAAGGAGAAATGAAAAGTTCGCTTTGTGTATGAGGCCTGGAGTGCCATGCGTTCACGAATATGGAACAATTACAATCGCTGGGCTAATTTTGGTTGATGATTCAAGAGCAATATGGTTTGGCCCAATACCAGTATCACCTGCCCGAAGAACGAATTGCAAGATATCCACTCAAGGTCCGGGATGAGTCCAGGTTGCTCGTATGGAAAGAAGGGAACCTCGTTCATTCCAGGTTCAGACAACTCGCTGAATTCCTTCCTGTTAACTCTACCCTATTCTTCAATAACACCAAGGTTATCCCGGCTCGATTGCTGTTCCACAAACAAACAGGTGGAACCATTGAAGTCTTCCTCCTTCATCCGGCCGACAACAGGCTGTCCATGGGCGAAGGCCTTGCATCGTCTTCACCAGTAACCTGGCAATGCACCGTCGGCAATGAGAGGCGGTGGCCGCCAGGCATGAGCCTTGAAATGTTATGTGAAGGTATCACGCTTCACGCAACTTTCACTGACCGATCGTCCGGACTGGTGACCCTCTCGTGGAAACCTGAAGCAACACCATTTGCCACCGTGATCGCTGCGGCCGGGGCTGTTCCGTTGCCTCCGTATCTCAAACGGCCAGCTGAAGAAGCAGATCGTGAACGATATCAAACCATTTACTCCAAACATGATGGAGCGGTTGCGGCACCAACCGCGGGGTTACATTTTACTCAGGAAGTATTTGGATCCCTGAAACTATCCGGAGTCCGCGTTGAATACCTTACGCTGCACGTGAGTGCCGGCACTTTTCTGCCAATCAAGTCGGATGATGTAACCCGACACAGGATGCATGAAGAGCAAATCCTGATAAGCAGGAGCAACGTTGTAAGACTCTTGCAGAAAAATGGCCCCATAATAGCGGTGGGGACGACTGCCCTCAGAACACTTGAGAGCATCTACTGGTATGGTGCAATGTTGGCGTCGAAACCTGGGTCACATTTTGCTGTCCCCCAAGACCTGCCCTATAGCCTGCAAAACCTTGAAATTCCGGTACAAGTTTCCCTTAAGCAAGTGCTTGACAAAATGGACAGAGAGGGTAAGAGTGAATTGACAGGTGCTACTTCGATATACGTGATACCTGGGTACAAATTCAGGCTTACAGAGGGTCTTATCACAAATTTTCACCAGCCAGGTTCATCATTGCTTGTACTTGTCTCAGCATTTGTCGGGCAAGCCTGGAGAGAAATCTACCAGGAAGCACTCAAAAGCGATTACCGGTTTCTGAGCTTTGGTGACAGCACACTTCTCCTTCCCGGTGAGTCGGGTAATTAGTTGATTGCGTGCCCGTTCCGGCCAGCTGCTAACCTGCTCTTGCGTGCGCCACATGAATTCGACGAACGGTTGACCCGGTTCACGGCCAGGTTGGGCTAAGCTCCTATCAACCAGAGACTAATTCCAGACCCCTGAAATAGGCCCGTTAATAGGTTTTTTCGACGAATT